>OJBY01000970.1_pt1 | contig 12490 bp, 17 predicted proteins | sample 1591731 | NCBI WGS metagenome assembly OJBY01 (sample SAMN05416837, study PRJEB24817) | seawater metagenome | isolation source: Sea water | place: Canada:Atlantic | collected 2013-07
CTATCCTCTTCGTCGGCAGCGTCAGATGTGTATAAGAGACAGGCCCCACTCCCACCGCAAGTGGCTTTCCCGTCGCGTCGGTTCCCTCGCAGTTCAACACCGTCGAATTTCGCCGGTCCGACGGGCCGGGCCAGCACAATGCTGCCAGCGCCTGGGCCGATGGCTTCACCGGCGACGGGGTTACGATCGCGGTGATCGACACCGGCATAGACCCGGACAGTCCTGAATTTGCCGGGCGCGTTTCGCCCGCGTCCACGGACATTTTTGGCAATCGCGGCGTCGAGGGGACAGACGATCACGGAAATCTGGTGTCACTGGTTGCAGGTGCCGCGCGCAATGGAACGGGCGTGCTGGGGATGGCATGGGAATCCACCATCCTTGCCATTCGCGCTGATGCACCGGGTTCGTGCGCTGGCGACAATCCAGAAGACCCCAGCACGGAATGTGCCTTTCCCGATACCGCTATCGCCGACTCCATCCGCTACGCGGTGGCGAACGAAGCGAAGGTCATCAATATCTCGCTGGGCGGACCGGGCGGCCTGACGCAGGGTTTGCAAGATGCCATCAGTAACGCTGTGTCCTCGGGCGTGCTGGTAGTGGTGGCCGCCGGCAACGATGGCAACAGCGAGTTGTCGCGCTTTGCCGAAATGGCCGGTGATACCGGTAATGGCGGGGTCATCGTGGTCGGCTCTGTCGACGAGGATTACCAGATATCCGATTTCAGCAATCGCGCAGGCGGTAATCCGGAGTTCTATCTCTCCGCGCGCGGAGAGGTGATTTGCTGCGTGTACGAGGACGGCGAGATTTTCGTCGACGATGAAGATTTCATCTACCTCTTTTCCGGCACCAGTTTCGCAGCGCCGCAGGTGGCAGGCGCAGCGGCCCTGCTGGCGCAAGCCTTTCCCCAGCTTACCGGCACGCAGATTGCCGAAATTCTGTTCGATAGCGCTTTCGATGCGGGCGCCAGTGGCGATGATGTCGTGTTCGGCCAGGGTATTCTCAATATCGCTGCGGCCTTCCAGCCGGCCGGTACCACGCAGATTGCGGGCGAAGCGATCGCAATGGCTTTGGGAGACACGGCGGCGACGGGTTCTCCGGCCATGGGCGATGCTTTCGCCACAGCCTCGATCCCCACGCTGGTGACGGACAAGTACCAACGCGCCTTCTCCACCAATCTTGCCTTGGGCCTGCGCGGTGCGGACATTTCGCAGCGGTTGCACGGCGCGGTTGGGCAGGGCGCACGGAACCTGACAGCCAGCGTCGAAGGGGTCAGCGTCGCCTTCTCCATCGACGCCAGCGGGCGCCAGCCCCCGCGCGCCAAGGCCCTGTTGTTGCAGGCCGAAGATGCAGAGCAAGCGCGCGTGCTGGCAGCGCGCGTGGCATTGCAATTATCGCCCGATACGCAAGTTGGTTTTGCCTATCGGCAATCGGCCGACGGTCTTGTCGCCGGATTGCAGGGCCAGACACGTCCAGCCTTCATGATTGCTGGCAGGGGTACCGGCGATTCCGGTATGCTGGCCTATAGCGACAGTGCCGTCGCCCTGCGGCGGCAGATCGGCCCATGGGGTCTGACCGTGAGCGCGGAGAGCGGCTCCACCATTACCGCTGCCGACCAGCGTCGCGCAGCCGAATTGCGCGGGCGCCGAGCGGAAGAGAATCTTGCCCACGTCGGACTCGCGCTGGATCGCCGTTTCGGTGCGCTGGATGCAGGTCTTGGCCTGATCTGGACGGCAGAGGACCAGACCGTTCTGGGTGCCCGGTTCCACGAGGGTTTCGGCCTTGCGGGCAGCGACACGCTGTTCCTCGACGCCGATCTTGGCTGGCGATTTGCGGAACGTTGGAGGCTGGGCGCGGCATACAGGCAGGGTTTCACCCGCCTGCGCAGCGCGCCTCTGCTGGCGGATGGCTCTCGCCTTGGCAGCAATGCATGGTCGGTTGATGTCGAGAGAGTTGGTGTCTTTGCCGGCCATGACAGGATCGCCCTGCGCTTGTCGCAACCGCTGCGCGTGGCAACGGGCTGGCTCAACCTGAACCTTCCTGTCGACTTCGATTACGCGACGTTCACCGCTGACTATGGGGTGCAGGCGCTATCTCTTTCTCCCGAAGGACGCGAACTGACGAGCGAGCTTGCGTGGATCGGCAACCTTTGGGGCGGCCATGCCGCGGCCAGCCTTTATATGCGGCGCGAGCCCGGCCACTACGCCGGTGTTCCCGATGATGTGGGCGCGGCGCTGCGATGGTCGCGCAAGTTCTGAAGGTTCAGTTCATCAATCGGCGGGTGAAATCGACAAGGCCGGTTTGCCGTGCGCGGCTCATCCGCTCTGCCTGCAGGATGGTAAGCACCTTTTCGTAGCAGGTGGCGATGTCATCGTTGACGACCACGTAATCGTATCCGTCCCAATGGCTGATCTCAAACCGGGCGCGGTCCATTCGGGCGGCGATCACTTCGTCGCTGTCGGTGCCGCGCGATTGCAGCCTGTGTTCAAGTTCGGAGATGCTGGGCGGTAGCAGGAATACGCGCACGACGTCGGTCTCCATTCGCTGATAAAGCTGCTGCGTGCCCTGCCAGTCGATGTCGAACAGAAAATCCTGTCCGGCTTTCAGCCCGGTCTTGATCTGCGCCTTGGGCGTTCCGTAACAATTCCCGAACACCTTGGCCCATTCAAGAAATTCTTCGTTTTCCACCATGCGGTCGAAAGTGACCTGGTCCACGAAGTGGTAATCGCGCCCGTCGATCTCTCCTGCTCGCATGGGCCGTGTGGTGACGGATACGGACATTCCGATGCCATCGACCTGCTTCAGCAGTTTTTGCGCGATCGTTGTCTTGCCGGTTCCCGACGGCGAGGAGAGTATGAACATCAGACCGCGGCGGGCAAGCGGCTGGGTGGACACTGGTGAGGGATTGGTCATAGGCCGCTAATGCGGCTCGTCTCCAGAGGGATCAAGCCCTCCGACAAACGGGCTAACACCGCAAATCGCTCAGACCATGGAATCTGGATCGGCTTGCTGACGCAGAAATTTATCACCGTCTTTGCGTGATTGGCGGCGCGATTTGCCCAGATCGAACAGGACTTTCGCCGCAATGCCCGATGTCACGATCAAGGCGCCGGGGACCGATTTGGTCGCGAACTTGGTGATGCCGTAGGCTGTCAGCGTGTGAGCCATGGAGCGATTTTCCACCGTTTGCTTGGCGACTTCGCTTCCGTACTTCTTGCCAAGCATCGCTTTCTCGATGGTCTGGCGGGTCAACCGCCCGATTCCGCGGATCAGGATATCGCTGATGATGAGATTGGTGGCGGGATTGCTGCTGGGTCCGGGCACTTCGTTGCCATCGCCGACTTCCTGCAAACCGTCGGAAGCCATGTCGGTAAGGTGCCTGGACTTACCCTTCTTGCCGCGCCGCTCTTTTACGCGGCGTGTGATTTCCTCGCGGCTGAGTTCCATGATTTTTCGCTCCCTTCACGCGTTTTGCAGACGCGGCCGGAGGCTGGCGCTGCTATTTCTTGCGGCCGAAATCGACCGTGACGACATTGGAGCCGTCTTCAGTCTTAGCAACGTCTTCAACCGAACGGCGTTCCTCGCCTTCGGGCGTATCGTTTTCCGCGTCCTCGTGTTCGGCAGGTTCTTCGTCTTCCACGGTGGCCTGGAACTGCAGGCCGAAATCGACCGCGGGATCGACAAATGCAGTGATGGCGGAGAAAGGAATCACCAGTTCCGAGGGAATCTGATTGAAACTGAGCCCGACCGAAAAGCCCTCGTCGGTGACTTCCAGATCCCAGAACTTGTTCTGCAAGACGATGGTCATCTCGTCAGGGAAGCGCTCCGTCAGCGCGCGGGGAATATCCACGCCGGGGGCACCTGTCTTGAAGGTGATGTAGAAGTGGTGGTTGCCCGGCAACGTGCCGCCGTCATGCTCCACAGTGCCGAGCACGCGCCCCACTACAGCGCGGAGCGCTTCCTGCACGATCTCGTCATACGGGATCAGGCTGTCGGGTGTGTCATCGGTCATAGGGGGCTAGGTGAAGGCCCGGCCTTGCAAAATCAAGCCGGAATCGCAGCCGAATGCCCGCCAATGCGCTTGCGTGTGTGCATGATCGCCCTATAGGCTCACCCTCATGAGAAAGGGCCGAACAGAGCGGAAAACTAAGGAAACCGACATCCTCGTCGAGGTGAATCTCGATGGGTCGGGGCAATATGACATATCCACCGGAATCGGATTCCTCGATCACATGGTAGAGCAATTCAGCCGCCATTCGCTGATCGATATCACGATGAAGGTGGATGGCGACCTGCATATCGACCAGCATCACACGACAGAGGATTCTGCCATCGCGCTGGGCCAGGCGCTGTCCGATGCGCTGGCCGACAAGGCCGGCATCGGTCGCTATGGCGAGGCGCATTCCCCGATGGACGAGACGATGGCGCGCGTCGTGGTGGATATTTCCGGTCGGCCTTACCTGGTATGGAAAGCCCGCTTCACGCAGGTAAAGCTGGGCGAATGGGATACCGAACTGATCGAGCACTGGTTCCACTCGGTCTCGCAATCGGCTGGCCTGACGCTGCACTGCCAAGTCCTTTACGGCAGCAACAACCACCACATCTGCGAGGCGCTGTACAAGGGTTTTGCCCGCGCCATGCGCCAGGCGGTGGAACTGGACGCGCGCAAGGGCGGGGCGGTGCCCAGCACCAAGGGGCAATTGGGCGGATAACATGGCCGAGGCGATTGCCTTGATCGACTACGGGGCAGGCAACCTGCATTCCGTCTATAATGCGCTGAACGCGGCCGGTGCCGAGCATGTTGCGGTCACTGCCGATCCCAAATTGGTGCGCGGAGCAAAGCGGGTGGTGCTGCCAGGCGTCGGCGCATTCGGTGCCTGTCGCGATCGCCTGTGGTCCATTCCCGGCATGATCGACGCAATGCAAGACAGCGTGATCGAAAGGCGCGTGCCCTTCCTCGGCATTTGCGTCGGCATGCAATTGCTGGCGGATCGCGGGCTGGAGCATGGAGTTCACGATGGCCTCGGCTGGATACCGGGCGAAGTGCAGCGCATAGAGCGCACCGATCCCCATATCCGCGTGCCGCACATGGGCTGGAACGACGTGGGCCTTACGCCCCATCACGACGATCACGGCCTGATCGAGGAGGGGGAAGCCTACTTCCTTCATTCCTATCACTTCGCAGTCGAGGACGGGCTGGACGTTGCCGCGATGACCGATCACGGCGGCGGGATCGTGGCTGCCGTGGCGCGTGACAATATCGTGGGCGTGCAATTCCACCCGGAAAAGAGCCAGGGCTATGGTATCGACCTGCTACGCCGTTTTCTGGAGTGGAAGCCTTGATCGTATTTCCCGCAATCGACCTGAAAGGCGGCGAAGTGGTGCGCCTTGCCGAAGGCGATATGGACCGCGCCACCGTTTATGGTGACAATCCCGCGGCGCAAGCCCTGCTGTTTGCCGAGGCGGGGGCGGAACATCTGCACGTCGTCGATCTGGACGGCAGTTTCGCAGGCAAGACCGAGAACCGCGAGGCGGTGGAGGCTATCGTCGAGGCATTCCCCGGTTACGTGCAGCTTGGCGGCGGCATCCGCGATGCGAAGGCAGTCGAGGGCTGGTTCAACCTTGGCGTGGCGCGTATTGTGATGGGCTCTGCCGCACTGAAAGACCCGGATTTCGTAAAGGATATGGCGCGCGAATGGGAAGGCGGCATCGTCGTCGCCGTGGACGCCCGTGATGGCATGGTGGCGACCGAGGGTTGGGCTGAAGTGTCCAACGTGCGGGTGGAAGACCTCGCCCGCCGGTTCGAGGACGCCGGCGTTGCCAGTCTCCTGTTCACCGACATCGGACGCGACGGGCTGCTGAAGGGCTGCAACGTGCAGGCTACCGTGGACCTTGCGCGCAGCGTGGATATCCCCGTTATCGCCAGCGGCGGTGTAAAGGGTCTGGACGACATCCATATGCTCGCACTCCAGGCCGATCAGGGCATTGAGGGCGTCATTACAGGCCGTGCGCTTTATGAAGGGCGGCTGGACCTTGCGACCGCGATTGCGATGGCGAACCGGTGACTGGTTCGCGCTATTTCATTCCCAGCATTGGTGGTGCCGCGGTTTCCGCAGCAATCCGCCTCGTATTTGCAGACATGCAGGTGGCTGTGACCGGTCTCGTGGTTTTCGCGGTAGTCTTTGGTGTGCTGATCCTGCTTGGACAAGCAATGAAATGGCCGCAGGCACCTGTAAAAAATGCCATCTTTGCAACATTTGCTACAACTGCCGCTTATACAATCACAGGCCACTAGCTATGACAGTCCGCATTCGCGTCATCCCCTGTCTCGACGTGGCCGATGGCCGCGTGGTGAAAGGCGTCAATTTCGTCGATCTGAAAGACGCTGGCGATCCGGTGGAGCAGGCGCAGGCCTATGACGCGGCGGGCGCGGACGAGCTGTGCTTCCTCGACATTTCCGCCAGTCACGAAGGGCGCGGTACGCTACTCGATATCGTCAAGCGTACAGCAGAGGTATGCTTCATGCCGCTGACCGTGGGCGGCGGAGTCTCCAGCGTGGAGGATGCGCGCGCGCTGCTGCTGGCGGGCGCGGACAAGGTGGCGGTGAACTCCGCCGCCGTGAAACGCCCCGAGATTATGGCCGACATTGCCGACCGTATGGGCAGCCAGTGCGCGGTCGCCAGCGTGGATGCGCGCCGCGTTTCCAAGCCGGGAGAGCCGGGCCGCTGGGAAATTTTTACCCACGGCGGGCGGCGCGAAACCGGTATCGATGCAGTGGAACACGCGGTGAAGCTGGCAGAGCTTGGCGCGGGCGAATTGCTCGTCACCAGCATGGACGGCGACGGCACGCAGGCGGGTTACGACCTCGACCTTACCCGTGCCATTGCCGATGTCGTTTCGGTGCCCGTTGTGGCGAGTGGCGGGGGGGGCAATTTGCAGCACCTTGTCGACGGTGTGACCAAGGGTCACGCCAGCGCCGTGCTGGCCGCCAGCATCTTCCATTTCGGCACCTACACCGTAGCAGACGCGCACAAGGCGTTGCGCGATGCAGGATTACCAGCGCGCGGATAAAGGTCCGGAAACGGGACAGTGCGAAGGCGGGCATTGCGATGGAGCGGCCATGGGCCTTTGGCGCTCTCATGCCATTTCGAATCGCCACCGGTCTGACCTTGCTCATCACCGCCGCTCCGGCTGCCGCGCAGGGCATTGCGCAGGTTCCCGAGGCGAGCAGTTTGACCCTGCTGGGGCTGGGTGTGGCGGGTGTGGTTATCGGACGCCGCCTCTCGATGCGCCGCAAGGACGACAGCTGAAAAGCGTCTCTGCTTGACCGCAAGCCACTGCATCGCGCATTGCCCGCAGCGATGGATACACTCACTCGCCTCGAAAACACGATCGCAGAACGCCGCCGGGCCGCGCCCGAGAGCAGCTATGTCGCCAGTCTGAATGCGAAAGGCCTGCCGAAAATCTGCGAGAAGGTGGGCGAGGAAGCCACCGAAACGGTGATCGCCGCGTTGACGGGCAGCGATGCGGACTTCACCGGCGAGGCGGCAGACCTTATGTTCCACCTGCTGGTGTTACTTGGCGCGAAGGATATCCCGCTGGCCAAGGTGCTGGCCGAACTTGACCGGCGCGAAGGCACGAGCGGCCTCGACGAAAAAGCTGCAAGGACACCCCAATAATGGCAATTGACCCGACCAAGCCGTACGATCGCGAGAACATCTTCGCAAAAATCCTGCGCGGCGAAATCCCAAGTAACAAGGTGTACGAAGACGAATGGTCGCTGGCCTTCCATGATATCAACCCGCAGGCCGATGTGCATATCCTCGTAATCCCCAAGGGCGAATACGTCAGCTGGGACGATTTTTCCGCCAAGGCATCGGCAGAAGAAATCGCCGGATTCGTGCGGGCGGTGGGTCACGTGGCGCGCGAGCAGGGGCTGGTGGTGCGCGGCTATCGTCTGCTGGGCAACGTGGGTCGCAACGGCGGGCAGGAGGTTCCGCACCTGCACTTTCACCTGTTCGGTGGCGGGCCGCTGGGGCCGATGCTGGCTCGCTAGGCTGCAAACTCGGCAGGTCGTATTGGCGACTCGTTTCGTCGCCCAACACTAAAATTGTCGCCGAAAACAGGCTGTAAGCCGCCGTTCATCCATGGAGAGCCAATTGCAGCCACCCTCTGGCCAAATCGAAGGGTCTCGCCACCTTTACCCGGTGCGGGTGTTTTTCGAGGATACCGATCTGTCCGGCATCGCCTATCACGCCAACTATCTGAAATGGTGCGAACGCGCCCGTAGCGATCTGCTGCGTGTTCTGGGCATTGACCAGCGCGCCGCTTTCGAAGCGGGCGAGGGGGTTTATGCCGTGTCCGAAGCGCAGATCAAATGGCGGCGTCCGGCAAAGCTGGACGATGAACTGGTGGTCACCACGCGGGCTGTGGAACTACGGGCCGCCAGTGCGCGTATGGAACAGCGTGTGCTGCGCGGGGAGGAACTGCTTGCTGAAGTGGACATCGTAGCCGCATTCGTTACCCCCCAAGGCCGTCCGCGCCGCCAGCCCGAAGATTGGCGCCGCGCATTCGAACATTTTGCCACGAAAGACCCTGAATGACCGTGCTGGACCTGCTTGCCGTTTCCGCTCCTACCCGGCTCGACCCTGTCGAACTGTTCTTCGACGCCGATATCGTCGTGCAACTCGTGATCGTCGGTTTGATACTGGCCTCGATCTGGACCTGGGCAATTATAATCGGTTTCTCGATGCGCATGGGCAAGACGCGCCGCGCCTGCGATGCTTTCGAGGAGGATTTCTGGACCAACGAGGATACCGATGGCGTGCTGGACGGGCGTCGCCGAAAGGATAACCCTTCCGCCCGCGTGGCGAATGCCGGGATTGCCGAGTTTCGCCGCAGTCACAAGGCTGGCCTGAAAGACCCGGTGGCCGCGCGGGGCCGGGTGGCACAGGCATTGGAAGGACAGGTGGCGAACGAGTCGGACAAGCTGGCCAACCGGCTCAACTTCCTCGCCACCACCGGCTCCGTCGCGCCGTTCGTCGGCCTGTTCGGCACTGTCTGGGGCATCATGAACAGTTTCTTCCAGATCGGCATGCAGCAGAACAGTTCGCTGGCCGTGGTTGCGCCCGGTATTGCAGAAGCGCTGTTCGCCACCGCTATCGGCCTGTTCGCTGCTATTCCTGCCGTTATCGCCTACAACCGCCTGTCGAACACCGTGAACGGGTTCGAGGCGCGCCTGCATCGCTTCGGAGACCGTGTGCACGCGGCCGTCAGTCGCGAGATGGAGCGCTAGGGGATGGGTATGGGCGTCATGTCCTCCAGCCGCAGGGGCCGTTCCGGGCGCCGCGCGCCCATGGCGGAGATCAACGTCACGCCCTTTGTGGACGTGATGCTGGTGCTGCTGATCATCTTCATGGTCACGGCCCCGCTGCTGGCCAGCGGCGTGCCGGTTGAATTGCCCGAAAGCCGCGCAAATCCGCTGGACCAGGATCCCGAACAGGTGACTATTGCGCTGGATCGAGAGGGCTTTATCTACCTTGACGATACGCAGGTGGAGGATGGCGCATTGCCGGACGCGCTCGATGCGATTTCCGGGCCTGAAGGTGCGCAAAGACCGCTTATCAACCTGCGCGCCGATACCGCGCTGGATTACGGCCGGGTGATGGCCGTGATGGGGGAACTGAACCGCGCCGGGTTTAACTCCATCTCGCTGGTCACCACCAGTTCAGCCGAAGCACCATAGGTTGGCGGCTTGATGGCCATGTTCGCCGATCTTTCCCGTGAAGAGCGCGTAGGGCTTGGAGCCGCTGCGGTGGCGCATGTCGCGCTGGCGGCGGCGCTGGCTTTTCATGCCACGCGCGAGCCGCCTGACTACGCGCGGCCCGAGCGGATTGACGTTAACCTGGCGAGCGAGGTCAGCCTCACGTCCACGGCTCCTGATCCCAGCGCTCAGCCTGCTGCATCGCTGGCGCCCGAAATTGCAGACATGCCGCAGGCCGCGCAGGAACCTGTCGCTGCTCCCCAGGCAGAGCCGGTGGAACGCCCGGTGACGACGCCTCCGCCGCGACCGGCGGCGCGCAGTACGCCTGCCCCTACACCGGCGCCGCAACCTACGCGCCGTGCCGAACAGACGCCTGCGCCAAGGCCGACTGCAACAGCCACGCAGCGCGCGCAGGGCAGCCGTTTGAGCGATGATTTCCTTCAAGGAACGAGCAACTCCACCGGCGACCGGGGATCGCCTGCCGCAACCTTCGGCCCGACAGAGCGCGCTTCGCTCGCTTCGGCCATCACCCGCCAGCTTCGCCCGCATTGGAGCGCGCCATCGGGTGTGGATGTCGAACTGCTTGTGTCGCGCGTCTCTTGGGAACTGAACCGCGATGGCAGTCTGAAAGGACGGCCATCTTGCCGCAATCTTAGTGGCATCAACGATTCTAACCGACCGCAGGCTTCGCTCCATTGCGAACGTGCTATACGTGCAGTCCAGCTTGCAGCACCTTTCAACTTGCCCGACCAGTTCTATAGCCGATGGGACGACCTCGAATGGGATTTCGACCGGAGATTATGATGAAGACCGTCAGCTTGTTTTCTGCCATTTTTCTGCTGATCGCGGCGCCTGCCGCGGCGCAGAATGACGACCTGATGGGCGATCTCGATCCATCCAGCATTGGGGTTCAGCAGGTTGAGGACGTTGCCGTCGAAGGCGACGATGAAGGGCCACTGCGTGGCACCGTTACCGACGATTCCGCCTGGCAGGATCTGGGCATCGCCATTGCCAGTTTCGCCACCAACCGCGACCAGCCTACGCCTGCCAATGCTCAGGGCACGGCTGCGCTTGGCCATGAACTGGCGCGCGTGGTGTTCAGCGATCTGCGTTTCAACGGCCTGTTCCGCCCGGTTGGCCCCGATGCCCTGCCGCGCCCCAGCTACGGCGAGATCACCGATCCTGCATGGCCCACGTGGCGCGGGCGTTCGGCAGAAATGCTGGTCCATGGCTACGTGCGCGCCAACGACGACGGGCGGCTGACGGTCGGCTGCTATCTTTACGACGTCGCCCTGCAAAGCGAGCTGGTGCGCGAAGGCTGGGTGGTAAACCCCAGCGAATGGCGCCGCGCAGCGCACAAGTGCGCCGACCTTGTCTATTCGCGCCTGTCGGGCGAAGATCCCTTCTTCGACAGCCGCATTGCCTATATTGCCGAGACAGGTCCGAAGGATAACCGGATCAAGCGGCTGGCCATCATGGACAGCGACGGCGCAAACCACCGCTTCATCACGAACGGACAGTCCACCGCACTTACTCCGCGCTATTCGCCTGATTATTCCAAGATCGCATACCTGTCCTACGTCGATGGCAACCCGCGCATTTATGTCTATGACATTGGAACCGGGCGGCAAACGCTGGTAACGCAGAGCAGCAATGCTACCTTCGCCCCGCGTTGGAGCCCGGATGGACGCTGGATCCTCTATTCCATGGCCGTTGGCGGCAATACCGATATCTACCGTGTGTCTTCCAGCGGCGGCGGCACGCCGGAACGCCTGACAACCAGCCCGGCGATCGAGGTGGGCGGCTCCTATTCACCCGATGGCCGTCAGATCGTGTTCGAAAGTGACCAGTCGGGTGCGCAGCAATGCTACGTGATGAATTCCGACGGATCGGGCCAGCGCCGCATCAGCTTTGGCGGTGGGCGCTGCGCCACGCCGGAATGGAGCCCGCGCGGCGACCAGATCGCCTTCACGCACATCGCGGGCAATTTCAACATCTCGGTGATGAGCCCCAATGGCCGCAACCTGCGCTCGCTGACCAATGGCTGGCAGGATGAGGCGCCGACATGGGCACCCAACGGCCGCATCATCCAGTTCTTCCGCACCGAGCGAAACAGCGGTAAGACATCGCTGTGGCAGGTCGATCTGACCGGCGACAATCTGCGCCGCCTGCCAACCCCGGTCGATGCGTCGGACCCGGCCTGGGGACCGATCCTGCCATAACTGCATTGAACTACAACAGGGACCGAATTCGGGGGGCAAAACCGATTTCACCACGCTGTTTAAAAGGGGACAGCCTATGAATACCCGTGTTGCTACCGGCCTGATGCTTGCATCGACCATCGCGCTTGCAGCCTGCCAGAAGAAGGCGCCTGAGGAACTGCCGCCGCCGCCGACCGAAACGCCTGCACCGGCCCCCGCGCAGAGCGGTCCATCGGTCGGTTCGCAGCAGCATTTCGTCAATGCCGTCGGGCAGGAAAATACGGTCGTCTATTTCGATACCGACCGCTTCAATATCGACGCCGAAGACCAGACCAAGCTGCAGCGCCAGGCGCAGTATTTCAGCCAGTATGCGCAGGTGACCTTCACCATCGAAGGTCACTGCGACGAGCGCGGCACGCGCGACTACAACCTCGCGCTGGGTGAACGCCGGGCCAATGCGGCGAAGAACTACCTCGTCTCGATCGGCATCCCGGCAAACCGTATCCGTACGGTGAGCTATGGCAAGGAA
>OJBY01000973.1_pt1 | contig 12459 bp, 7 predicted proteins | sample 1591731 | NCBI WGS metagenome assembly OJBY01 (sample SAMN05416837, study PRJEB24817) | seawater metagenome | isolation source: Sea water | place: Canada:Atlantic | collected 2013-07
GCTCCTGCAAACCATCGGGCCAGGCAACAAGGCCTGCCCGAGGGCGCAATCAGGCAATTTAGCCGGCGTAAACCGGGAACCGCGAACACAAGCCGTCAACCTGCTCACGAACCCGGCCATTGACGGATTCATCTTCCAGGTTATCCAGGATATCGCACATCCAGCCTGCAAGATCGCGACACTCGGACTCTCCGAAACCACGCGTGGTCACCGCAGGCGTACCAATGCGCAGGCCAGATGTCACGAACGGCGAGCGAGGATCGTTAGGTACTGCGTTTTTGTTCACGGTGATGTGCGCTCGGCCCAAGGCTGCGTCTGCGTCCTTACCGGTGATGTCCTGTTTGATCAGGCTGACCAGGAAAAGATGATTCTCTGTACCACCGGAAATCACATCAAACCCTCGCGACACAAACACCTCGGCCATGGCCTTGGCATTCTTGATCACCAGTTTCTGGTACGCCTTGAACTCGTCGCTCATGGCTTCCTTGAAGCAAACTGCTTTGGCAGCAATAACATGCATCAAGGGGCCGCCCTGGCCACCCGGGAATACAGCGGAGTTAAGCTTCTTCTGCAAATCGGCGTCCTCACAGGCCAGGATCAAACCACCACGGGGGCCACGCAGAGTCTTATGGGTAGTCGTCGCAACCACGTGGGCATGAGGTACCGGGTCAGGATAAACACCAGCAGCCACCAGACCTGCCACGTGGGCCATGTCCACAAACAGATAGGCGCCAACCTTATCGGCAATCGCACGGAATCGCGCAAAGTCCAGCTCTTGGGAGTAGGCTGAGAAACCGGCGATGATCATCTTGGGTTTATGCTCAACGGCAAGGCTCTCCACCTCATCGTAATCGATCAGCCCCGTATCCGGGTTCAAGCCATACTGGACGGCGTTGTAGATCTTGCCGGAGAAGTTGACGCTGGCACCATGGGTCAGGTGCCCACCATGGGCCAGGCTCATGCCCAGAACCGTGTCGCCCGGCTTGAGCAGCGCCATGAATACGGCAGAGTTGGCCTGTGAGCCGGAATGCGGCTGCACATTGGCGTAGGCAGCACCAAACAGTTCTTTGGCCCGGCTGATGGCCAGGTCCTCGGCGATGTCGACAAACTCACAGCCGCCGTAATAACGCTTACCGGGATAGCCTTCCGCATACTTGTTCGTCAGCGCACTACCCTGGGCTTCCATCACCCGAGGGCTGGTATAGTTCTCAGACGCGATCAGCTCGATATGAGCCTCCTGGCGTTTCTCTTCCGCCTGAATGGCGTTCCAGAGCTCGTCGTCAAAACCGGCGATCTTCATATCACGATTAAACATGGATGCGCTGCCCCTATGTGCTTAGCTGCCCGAAAAAATGGGCCGCTATTCTATCTTACAAATGGGTAAAAAATCACCCTTTATGCCGTCCGCAGATACCGACACGCCGCCGCCTGCGCTTTTTGCTCAATTGCTATCCCCGGTTGGTTTCGATACCTTACTCGGTCAATATTCATTGGTTGCGGCTACTAGCTATTGGAGTTACGGCCATCGGGCAGGGCGATCCGGGATACGCTGTGAATACGTCCCTGTACGCTCGACAAAATCATGCCTGATTTTGACGATCCCGGATCGCCCTGCCCGACGGCCTTAGTCAGACACCATCAGTAATTCCGACACTTACACTCGCAAGAAGGATTCCGACACATGGCGCAATACGTATACACCATGAACCGCGTGGGCAAGGTGGTTCCGCCCAAGCGTGAAATCCTCAAAGACATTTCCCTGAGCTTTTTCCCAGGCGCGAAAATCGGCGTACTGGGCCTGAACGGCGCCGGTAAATCTACGTTGCTACGTATTATGGCCGGTATCGACCAGGATTACATTGGTGAGGCCCGTCCCCAGCCCGGCATCAACGTCGGTTATCTGCCCCAGGAACCGGAACTGGACGACGCCAAGACCGTCAAGGAAATCGTCGATGAGGCGGTCTCCGGCGTCCATGACGCACTGGCGGAGCTGGATCAGGTCTATGCCGCCTATGCCGAGCCGGATGCCGACTTTGATGCCCTCGCCAAGAAACAGGGCGAACTGGAAGCCTTTATACAGGCTTCCGACGGCCACGACATTGAGCGCAAGATGGAAGTGGCAGCTGATGCCCTTCGCCTGCCGGCCTGGGACGCCATGGTGAAAAACCTCTCCGGCGGTGAGCGCCGCCGTGTGGCACTGTGCCGCCTGCTGCTGTCCAGCCCGGACATGTTGCTGCTGGACGAGCCCACCAACCACCTGGACGCTGAATCCGTGGCGTGGCTCGAGCGCTTCCTTCACGACTACACCGGCACAGTGGTTGCCATCACCCACGACCGCTACTTCCTGGACAACGTGGCCGGCTGGATTCTGGAACTGGACCGCGGCCAGGGCATTCCGTTTGAAGGCAACTACAGCCAATGGCTGGAAAACAAGGAAAAGCGCCTGGAAGTTGAAGCCAAACAGGAAGCGTCTCGCCAGAAGACCATCAAGCACGAGCTTGAATGGGTGCGCAGTAACGCCAAGGGACGCCAATCCAAGAGCAAGGCTCGCTTGGCCCGCTTTGAGGAAATGAGCTCCCAGGAATTCCAGAAACGCAACGAAACCAATGAATTGTATATTCCGCCAGGTCCCCGCCTGGGCGACAAGGTGATTGAGATCGACGGCATCAGCAAGTCCTTCGATGACCGCCTTCTCTACGAAGACGTATCGCTCAGCGTGCCTCCCGGCGCGATCGTTGGCATCATCGGTGGCAACGGCGCGGGCAAATCCACGCTGTTCCGGATGATCGGCGACTACGACAAGCCGGATTCCGGCACCATCACCGTCGGTGAAACCGTGAAACTGGCCTACGTGGACCAGATGCGGGACCTGAACGGCGACAACACCGTCTGGGAAGAGCTCAGCGACGGTAACGATATTATCAAGATCGGTAACTATGAGACCCCGTCACGAGCCTATGTAGGTCGTTTCAACTTCAAAGGCTCCGACCAGCAGAAGCGTGTGGCTGATCTGTCGGGCGGTGAACGCAATCGTCTGCACCTGGCGAAACTGCTCAAGGAAGGTGGCAACGTGCTGCTGCTGGACGAACCGACCAACGATCTTGACGTTGAAACCCTGCGCGCCCTGGAAGAAGCCCTACTCAACTTTCCCGGCTCCGCCTTGGTGATCTCACACGACCGCTGGTTCCTGGACCGTGTGGCCACTCACATCCTGGCGTTCGAGGACGACGGTGAAGTGGTCTACTTCGAAGGCAACTTCAGCGAATACGATGAGGATCACAAGAAGCGGAAGGGCGATTCTGCCATGGTGCCTCAGCGTATGAAGTATAAGAAGCTGGCCTGATGGCAAAAGCAAAAACCGCCTATGTCTGCACCGAATGCGGTGCAGACTATTCAAAGTGGCAGGGGCAATGCACCGCCTGCCAGGCCTGGAACACCATCAGTGAGGTTCGTGGCGTCAGTGGCGGCAACGCCAAGGGTGCCCGAGGGAGTCGCTTTGAGGGCTTTGCAGGCAGCCTGTCGGAGGTGAAAAGCCTGGATGACGTCAGCCTTGCCGAACAGCCCCGCATCAGCTCCGGCATGCAGGAGTTTGACCGCGTGTTGGGCGGCGGGCTTGTGGAAGGTTCCGCCATCCTGATGGGGGGCCATCCTGGCGCCGGTAAGAGTACCCTCTTGCTTCAGGCGGTCTGCCACCTGGCGTCCAGTGTTCCGGCCCTGTACGTCACGGGCGAGGAATCACTGCAACAGGTCGCCATGCGCGCCAAACGACTCGGGCTTCCCACCAAAGACCTGAAAATGCTCTCGGAAACGAGTGTCGAGCGGGTCATGCAGGTAGCAGAAGCGGAAAAGCCCCGCATTCTGGTGGTGGACAGTATCCAGGTGATGCATGTCGCCGAGTCGGAATCGGCTCCGGGCAGTGTCTCCCAGGTTCGCGAGAGCGCAGCTTACCTGACCCGCTTTGCCAAGCAGACTGGCACCATTCTGTTCCTGGTGGGCCACGTTACCAAGGATGGCAGCCTGGCTGGGCCGAAAGTACTGGAGCATATGATCGACTGCTCCATCCTGCTGGAAGGCTCCAGCGATAGCCGTTACCGCACCCTGAGGGGCATCAAGAACCGCTTTGGCGCGGTTAACGAACTGGGCGTGTTTGCGATGCTGGAACAGGGCCTGAAGGAAGTGAAGAACCCCAGTGCCATCTTCCTGAACCGCGGCGAGGAAGCGGCTCCCGGCAGCGTGGTGATGGTGGTGTGGGAAGGCACACGGCCGATGCTGGTGGAGATTCAAGCGCTGGTGGATATGGCGCAGGGAGGATACCCGAGACGCGTTGCGGTGGGCCTGGATCAGAATCGGCTGGCGATGCTGTTGGCGGTGCTGCATCGCCATGGTGGCATGCATGTGTCGGATCAGGATGTGTTTGTGAATGTGGTGGGCGGCGTGAAGGTTAACGAGACCAGTGCGGATTTGGCGCTGCTTGCGGCCATCGTGTCGTCCTTCCGCGACCGTGCCCTGCCCCAGGATCTGGTGATCTTTGGTGAGGTTGGCCTTTCTGGTGAGATTCGGCCGGTGCCCAGTGGCCAAGAGCGCATTTACGAAGCTGCCAAGCATGGGTTTACCCGCGCTTTGGTGCCTAAGTCTAATGCGCCTCGTAAGGCTATTGAGGGGATGAAGGTTATTCCCGTGACCAAGCTTAGTGATGCGTTGTCGGCTTTGGAGGAGCTCTAGAGTTTGTGCCCTAGCCTGTCTGTTTGGTGCTTGGACGGGATTGGTAACACCTTTCCAAAAAACGCTACAAGCACATCCCTGTGCGCTTGGGCTCCGCCATCCATGGCTCCGCACATTTTTGGAAAGGCCCTTCCAATCCTGCCTGCCAGCTTCGCAGTTACCTCCGGCATTCCCCAGCCTCAATCAATCAAATGCGCAAACTCTCTCTCTAGTAACGCTTGATCCCCCAGGTTCAACTCCACCAACCGCTTCAAATGGGTCGCACTTTCTAGGTCGATATATTGGCATTTGAACCCCAACCGCTCTTCCTCAATATGCCGCAACTCCACCGCCATAACGATCCCGGTTTCATGATCGTCAAGATGGATAATCACTTCGCAAGGCTGCTTCAGCGGAACGCTCCACCCTTCTGGCCGCTTCACCAACACGCCCTTCAGTGAAATATCCAACACCTCACTCACCCACACGTCATCCTGCCAGTGGAGTTCACACTCGGCATCGAAGGAGATTCTGTGGAAACGGCGTTTTTCCGGGGCTTTGGTTGGCAAGAGTTACTCCTGTTTACCAGTCCTGTCTGATATGACTATAGACCGCACAGGGGCATCTATCTAGCGTTAGCACCCAACGGGCCCAACAACCGCCCGAAACCCCAAGATATCAATCCTACTGGTGATACTCCGGACTCAGCTCAGTCACCGCGCGAATAAACGCACCGGCATGTTCCGGGTCTACATCCGGGGTAATGCCGTGCCCGAGGTTGAAAATGTGCCCCGGGCCGGCACCGTAGCGAGACAGGATATCGGCCACTTCCTGGCGAATCCGCTCCGGCGGCGCGTACAACATGGCCGGGTCCATGTTGCCCTGCAGGGCAACCCGATCACCGATCCGGGCGCGGGCGTTGCCGATGTCCGTTGTCCAGTCCAGACCAACCGCATCAGCGCCGGATTCCGCTATCGACTCCAGCCACTGGCCGCCATTCTTTGTGAACAGGATAACGGGTACGCGACGCCCGTCGTTCTCTCGAATCAGGCCGGCGACGATTTTTTTCATGTAGTTGAGGGAAAACTCCTGATACGCCCAACTACTCAGCACGCCGCCCCAGGTATCGAAGATCTGGACCGCCTGGGCGCCGGCTCGAATCTGTCCGTTCAGGTAATCAATCACCGAGTCCGCCAAATGGTCCAGCAACTGATGCATCACCTCCGGCTGGCCGTACATCAGCTTCTTGGCCTCGCGGAAGTCCTTGGAGGAGCCACCTTCAATCATGTACGTGGCAAGCGTCCAGGGGCTGCCGGAGAAGCCGATCAGCGGAACGCTGCCACTAAGCGCGCCACGGATGGTGGACACGGCATTCATCACGTAATCCAGGTCTGTTTCCGCATTGATTTTGGGCAACGCGGCTACGTCAGCAGCGGAGCGAATGGTGTTGCGAAATTTCGGGCCCTCGCCGGTTTCGAAGTACAGGCCAAGCCCCAGTGCATCAGGAATGGTGAGGATGTCTGAAAACAGGATGGCAGCATCCAGCGGGAATCGCTCCAGCGGCTGTAACGTCACTTCACAGGCCAGCGGTGTGTTTTTGCACAGACTGAGAAAGTCTCCGGCTTTGGCCCGAGTCGCTCGGTATTCCGGCAGGTATCGACCTGCCTGGCGCATCATCCACACTGGCGTGCGATCAACGGGCTGACGCATCAGCGCACGCAGGAAACGGTCATTTTTCAGCTCGGTCATAGCATTCCCAGTCTGCTGTCTGTCAAAGTTTAGGAGGGCAATGATACCCGGTTTGTGGCAATAAAAAAGGGCGGCCCGCCGTCTGCAAGCCGCCCTTCCAACCCGGATGAAACCGGGGGCTGTCAGATATCCAGGTAATCCATGATACCTTCCGCCGCCTGGCGGCCCTCCCAGATAGCCGTTACGACCAGATCCGACCCACGGACCATATCGCCACCGGCGAATATCTTGGGATTGCTGGTCTGGAAGCCGAACTCCACTTCCTCCGGGGCGCTAACACGACCGGAATCGTCGGTGTTTACCTTCTGCTCGTCAAACCAGTCGGCCGGGCTCGGGCGGAATCCGAAGGCCACCAGAACCGCATCGGCCGGAATCACTTCCTCACTGCCGGCAACCACTTCCGGACGACGACGGCCGTTTTCGTCGGGTTCGCCGAGTCGAGTCTGAACCACCTTGACCCCCTCAACCCGGTCTTCGCCAATAATGGCGATCGGTTGACGGTTGAACATGAACTTAACGCCCTCTTCCTTGGCGTTGGACACTTCCCGACGTGAACCCGGCATGTTCTGTTCGTCACGGCGATAGGCACAGGTAACACTCGCTGCCTGTTGACGAATCGAGGTGCGGTTACAGTCCATGGCGGTATCGCCGCCACCGAGTACGACCACTCGCTTGCCTTTCATGTCGATGAAATCGTCGGCGTCTTTCTCGAACCCAAGACGACGATTCACGTTTGAGACCAGGAACGGCAGTGCATCATGAACGCCTGGCAGATCCTCGCCCGGGAAACCGCCTTTCATGTAGGTGTAGGTGCCCATGCCCATGAAGACAGCGTCGTACTCCTCGAGAATGTCGGCCATCATCACATCCTTGCCCACCTCTGTGGACAGGCGGAAATCCACGCCCATTTCCTCGAACACCTTGCGGCGACGGGTCATGACCGACTTCTCAAGCTTGAACTCGGGAATCCCGAAGGTCAGCAGGCCGCCAATTTCCGGGTATATATCAAACACCACCGGTTTTACACCGTTGCGCACCAGAACGTCGGCACAGCCAAGGCCAGCCGGGCCGGCACCGATCACGGCCACTTTTTTGTCGGTCCATTTGACGGCAGACATATCCGGCTTCCAGCCCAGAGCAAAGGCCGTATCGGTAATGTACTTTTCCACCGACCCGATGGTTACCGCACCATAGCCATCGTTCAGGGTACAGGCCCCTTCACACAGCCGATCCTGGGGGCAAACGCGACCACAGACTTCCGGCAGGGAGTTGGTCTGGTGACAGAGCTCAACTGCCCTCATGATGTTGCCTTCCGACACAAGCTTCAGCCAGTTCGGGATGTAGTTGTGTACCGGGCACTTCCACTCACAATACGGATTGCCGCACTCCAGGCAACGATGCGACTGCGACGCGGCATTATCCTGGGTGAATTGGTGATAGATTTCACCAAACTCTTTTTTGCGCTTCTTTGCCGGTACTTTTTTCGGGTCGACACGCCCTACTTCGACAAACTGGAAGTCGTTACTCAGTCGTTCTTTCATTGTGACGCTCTCATCAGACTCAATTTCGACGCGGGCGCTGCCTCTCAAGCAACGCCCTCAACCTGTTTCAACCGCTTTTACTCGGGGCGTGCCCGGGTACTGGCCAGCAGGCTACGAAGATTCGCCGCCTTGGGTTTGACCAGCCAGAAGCGGCCAATGTAGTCATCGAAATTGTCAAGAATATGCTCTGCCCACTCGCTCGCGGTTTCAGAAATGTGCTCGCGGACCACACCGCGCAGGTGATTGCGGTAGGACTCCATTTCCTCGCTGGAGATCCGCTGAATCTCGACCAGTTCATGGTTGTACTTGTCCACAAAGGTGTTGTTCAAGTCCAGCACATAGGCAAAACCGCCCGTCATGCCGGCACCAAAGTTATGACCAGTGCTGCCAAGAACCGTGATCAGGCCGCCTGTCATGTATTCACAGCAGTGATCGCCCACGCCTTCTACCACTGCATGGGCGCCGGAGTTACGAACACCAAAGCGCTCACCGGCGGTGCCAGCGGCAAACAGTTTGCCACCGGTTGCACCGTAGAGGCAGGTGTTACCGACAATCGAGGTATCCTGGGTTTTGAAGTCACTGCCGGATGGCGGCCGGATCACCAGCTTGCCGCCGGTCATGCCTTTGCCGACATAGTCGTTGGCATCGCCTTCCAGAATCAGGTTAAGGCCGCCCACGTTCCATACACCGAAGCTCTGGCCGGCGGTGCCTGTCAGATCCAGAGTGATGGGCGCCGAGACCATGCCCTGGTTGCCATGCAACTGGGCGATCTCACCCGACAGGCGAGCGCCAATCGACCGGTCACAGTTGGTGACCTTATAAGACCAGGTACCACCAGCCTTGCCAGCTATCGCATCCGCAGTGTCCTTCACCATCTGCTCGGCAAGCTTGCCTTCGTCAAACGGATGATTGCGCTCAACCTGACAGGTGTTGGGCTTGTCCGCCGGGATATGGTCGTTCGATAACAGACGCGTCAGATCCAGCTTCTTCTGGCGTGGGGTGTCGCCGGGCAGACGCTCCAGCAGATCAACACGCCCTACCAGCTCCTCCAGGTTGCGGACGCCCAGCTTGGCCATCCACTCCCGGGTCTCGGTCGCAACGAACCGGAAGAAGTTCATCGCCATTTCAACCGTGCCCTTGAAGTGTTCCTCCCGCAGGTGCTCGTTCTGGGTCGCGACGCCGGTGGCACAGTTGTTCAGATGACAGATACGCAGGTACTTACAACCCAGGGCCACCATTGGTGTGGTGCCGAAACCGAAACTTTCGGCGCCCAGAATAGCGCCCTTGACCACATCCAGGCCGGTCTTGATACCGCCATCGGTCTGCAGGCGGATCTTGCCCCGCAGGTCGTTGGCGCGCAGCGCCTGCTGGGTTTCACTCAGGCCCAGTTCCCAAGGCGAGCCGGCGTAACGGATCGAGGTCAACGGGCTAGCCGCTGTACCACCGTCGTAGCCGGAAACCGTAATCAGGTCCGCGTAGGCTTTCGCCACACCGGCAGCGATGGTGCCTACCCCAGGCTCCGATACCAGTTTCACGGAAACCAGCGCACTTGGATTGACTTGTTTGAGATCGAAGATCAACTGCGCGAGATCCTCGATCGAATAAATATCGTGGTGCGGTGGCGGCGAGATCAGCGTCACGCCGGGCACTGAATAGCGCAGGCGGGCAATCAGGTCATTGACCTTGCCGCCGGGTAGCTGACCGCCCTCACCGGGCTTGGCACCCTGGGCCACCTTGATCTGCATGACATCGGCACTGCGCAGATATTCTGCGGTGACGCCGAAGCGGCCAGAAGCCACCTGCTTGATCTTGGAACGTTTCTCCGTGCCATAACGGGCTGGATCTTCGCCCCCCTCTCCGGAGTTTGATCGGCCACCCAGAGTGTTCATGGCCACTGCCAGGGCTTCGTGTGCCTCAGGGGACAACGCACCCAGGGACATGGCCGCCGAGTCGAAGCGCGGGAAGATATTCTCCACCGGCTCTACCTCGGACAGATCAATCGCCTTGATGTCCTTGCGGAACCCCAGAAGATCCCTAAGCGTGGACACCGGGCGCTCGTTAACCAGCCCGGCATACTCCATGTACTCCCCGTAATCACCACTGGTCACGGCTTCCTGGAGCTTACCCACCACATCCGGGTTGAATGCGTGGTACTCCTGGCCGTGGACATACTTCAACAGGCCGCCCTGGCTGATAGGCTTGCGATGCTTCCAGGCCACACCCGCCAGCTGTTCCTGATCCTGCTGGAAATCAAAGAAACCGGCGCCCTGGATACGGCTGGGAACACCTTTGAAACACAGATCCACTACGTCGTCCGCCAATCCGATCGCCTCAAACAACTGCGCGCCCCGGTAGGAGGTGATGGTGGAAATCCCCATCTTGGAAAGGATCTTCAGCAGGCCCTTGTTGACGCCCTTGCGATAGTTATTCTTCGCATCAATGGGGTCCATCATCAGTTCGCCAGTGCGAATCAGGTCGTTAAGCACCTGGTACGCCAGGTACGGATAGACCGCCGTAGCACCAAAACCAAACAACACAGCAAACTGGTGCGGATCGCGGGCCCAACCGGTTTCAACCAGGATGTTGGAGTCACACCGGAGGCCTTTCTTGACCAGGTGATGGTGAACGGCGCCGGTTGCCATCATGGCGTTGACCGGCAGCTCACCTTCTTTCAGATCCTTGTCGGTCAGGATCAGGATGACCTTGCCACTGCGGACTGCCTGCTCAGCCTCGTCGCACACTTTACGCACAGCCTGCTCAAGCCCCAACTCCGGGCTGTAGCTCATGTTGATTCGAGCAACTTCGAATCCGGGCCGATCATTGTTGGCAATTTTCAGGTACTTGGCCGGCGAAAGCACCGGTGTTGTAAGGATGATCCGGTTGGCGTGCTCGGGCGTTTCCTCGAACACGTTACGTTCCGCGCCGATGCACGTTTCCAGGGACATCACGATGGACTCCCGGAGCGGATCGATGGCCGGATTGGTCACCTGGGCAAATTTCTGACGGAAGTAGTCAGCCACATGCCGGACACGGCTCGAAAGCACGGCCATGGGCGTATCGTCCCCCATCGACCCTACTGCTTCCTGACTGTTTTCAGCCAATGGACGCAGCACCTGATCACGCTCCTCGTAGGAAATCATGAACATCTTCTGGTGTATGTGGAGCTCGTCGGACTGCATCAGTTTGAAGTCAGGTGTGTCCTGATTCAGCGTGGTTTCAACCCGCAGGGAGTTCTCCCGCAGCCAGCGCTTGTAGGGCTGGGCCGACTTCAGGCGATTATCCACGTCTTTCGTATGCAGGACTTCGCCGGACTCGGTATCAATAGCAAGCATTTGCCCCGGACCCACACGTCCCTTGGCCACCACGTCTTCGGGCTTATAGTCATAGGTGCCGATCTCGGACGCCAGGGTAATGAAGTCGTCTTTGGTGATTACCCAGCGAGCCGGGCGAAGTCCGTTCCGATCCAGCATACAGACGGCATAGCGACCGTCGGAGAGAACCAGGCCAGCTGGCCCATCCCACGGCTCCATATGCATGGAGTTGTACTCATAGAATGCCCGCAACTCGGAATCCATGGTATCCACATTCTGCCAGGCAGGCGGGATCATCATTCTCACGGCACGGAACAGGTCAACACCACCGGCCAGCAGCACTTCCAGCATATTGTCCATGCTGGAAGAATCTGAGCCCGTCAGGTTAACCAGCGGCTGCAGCGTCTGTAGGTCCGGCAGTTCCGGTGCGCTGAATTTGGCGGCACGGGCAATTGCCCAGTTACGGTTGCCGTCAACGGTATTGATCTCCCCATTGTGGGCGAGATAGCGGAAAGGCTGCGCCAGCGGCCAACGCGGCATGGTGTTGGTGGAAAAGCGCTGGTGGAAGACACAGATAGCGGTCTGCAGATCCGGATCACCCAGGTCCTTGTAGAAGTTCGCCAGGTCCGCAGGCATCATCAGGCCCTTGTAGGCCAAGGTGCGGTGAGACAGGCTACAGATATAGAATTCGGAGTCATCGGCCATGTCCCGCTCAGCGTGGCGACGGCCAACAAACAGCGCGATGGCGAATTCCTGCTCGGTTTTACCGGCGGGAACCACAAACACCTGCTCAATCCAGGGCAAACAGTCGAGCGCCATCGGCCCAAGGCAACTGTCGTCCGTAGGCACCTTCCGCCAACCCATGATTTCCAGGCCCTGCTCTGCCAGGCGCTTTTCCACGGCAGCACGGCCGGCAGCCGCCTTGTTCTCATCCGGATTAAGGAATACCTGGCCCACAGCGAACAGCTCTTCAGGCTCTCTGCCAAATTCCGCTTTGGCGGCCTTGCGCAAAAAGGCATCCGGGCTCTGGATCAGGAGGCCACAACCATCGCCGGTCTTTCCGTCTGCAGCGATACCACCACGGTGGGTCATGCAGGTCAGTGACTCGATGGCAGTTTGCAACAACTTGTGGCTGGCCTCGCCCTTCATATGGGCGA
>OJBY01000976.1_pt1 | contig 12440 bp, 9 predicted proteins | sample 1591731 | NCBI WGS metagenome assembly OJBY01 (sample SAMN05416837, study PRJEB24817) | seawater metagenome | isolation source: Sea water | place: Canada:Atlantic | collected 2013-07
GAGATCATGCCTAGTCTCGTGGGCTCGGAGATGTGTATAAGAGACAGTTTTTATCGATGGCTCAGTATAGACTTGGGCTGCGCTGACATAAAGCGTCGCTCGGCTGGATTTGGTGGCATTTGCAAAATGGCAACGATGGCCGGGTCATCGGTAAAGTTTCGTCCACCGCTTTTTTGTAGACTGGTGCCACCAGTAAACTGACCACTAAACTTGAGGTGTTCACATGATCCATATCTACGGCATCAAAAACTGCTCGACCATGAAAAAGGCCTTTGACTGGCTGGGCGAGCATGACGTGGCTTATGAGTTTCACGACTACAAAAAAGAATCGATGAGCTCTGAGGCGATCTACGTCTGGGTGCAAGCTTTAGGACTGGATGTGGTGTTAAACAAGCGCGGGACAACGTACCGCAAATTGACCGATGAGCATAAAGAAGATTGCAGCGATGCGGCAAAGGCCTGCGCGCTTATGAGTGACAACCTAAGCATGATCAAGCGGCCGATCGTGGTTTATGGCGAGGCAAGCGCGCCAGAGTATATGGCAGGGTTTGATGCGTACAGGTTTGAGGAGGAGTTGGGCTAGTTGGTTGCTGCTCAGCTATCTGATTTGAATAGATGTGTTTAGTTTTTAGATCAGGCGATTTAACAGCTAAAGTCAGCTCGACAACTTTAAATCCCTAGGTTACTTTCAAACGACTATCTTAGGGTGTTTGTATAGAGATGACAGAGTGCAGAACGGTTGAAGATTTGGCGGAAAGCATTGCTTATGCAGACGCCGAGTGTGTCTTTTTAATAGGAGCTGGTTTTTCCCGAAGTGCCGGCATTCCATTAGCTGGTGAATTGGTTAGTGAAATAAAAAAAGGTTTCCAAGTGCCTATCGGCGTTCTACAGATAAAGACTATAACTCCGTTATGGAGCAGCTGAAAACAGGTCAGCGAATAAGCCTCATAAACGGCTTCATTGAAAAAGCTAAAGTTAACTGGGCTCACCTTGCTTTGGCTGAGCTTTTCTCTAAGAAAAAAATTAATCGCATTCTCACTGTGAACTTTGATCCACTGATTCTTAGAGCATGTTCTATGATTGGTGAGTTTCCTGCTGTTTATGACTTAGCCACCGCATCAAACTTCATTGCTAGTCGCGTAGCTCCTAATTCGGTCTTTTATCTAAACGGTCAACATTCTGGTTTTTCTATACTAAATTCTGTAAAGGAACTTGAGAGTCATAAGGATAGACTACGTCAAATTGTAGAAGATACGAAGAGAAAGAGAATTTGGGTAATGGTTGGTTATAGTGGAAAATCCGATCCACTTGTTGATGTCCTAGATAATTTTTCAAAACAAGGAGATTTTGAAAACGGCTTATATTGGATTGACTGCAATGATAAACCAAATGAAGCACAAAAAAAATTGCTGACGAATAAGCAAACTTATTTTATCGGGAACCAAGACGCTGATAAATTCATGGCAGATCTTGCTAAAAAACTCGGATGTTTCCCACCTGACTGGTTAACCAAACCATTTGATCATATAGAGAATAACATCACCAAAAATATTGATTTTTCAACAGGTGGTATTGCAGCGATACACGTACATTTGCGGTTATCTGAAATGATTAGGGATGCTAAAAAAGCATCTCTTAGCCTTAGTGAAAAAGTAATTCGTTTTTCCGATATAACTGATCTTCTCTTAGAGGGTAAGTACGCAAATATCTTCAAGCAATGGTTGGAAAATGGTCATAATTTTTCAGAGAATAAGAGGAAGGATGTTGCTTTGGCTTATGTAATGTGGGCAAATGATATTGTTGAAGAGGCAGATAAGGTTGCAAAAACCGACTTAACAAAAGCACGTATTTTGTGGGCAAGGGCAAGAGAGGGTTATGATCGAGCTCACAAAATAGATCAAGATATGGCTATGGCCTTATTCAACTATGGAGCTACTCTTGATACAGAGGCTACCGCGGTCGTACATTTTGATAAAAAACAAGCTAGAGATCTTTGGTCTGTTAGTATCCAAAAATACAAAGAATCCCTAAGAATAAACCCTGATGATTATAAAGCTTTAAGTAATTGGGCGGGAGTCCTTGGTAAAGAGGCTGAAGCCATTTCAAATTTCAAGCCTCTTAAGGCAACTAAATTATGGAATCAGGCTCATAAAAAATACGAAAAGGCGTTATTGATTAAGCCTGATTCAATTGCAATTTTAAATCACTGGATATTGTCTCTTCTGGTCCAAATAGGCTTGAATATTAAAAGTTATTTATTAGAGGTCAGAGGGAAAATTTTGGATAAAGCTGAAGAATTACTGGAACGAGGTGTTGAGTTAGATCCTGGCATTTTTGCCTACAATTATGCTAGCTTTTGGGCGTTAAGATCTGATCCAGAACAAAGCGTGTATTGGCTTCAAGTCGCTGAACAGCACTCAAAACTTCCGGATAAACGGCATATTGATGAGGATGAGGATTTTGATGCTATCCGAGATTCGCAAATTTTCATTGATTGGTATGAAAGCGAACTTGGCAACCCCGTCAATTCCTGATTTGTTTCATTCATTATAGTATTAATGAGCCAAATTTTTGGTCTCTTTAAATCTCAGGCTAAAGGCTAAATTAGCATAAAGCGGATATTCGGCTCTTTTATATAAACTGCTAGTAGTCGTTAAATTGAAGGCTAAGCTTGAGTTCAAAGTACGTTTGGCGCGCCAACCAAAGTGAGTGCGGGCCGGTGCCCTGATAGCCGCAAGCACAGCTCGCGTATCACGAGCCATGGATTATGCGTCCCAGCCCCTTTCACCGTCTGATCTGCCATGAGCACCAGTGCGCTGCAAGTGGCAAGGTCAGCTGGCTTAAGCTTACGTGCCGCTCGTTCGTGTAGCGCTGCCATGTTGCGTGGCCAGATCTGCGCCTCTTTGACCGACAGCCCGCCCACTAGCTGGGTTAGCTTACGGGTGACATTTGACAACTGCCAGATCAGCTGCGGTGGACTCTCCCCGGTTTGCTCTAGGTACTCACAGATCTCAAGCGTGAGCTTGCTTTGTCCTTTGAGCGTCGCCTCAATCAGATCGAGGTGGCTAAAGCGGCTGTGAGATACCAGCGCTTGATTGAGCTGATCACTGCTGAGAGGTTCACCGCCTGTCTTAAGTAGCGGCAGCATCGCGCTTAGGCGCTGCAGCGCACCAAAGGCAGCGAGTAAGTTGTTTTGAGTTTGCTCGATCAGCACACTCCAAGCCTCAGGGCTTAGGCTTAAATCCATCTGGCTGGCTTTGATCTGCAGCAGGGACTTGCGCTCGCCCTCAGACTTAAGTTCAGTCTCTATCAAGCCATGATTGGCTCGCGACAAGAGAAAAACCTCATGCTTGATCTGGCGATAGTCTTGCGGCGGGAAGAGTGCGACCAGTAGGTTGCCGTGAGATTGTTGGGTGAAGGCTTTAAGCTCAGCCAACTGGTTTTTGTCCGGCTTATGCGAGATGTGCAGCTCAACCAGGGTGTTGGAGCTAAACAAAGATAAGCTGCTTAAACTAGCCGCCGCCTCACTCCAGCCTTTAAGCGAGGTTGCATCGATGCGAACACGCTCAAACTGCGCCTGGCGCGCAAAGTTTTTATAATGATCAAGTATCCAGTCAGCCACCAGCGGCTCATCCAGCGTGATCGCGCTAAAGGGAGGGGGTGGGTTGCTACTGCTAAAGCCGCCCTTTTTTAAGCGCTCGATCGCACTCATGCTGCGAAACCTGAGCCAAGCTGAGCTTTTTTGAGTGACATCAGCGGCGAGCCTGAACTCCGGTGTTGCCTAGATAGTAGGGAGCTAACCTTGCCACTTGACGGGCCAGTTGCACGCCCAGCTGATCGATGATCAGCGTCTCCTGCTGGCGCTCGGTGTTGATTGAGGCCGCGTCATACTGGTAACTCTGGATCGCGGAGAGCGGTTTCACCGTACGCACCCCATCAACCGAGAGATACACCGCATCGACCTTAAGCTCCAGTGTCACTTCCCTGAGCGTTCCCAGCAGTGAGATCGTCTTCAGCTCATAGTTCTCAAGCCTGATTTGCGGGATGCCGGTTACTTGCACGCTTGAGTCCAGTCCCACTTTAGTTTTTAGGTTGGTTGCGCCGAGCAGTCCCAGCTCATACTCCAGATTGCGCGCGAGGTTCGAGGCTTCCGGCTCAAAATTCAATCCTATGATTTCTCGTTCAAACAGTGGCTGCTCGATCCCGCGAAGTGAAAAACCGCAGGCAGTCAAACTAAGCAAAATGCCCACCATGGCAACAACTTTGGCGACGTAAGGCAAACGTATATTCATGAGTCAGACCACCAGTGAGACGAGTTTGTTTTTAACCACAATTTGTTTTTTGAGCCCACCTTCGATGAACTTATCGACGCCGGGCGCTGCAATCGCAGCGGCCAGCACCTCGGCATCTGGCGTGTCCGGTGCGATCTCGATACGGCCACGAACTTTGCCGTTGACCTGAACCACCATGGTGATCTTGGCCTGAACCAGTGCTGATTCATCGACCGTTGGCATGACCAGTTTCAGCGGATCGATCCCCAAACTCTCGAGCAGATTATCACAGATATGCGGCGCAAACGGCGCGAGCAGGGTCAAGAGCACCTCAACCGATTCGGCGTAAACCGCACGGTCCATCGGGGTGCTTGGCTCAAAGCGGCTTAAGCTGTTAAGTAGCTCCATCAGACTTGAAACCGGGGTGTTTAGCGCCAGGCGCTGCATGTCACCCTCGATCTTTTGGATGGTTTCATGGGTTTTGCGGCGCACATCCGCCGCCTCGCTTGAAAGCGCGCCTTGATCAATCTTAGGCAACTCGGCTTCGCTATAAGCAGTGGATTCGCTAGAGAAAGCGTTAACCAGTCGCCACACTTTTTTCAGAAAACTGCTCGCGCCCTTTAGGCCGCCCGAATTCCACTCAAGTGATTGCTCAGCAGGGGCGGCAAACAAGGTAAAGAGGCGAACCGCATCAGCGCCATACGTATCGATGATGGTCTGCGGATCTTCGCCATTGTTTTTTGACTTACTCATCTTCTCGACGCCGCCAACCGATACGGGTTCGCCGTCTGCCTTGCTGGTCGCACTGATCACCGCGCCTTTATCGTCAAGCTTGAGCTCAACTTCACCTGGCGCAAACCACTGCGTTTGCTGACCCTCACTCGATCGGTAATAAGTTTGCCCCAGCACCATGCCTTGGGTGAGCAGTCGATCAAAGGGCTCGTCTGACTCAACCAGTCCTTCGTCGCGCATGAGCTTATGAAAGAAGCGCGCATAGAGCAGGTGCATGACCGCGTGCTCGATCCCGCCTATGTACTGATCGACCGGTAGCCAGTTTTTCGCGGCTTTCACGTCGGTCATGCTGGTGGCGTCCCGCGGGTTTAGGTAGCGCGCGTAGTACCAGCTCGACTCTACAAAGGTATCGAAAGTATCGGTTTCACGGCGAGCATCTGCGCCGCACGAGGGACACTTAACCTCATAAAACTCGGGCATCTTGGCGAGCGGATTGCCGCTTCCGTCTGGCACCACGTCGGTTGGCAGCACCACCGGCAAGTCGCTTTCTGGCACCGGCACTGAGCCGCACGCCTCACAGTTGATCATCGGGATCGGGCAGCCCCAGTAGCGCTGGCGCGACACGCCCCAGTCACGCAGGCGGAACTGCACTTTTTTATCGCCAGCGTCCCCAAGTTTGTGGTTGATTGCCTCTAACGCCGCATCAAATGTCAGCCCGTCAAACTCCCCTGAGTTGATCAGCACCCCGCGCTCGGTGATCGCTGCCTCTAAAGCCTCAAGCTCACCCTCGCCGGTGTCGATCACTTGCTTGATATCTAGACCATAGTAGCTAGCAAATTCAAAGTCGCGCTCATCGTGGGCTGGAACCGCCATGACTGCGCCTGAGCCGTAGCTCATCAGGACATAGTTGCCTACCCAAACTGGCACCAAGTCTCCGGTGATCGGGTGGATTGCCTCAAGTCCGGTATCCATGCCGCGTTTGGGCGCTTTAGCAAGATCGGCTTCAGCGACTGATCCCTGACGACACTCCATGCAAAAAGCAGCCAGCTCTGGGTTGTTATGGGAAGCTTCAAGCGCGAGCGGATGCTCAGCGGCGACGCACAGATAAGTCACGCCCATAAGTGTGTCGGGGCGAGTGGTGTAGACACTTAGAGTTTGCAGCTCAGCGGGGACATTTTGCACCGTGAAGTGGATATCCAGACCGGTTGATTTACCGATCCAGTTGCGCTGCTGGGTGATCACCTGAGCGGGCCACTTGCCCTCTAAGGTGTCCAGATCGCTTAGCAGTTCTTCGGCATAATCAGTGATGCGGAAGTAGTACATGGGGATCTCGCGCTTTTCAACCAGAGCGCCAGAGCGCCAGCCCCGACCATCGACAACCTGCTCGTTTGCCAGCACCGTCTGATCAATCGGGTCCCAGTTGACGGTGGAGAGCTTTTTATACACCAGCCCCTTTTTGTACAGCTGAGTGAACAGCCACTGCTCATGGCGATAGTATTCAGGCGTGCAGGTCGCAAGCTCCCGGCTCCAATCCACCGCAAGGCCCAGTGCTTTGAGCTGGTCGCGCATCACCGCGATGTTGTCCATTGTCCAGGCGTGCGGGGCGACCTTGTGTTTGATTGCCGCGTTCTCTGCTGGCAGACCAAAAGCATCCCAACCCATCGGCTGCAGTACGTCAAAACCTTGCAGGCGATAAAAGCGCGAGATCACATCCGAGATCGTGTAGTTGCGCACGTGACCAACGTGCAATTTGCCGCTCGGATAGGGGAACATCGATAGCACATACTTGGGGTTGGGTGCGTCGTTTGCCACCTCGTAAACTTTAGAGGATTGCCATTTTGCCTGAGCGGCTGATTCGATCTTCTCAGGGTGGTAGTCGGGCAGGTTCTTAAGGTTCACAGGTTCAGACATAGGTTTTGGTGTGGCAGCTGATAGTTGAGCTAAATTATAGTCAGTTAGCGCTGGGCTTTGGCGCTAATTTTAAGCAGCGTGTCGGCGCTGATTGATTGGAGACGCTGGGGATTATTTAAAGCGGAGCGGCGAGGCGGGTTGTTGAGTCACAGCAGTTAGGTTTCAAGGTCGGTGAGTCATCAAGTGCAAGCAACGCGTGGGATCTCACACACGAGGCCCCAGGCACAGTAACGCAACTTTAGTAAAGCAGAATTTTGCTATGATCCAAGCTAATAAAACAGATACGCATAGCCGCCCAGATCAAGGATTGACACAGTTTTTATGGTTCAAACCACCGCACTACCCGCCAGCGCCCAGCTTGACGTCAGCACACTAAACGATCTGCTTGCTGAGTCTTTTGAGCAGCCCAAAGCGATCGCGGCGATCATGTATGGCCGCAAACTCAGTTATGGTCAGTTGAACCAACTCTCCTACCGATTGGCGGCTTATTTGCAGGATTTGGGTCTGGTCAAAGGCGACCGGGTGGCGGTGATGCTGCCCAATATCCTGCAGTATCCTGTGGTGGTCGCAGCAGTGATCCGAGCTGGATTGGTGCTGGTTAACATCAACCCCATGTATTCTGAAAACGAGATTGAAAAGCACTTAAGTGACGCCAAACCGAGCGCGATATTTGGTTTCCAGCCATTTATGAATCGGCTCAATCAGGTGCTCAATCCAGAGCTGCATACCGTGATTGTCTGTCACCCAGGGGATTTGCTGTCCGCGCCTCTTAGGCTGGGGCTTCAGGCGGGAAATCGGGTTGTTGATTTGCTCAGCGTTAGTAAGAGCGATTGGCCAAATGTCCGCGTGATCGGTTTCACCAAAGCCACCCGCTTTAGCGGTGCACTAAAACCCGTCGAGGTGCAGAGCGAAGACATGGCGCTGCTTCAATACACCGGGGGCACCTCGGGTGAGCTTAAAGCGGCGATCATCTCTCATGGCAACCTGATCGCCAACCTAGAACAGTGTGAGGGCTTTTTGACCGCCTCGTTTGAAGAGGACACCCAAGGCATACCCGATGTGATCCTGACGGCACTGCCTCTGTTTCATATCTTTAGTTTCTTCATGAGCTTGGTGATGTGCTGGCATCGAAATCGCTGTGCGCTGCTCGTACCCAATCCGCGCAACATTGATTCGCTGCTGAGCCTGCTCAAGGCTGAGCGGGTGACGATCTTTCTTGGCATCAACACCTTGTTTAAAGCGTTGATCCGTCACCCCAAATTCAATCAGATAGATTTTTCCGGATTTAAGTTAACCGTCAGCGGGGCGATGGCTTTGGAGCCAGACGTTGCGGATCGCTGGCACCACATGACTGGATTACCCATCTTGCAAGGTTACGGCTTAACCGAAGCTTCTCCGGTGGTCACTGCCAGCCCGATCGACGTACCCAAATACAACGGCACAGTGGGCATACCGCTTCCTGACACCCAGATAAAGATCGTTGATTCAAACGACCGCGAGATGCCAACGGGCGGTATTGGCGAGATACTGATTAAAGGCCCACAGGTAATCAAGAGTTACTGGCAACGCAGCAATGAGCTGAACCAGTACTTCACCGCAGACGGTTTTTTTAGAACCGGTGATATCGGCTCGTTTGATTCTAGGGGTTTCTTGAGGATTATTGACCGCAAAAAAGACATGATGATCATCAGCGGGTTCAATGTTTATCCGCTTGAGATTGAAACCGTGCTTGAGATGCACCCGGAGATTCATCAGGCCGGTGTTGTCGGCTGTGCCGATGACGATTCGGGTGAACGCCCAGTGGCATTTATCGTCCCGGCAGACTCACATATCTCAGTGATCAAGATAGATGAGTGGGTGCGTGGCCAGCTGACTCCTTATAAGTGCCCAGTGCGCTATCATCTGATTGATCGCATGCCCATCTCGACCATCGGTAAACTTAAGCGCACGGAGCTTAAAAAGATGCTGGATAATTGCTAAGCCAAAAACCTCTTGTTTTTAAACGTGAATTAGCTTTGAATCATGAAGGACTTTAGCCTAAACACAGACGCAGCATGGTCAACTCGGCGCAGCCAGCATGCTGGTCGATACGATATTAAAACAAAGCCACTTAACTAGCTTTGGCTTTTTGCAGCGGGTCGTGGCAGTCTGTATGACATACCTAAATTTATCGCAGTAGCTTTGAAGCACTGCAGAGCACCTTGATAGGCAGCTCATCAACTTTAAAAAACCACAGGGAGGTGGATATGAATCAGCCTTGGCTAGAGACTTATCTCAAACACAACATGCAAACCCAAATCACTCTGCCGAGTGATAACAGCTCGTTGCTCGATATTTTTGAAAACAGCTTCTCGCAGTTCTCAAATCGTGAGGTGATGTACTTCATGGGTAAGACCATGAGCTTCAAGGAGCTTGATCAACACTCTAAGCAGGTTGCTAGCTATTTGCAGTCAACCGGTCTTAAGCGCGGAGATCGCGTCGGGGTGATGCTGCCAAATATCTTTCAGTATCCAGTGATTGCGCTGAGTATCCTTCGTGCTGGCTATATATTGGTGAACATCAATCCACTTTATACCAAGCGTGAGCTGCACCATCAGTTGAGTGATTCAGGCTGTAAAGTGCTGTTTATCCTTGAGAACTTTGCTGACGTCTACGGCTCGATCAAAGAGAAAACAGTTGATCAGGTAGTGATCTGTAAAGTGGGTGACATGCTGGGCTTTAAAGGCCATATCGTTAACGCGGTGCTTAAGTATGTGAAAAAACAGATCCCCAGCTACTCGCTGCCTAAAGCGATGAGCTTTAAAGATCTCATGAAAACTCGTACTCGTGCCTACCAGCGCCCCGACATGAATCTGGATGACGTGGCGGTTCTTCAGTACACCGGTGGAACTACCGGCCTATCCAAAGGCGCCACTCTGACCCACAAAAACCTAGTGGCTAACTTGCTGCAAGCAGATGCCTTTTTGGGTGATTCTTTGCGGACTGATGGACAGGCCACAATTTTGACCGCTTTGCCTCTCTACCATATCTTTAGTTTCACGGTTTGCTTGCTCTCGGGCATCTATCGCGGTGATCGTAACGCGCTGATTGCTAATCCTCGTGATATCGAAGCTTTGGTTAAAGAGATTGCCAACACCAAACCAGCCATGATCCCTGCGGTCAACACCTTGTTCAACGCATTGGTTAACAACGAAAACTTCAAAAACTTGGACTTCAGCTCGCTCAAGATCGCCATGGGCGGCGGCATGAGTGTTCAGCCGTCTGTTGCTAAAGCTTGGAAAGAAGTCACAGGCGTGTTTATCTTGGAAGGCTATGGTTTGTCGGAGACCTCACCGATTGCTACCGCAGTACCGCCCGCAACCGGTGATTACACCGGCAACATCGGGGTACCGTTCCCGAGCACTGATGTTGCGATCCTCGATGATGCAGGAGTAGAAGTTGCCATCGGTGAGCGCGGTGAGATCTCGATCCGCGGACCTCAGGTGATGCTGGGCTACTGGAACAATCCAGAGGCAACCGAGAAAACCATGACCAAAGACGGTTTCTTTAAAACCGGCGATATTGGGGTGATGGACGAAGCGGGCTTTGTGAAGATCGTCGATCGTAAAAAAGACATGATCTTGGTATCGGGCTTCAACGTTTACCCGAACGAGCTTGAATCGACGGTTGCTGCGCACCCCAAAGTGCTTGAAGTCGGTGCGATTGGTATCCCAGATGACAAATCAGGCGAGGTGCCTAAGCTGTTCATCGTTAAAAAAGACGCCAGTCTCACTGAGCAAGAAGTGCTCGACTTCTGTCGTCAGGAGCTCACCGGCTACAAACAGCCCAAAGAGATCCAGTTTATTGATGAGCTACCTAAGTCCAACGTCGGTAAGATCCTGCGTAAAGACCTGCGCAAGATGCAGGGTTTAGACTAAGCTGCCTTAGTTAACTGACCGCCCCTTGAGGGCGGTTTTTTTATGTCAAATGTCAGCGATGGTGGGCATTTGAGTTAAAGCGAAGCCGGCTCTAAGCAAGTGAGTCTAAAGGTTGCTAAACTGTGCGCTCTTAAAAACACTGGACTGGCTCATGCGCATCGATAACCGCAACAACAACCAACTTCGTCCGATCACTTTTGAGCGTAACTTCACTGCTTATGCTGAAGGTTCGGTGCTGGTGAGCGCGGGCAACACGCGGGTTTTATGCAACGTAAGCGTGGAGAAGGGTGTGCCGCGCTGGATGAAGGGTCAGGGCAAAGGCTGGATCACTGCTGAGTACAGCATGCTGCCGCGCGCAACCCATACGCGCGGGCAGCGTGAAGCGGCTCGCGGAAAGCAGAGCGGGCGCACGCAGGAGATTCAGCGTCTGATCGGCCGATCTTTACGTGCGATGGTGGACTTATCGAAGCTCGGTGAGTACACCGTGGTTGTGGATTGTGACGTGATCCAGGCAGACGGTGGCACGCGCTGTGCGTCGATCACCGGTGCAGCAGTTGCGCTCATGGATGCCTTTGACAAGCTGATGGCGCAAAATCCTGGCATGCAAAACCCGGTGATCTCGCCGATCGCGGCGGTGAGTATCGGCATGCTTGGGGACGCGCCGCTTTTGGATCTTTGCTATGAAGAAGATGCTAAGTGCGACACCGATCTCAACGTGATCATGAATGCTGAGGGTCACTTCATCGAGCTTCAGGGCACGGCAGAAGAAGCGCCCTTTAGCCGCACGCAATTGAACCAGATGCTGGACTTAGCTGAAGTGGGAATTGCGCAGCTGATAGAAGCTCAAGTGCAGGCTCGCTCAGCCAATTAATTGGTCAGGCCGAACTGTAAAAATGCCCTCAAATTTGAGGGCATTTTTTGGTGGCGCCTTTACATGTTTATCAACTGGGTCACGTATAGCGCGATGTTGGCGCTGGCCAAAGTGGCGATACTCACCACGGTAATTTGCATGCCGTATAAGCGTTTTTTAATTGTGTCGCTCAATATCGCTTGAGCATGCAACACGCGTCCCACAATAAACAAGACACCAAAAAAGTGCAGCAGACACAGCCCCAAAGTGCCAAGTGGCGACAGGCTTATCTCAAATAAATACAGTAGTATCAAAAATATAGGTATGGTTTCAACGGCGTTACTATGCGCTGAGCGTGCTGCCAATAACTCCGGGTTGCCACCGTCACCCAGTAGGATCTGGTGGGCGCGCCTAAGCTTTGCGACCCCATGGATGAGTTTGCATACCCATAAAGCCAGCAAGCCTGCATATAACGCTGTGATCATGTGCTTATTCCACTAAGGGTCTCAAGGCTCAATATTAGCAGCTATGCAGTATGTTGGATTTTTATGTTGAGCTATCCGTATAAGGCATCTTTAAATACTGCCTCTTTAACTTGTTTATTCGACCAAATTTGACTGCTACGACTTGATTAAACTCAGTAAAGCTTCAGTAAAATCCCATCAAGCTGAGACCTTAAAGAGTCATAAGTCACTTCTGATAGATCTGATAGCTGTCTCTTATACACATCTCCGAGCCCACGAGACTAGGCATGATCTC
>OJBY01000984.1_pt1 | contig 12363 bp, 7 predicted proteins | sample 1591731 | NCBI WGS metagenome assembly OJBY01 (sample SAMN05416837, study PRJEB24817) | seawater metagenome | isolation source: Sea water | place: Canada:Atlantic | collected 2013-07
AGTCTCGTGGGCTCGGAGATGTGTATAAGAGACAGCCGCCGGACAGATCATCGTCGCTGCCGAAACCGGTCAGGCTGTCCGCACCATTGCCGCCCAAAAGCGTATCACTGCCGGGGCCACCGTTGACGGTATCGCGGCCCTCTTCGCCATTGCCAAGGTTATCGCCACCGCCAAGGTGCAGCATGTCGTTGCCCGCACCGCCCTGGACGGTATCATCCCCACCAAAGCCGTTTACCGTGTCGTCCCCGCCAAAGGCATCGATGTCATCATTTTCCCCCGTGCCGGTGACCAGGTCAGGCCCATTGGTGCCCTGTTGCAGTACAATCTGCGGGGATGTGACATTTGGCTCTGACACGTCTTCGATGTCCTCCGATATGTCATCATCACCGTCGTCGCTGCCCATCAGCCCTGCCATTCCAAAAAGCGCGAGCGCCGACAGTAAAGTCAATCCAAGCATGTTCAAATCCCCCAAAACTATACTTAAGAGTGTAGTTCACGGGGACCGTCCCAGCAAAGCCAAATTCCTGCCGCAATTCAGCCGTATTTCAATATTTTACGACAATCATATTTCGCACGGCCTACTGTGCTGAAAGTAGCAACAATTAAGAATGTTCTTCGGCGGCGGTTTCGGCCAGGGCGCGGTTATAGGCCTTGAGGGCATCGACATGGAACAACGCGCCCAGCAGTTCGGGCGGCGATTCGGGTTTCAGCGTGACCACCGGAATAAAAGCAGCACCGGTCTGCTCGAAAATCGGCATGGCGGCCTCTAGTGTGGCGGTGCCGTCAATATAAGTCCCTTCGCCGATCAGATCCCAGCAGGTTTCTTCGTTCGCGGCGCGCAGGTCGTCGGGACGGCGCATGATGCGGCCGACCATGAACATGCCCAGCAAATAGGCCTGTGGACCAGCCGCAAGGTGAATACCGCGGCGTTCCATCTGGGTGAGAAAAAAGCTGCGGTGCACCAGACGTGACGCCAAACCCGTAGACATGCTGACGGCGACCATGACCGCAAGACCCGTCTGCCAGTCACCTGTCAGTTCGAACACAATCAACGTCGTAGAAATTGGCGCACCCAGAACGGCTGCCGCCACCGCCCCCATTCCCGCCAGCGCATAAAGCGATGTCGCCCCCGACATCGTGGGGAATACGCCCGTGGCGATCAGCCCAAACGCCAGCCCCGTCAACGCGCCCAGCATCAGCGAGGGCGAGAACACACCGCCGCCCATGCGCCCCCCAAGTGTGATCGACACGGCGATGATCTTGAGCACGGCAAAAACGACCGCCTCGTGCAGGATCATGTCGCCGCTCAGGGCGCGGGTTATCGTTTCGTATCCGACGCCGATGATATGGGGGAACCACAGCGCGATTACGCCAAGGATCGCACCCGCCACGGCGGGACGCAGATACCGTGGCAACTTGCTGCGGGCCTGAATGAAATTGCCGATATCCTCGGCCCAAAAGATGCCGCGCATCAAGAATACCGCGACCACGCCGCAGGTCAGCCCGAGCAGCAAAAACGCCGGCAGTTCCGCGTAGAACGACATGTCGCCCACGGTGGGCAGGACAAATTCGGTCAGACCGCCGAACTCTAGCCGATTAATCACCGTCCCCGCGGCGGAGGCGATGACAATCGGGGCGAATGCATGCACGGCAAAGTGGCGCAACACGATCTCTAGCGCAAAAAGCGCCCCTGCAATTGGCGCGTTAAAGCTGGCCGATACAGCTGCCGCCACAGCGCAGCCCAACAGGTCGCGCCCGGTGATACCGCTTGCGTTGATCCGGCGACTGACCAACGTCGCGATCACGCCAGCAAGGTGAACAACCGGCCCTTCTCGCCCCGACGACCCGCCGGTGCTGAGCGTGATCAGCGAGGCCAAGGCGGACGCGATCCCTGCCCGCGTCTCCACACGCCCTTCGTGAAGTGCGGCCCCTAGGATCACATCGCCCACACTGCGCGCGCGGGCATCGCGCGTGAAATTATGCAGGATAAGCCCAACGGTAAGCCCGCCGATTGTCGGTATCAAAACGACCCAATACCAGTCGAGGCTGCCAATATAGCTGTGCAAACGCTGAACATCTTCGGTGCCATAAAGAAACGCCTGTAACGCGTTGATTCCTTTTCGAAAAAACAGCGCAGCAAAGCCTGCGCAGATACCGATCACCAGCGCGATAAACCAAAAGGTAACTTTGCCCGGCCCCTTTTCACGCAGCACGCCCCAGCCAAAACGCGCATGGCTGCACAGCGTGTCATATTGCTGGTTCAGAAAGGGGCGCGGTTTCAGAGGCATGGCGGCTTTGCTGTCAGGGTTTCCCCATGTCTAGGACAGAGCCGCCTGCGTTAAAACCCCTGCAATCAAGACGCGGCGCCTAGCTGGCGAATTCTTCGCCCAAAAGCTCGCGCGCGGCGGCGCGTGCGGCCTCGGTAATCGTATCCCCTGCCAGCATCCGCGCAACCTCGTCCACGCGTTCTGGCGCTGACAGTGGCGTAACCGTCGACAGGGTCATGCCCTTGGACACGGCCTTGGACACGCGCCAGTGATGCGCGCCCAAAGCGGCAACCTGGGGGGAGTGGGTGACAACAAGCACCTGCCCGCCCTGCGACAGCGCCGCCAGACGACGCCCCACCGCATCGGCAGTCGCACCGCCGACACCACGGTCGATTTCATCAAAGATCATCGTCAGGCCGGTTTGCCCCTTGGCCAGACAGACCTTGAGCGCGAGCAGAAAGCGGCTTAGCTCCCCGCCCGATGCGATCTTGCCCAATGGCCCCGCTGGCGCGCCGGGGTTGGTGGCGACGGTGAAGGATACCGCGTCACGCCCCTCGGGGCCCGGTGCCTCGGCTGTGATCTGGGTAGCAAATACCGCGCGTTCCATCTTTAGCGGGGCAAGCTCAGCGGCGACGGCCTTGTCCAGCTTGCCTGCTTTCTTTTGGCGTGCATCGGTCAGTGCGTCAGCGGCGGCGTCATAGGCGGCTTGGGCGTCACGCACAGCTTTCTCAAGGCCGGCCTGTGCTGCCTCGCCCGCGTCTAGTGCATCCAGCTTGCCGCGCAGCGTGTCGGCAAAGCCCGCCAGCTCATCGGCCTGTACCTCGTGTTTGCGGGCCATGCCGCGGATGGCGAACAGTCGTTCTTCGGCTTCCTCGAGCTCGATCGGGTTGAACGACATCGTGTCGATCGCGGCAACCACGCCCTCCATCGCTTCGTCCAGTTCGACCATAGCACGTGACAGCGCGGCCATTGGGGCCTCTAGCGTGCCGTCGGCTTTGTGGGCGACTCCGTCAAGCCAGCGCAGGGCGTCGCCTAACTGGGTCTCTGCGCCGCCCTGTCCCATCATCTCGTAGGCGTTGACCACATCGCTGCGGATCTTTTCGGCGCTTTGCATCAGACGGCGGCGCGCGTCGAGCTGCTCTTCCTCGCCCGCTTGCGGGTCCAGCTTGTCCAGCTCTGCCACGGCGTGGCGCAGGTATTCTTCTTCGGCGGCAATCGCCTCGCGCTCGGCGGCGGCCTGTTTGGCAGCCTTGCGCGCCGCAGCCAAGGCAGACCACGCCTGCCGCACCTTGTCGCGCAGCGGGGCGGTGCCCGCGAATTCATCCAGAATGGCGCGGTGGCCCTTGGGGTCAAGCAGCCCGCGGTCGTCATGCTGTCCGTGCAACTCGACCAACGTCTCGGACAGGGCGCGCAGCACCTCGCCCGAGCAGCGGCGATCGTTGACCCAAGCCGTTTTACGCCCGTCGGACCCGTTGATACGGCGCAAGATCAGCTCTGCCCCGCCGGGCAGGCCCGCCTCTTCCAGCACCGCGTGGGCTGCGTGGCCTTCGGGCAGGTCGAACCATGCCGTGACCTCGCCCTGAGACGCGCCCTGACGCACCAGATCGGCGCGCCCGCGCCAGCCCAGCACGAACCCGAGGCTATCGAGCAAGATCGATTTACCTGCCCCGGTTTCGCCGGTCAGAACGTTCAAACCCGGCTGAAACGCAAGTTCCAGCCGGTCGATGATCAGCATATCCGAAATATCTAGGCCGCGTAGCATGGGTCACTATCCGTGTGGGCCGTCAAAAGGCGCGTGGTCAGATCCATTCGCCCTTGATCGTTTGGCGGTAAATCGCGGTAAGCCAGTTATCCCCAAAGGACTTCATTTCGAGGCCCTGACCGGTCAGCAGCTTATAGCTCGCCTCGTACCATTCAGTGGACTGGTAGTTATGCCCCAGAATGGCACCTGCAGTCTGCGCCTCGTCCGTGAGACCCAGCGACAGATACGCCTCTACCAGACGGTGCAGCGCCTCGGCGGTGTGGGTGGTGGTCTGGAAATCCTCGACGACAACGCGGAAGCGGTTGATCGACGCGGTGTAATGCTCGCGGCGCAGATAATAGCGCCCGACTTCCATTTCCTTGCCCGCCAGATGGTCAAAGGCCAGATCGAATTTTAGCACCGCAGACCGTGCATATTCGCTGTCGGGGTAATCTTCGATCACGCGGCGCAGCGCTTGAAGCGCCTGAAAAGTCAGGCCCTGGTCGCGGCCAACTTCGTCGATCTGGTCATAATAGCTGAGCGCCAGCAGATAGTGGGCATAGGACGCGTCATCGTCATCGGGAAAGAAATCGATATAGCGCTGCGCGGCAGACCGGCTGCTGGGGTAGTCTTGATCCTGATGGAAGGCAAAAGCCTGCATGATTAACGCGCGTTTGGCCCATTCGGAATAGGGATACAGGCGTTCGATCTCCGAAAAGTATTCAGCCGCTTCGGCAGGGCGTTTACGGTTTAGTTCGAATTCGCCGCGTTCAAAAATCTGCTCAGCCGAATAGGTTTCAAGCGGGATTTCCTGAGGGTTGAAGAAGCTGTTGGTCGTCCGACCCGTATCCTGAGCACCACCGCACGCGCCAAGAACGCCCGCCAAAAGCACCGCACCGACCACCCGCTTGCGCGACATCGTACCCGTCATGCGTTTCACCCTCGCTTTAAACTCTGCGTCACGTTTCACGATACGCCTTTGCCCGTGACTAGCACAAGGTTTCGCGCAACAAAACGACCATTCGGTAGTCCCTCGCAAGGGCAGCTGTCGACCGGCCAAATCGTAAACAAAGGATTACCCAAGCACCACCGGAGTTTCAACCATCGTTAATGCCCTGACCTGCGTCACCGCGATCACGATTTCAGGCAACGGCGGGAATTTCATCCCACTCAAGGCCAAAGCCCGGCAGACGCGACGCCATCTGCGCGTCGCATTGTACCATGCGTACTGCGCCGGGAGTCGTGAACAGCGCACGCAGCAGCGTGTTGGTCAGGCTGTGACCCGCGCGAACACCGGTATAGTGACCAATAAGCGGCGCACCTGCCAGCGCCAGATCGCCCAAGGCATCCAGCATCTTGTGACGTACAGGTTCGTCCGAATGGCGCAGACCGCCCGGGCTGAGCACCTGGTCGCCATCAAATACGACCGCGTTCTCACCGGCGTTACCACCCAAGGCCAGACCGTTGGCTTGCATCGCATCCACATCCGCCTGACGGCAGAAAGTACGGCTGTCGCAAAGTTCACGCGCGAAGCTGCCGTTGTTCATCACCAGCGACTTTTCCTGATGGCCGATTGCAGCGTCTGCAAAATCGATGACAAAGTCGATCTTCAGCGTGTCCGCAGGCGAGATGGTGGCCGATGCTTCGCCGTCCGTTACAGTGACGGTCTTAAGCACCTCAAATGCTCGTACAGGGGCCGCCAGCATGCGCACACCGCGCTGCATGATACCACGCACGAACGGCGCGGCAGACCCATCAAGGATCGGCACTTCGGGGCCGTCGATTTCAATCAATGCGTTGTGGATACCGCAACCGGCCAGCGCCGCCATCAGATGCTCGACAGTCGAGACCTGCAGGCCTGTCGCATTCTCGAGCTTGGTACAGAGCGGCGAACGGTTTACCGCATCCCAACGCGCAGGGATCAAGCGATCACCCACATCCACGTCGCTGCGTGAGAACCAGATCCCGTGATGTACACCAGCAGGACGGATCGTCACAGTTGCGGGACGGCCCGAATGAAGGCCGGTGCCGCTAAAGCTGATCGCTGTCTTGATGGTTGTCTGCACGATTAATACTCACTGTCCAAAGATCATCTGTCTAAGTTGAACTCTGTCCTATCTGGGCCGTTCCGATTGCTCAATTCAATGATTGCTACCGTCTGAAACATGACTGTCACAATTGACGGTTAATATCCGCCAACCTACCGTAAAATACTGTTAAAAATAGATATTCTACGTTTCAAACAAGTCGCGGGCTTGCCAAAGCGTGATGAGCGATCTGCGATTTATGAACCAACATTACCGCATTTTCTGCATCGCAGCACACCCGAAGTTGTACCGCTAACAAAAAAGACCACCCCGAAGGGTGGCCTTTTAGACGCATACGAGGACGTCTTGCCGTTTCTTAGTTCGCCTGACGACGCAGGAACGCGGGGATCTCGATCCGCTCTTGATCTTCATCTTGCAGATCGCGCGGCTGTGGCGCGGCGGAGGACGCGCGGGTCTGGACCGGCGGCTGCTGGCGTGCGGGGCGCTGCTGTTGGGTTTCCGCCTCGCCGTGGCCGGTCATGCGGTTGATCAACGAATTGATCCCGAAACGCTTCTCGCCCTGATCTGCCGCGGCGGGTTGCTGACGCTGCTGCTGGGGCTGTGCCTGAGGCTGGCGTTGCGGTTGTTGCTGTTGGGTTGGCGACGCTTTCTGAGCGGCCGCGCGCAGGCGGGCCAAAGCTTCGGGCGATGGGGTGCCCGGTGCAGACGCGCGTGGCGCGACAAATGCTTCTTGCTGTTGCGTGTCGACATTCACCTCTTCGTGGCGCGGCTGAAAAGACGCAACCTCGGGACGGTAAGCAGGGGGTGGAAGATCATCGGCGTTGGACGCGTTGTCGTCATAGCGGTTGTCAGAGAAACCACCGTGCTGGGACGACTGATCTTCCTGGAACAACTGCTGCTGCGGCTCTTCTTCGTATTCCGCTTGGGCAGCAACAGGTGCAGGTGCCTCGGCGGCTGGGGCTTGTTCAACCTCAAGCGATTTAGCAGGCAACGGCTGCGACATCGAACGGCGTGGCACAGGCATTTCTGTGTTCACGTCAACCGCATCGATACCTGTCGCAACAACGCTCACGCGCATAACGCCACCCAGTTCGGTGTCGAGCGTGGACCCGACGATGATGTTGGCGTCTGGGTCGACTTCTTCGCGGATACGGTTCGCCGCCTCGTCCAGTTCGAACAAGGTCAGGTCGTGGCCGCCGGTGATGTTGATCAGAACGCCCTTGGCACCGCGCAGGCTGATTTCGTCCAGCAGAGGGTTCGCGATGGCCTTCTCGGCAGCCTGGATGGCGCGATCTTCGCCCTCGGCCTCGCCGGTACCCATCATCGCCTTGCCCATTTCGTCCATCACGGCGCGAACGTCAGCAAAGTCGAGGTTGATCAAGCCGGGACGGACCATCAGATCTGTCACGCCTTTGACGCCTTGATACAGCACGTCATCGGCAAGCGAGAAGGCTTCGGTAAAGGTGGTTTTTTCATTCGCCAGACGGAACAGGTTCTGGTTGGGAATGATGATCAGTGTGTCGACAACTTTTTGCAGCGCCTCGATGCCATCCTCGGCTTGGCGCATCCGCTTGATGCCTTCGAACTGAAACGGCTTGGTCACGACGCCTACGGTCAGGACACCCAGCTCGCGTGCGGCTTGGGCGATGATTGGCGCAGCACCTGTCCCGGTGCCCCCGCCCATACCTGCCGTGATAAAGCACATGTGAGCGCCGGCCAGGTGATCCACAATCTGTTCAATGCTTTCTTCCGCAGCAGCAGCACCGACCGACGCCCGTGCGCCAGCACCCAGACCTTCGGTTACTTTGATGCCCAGCTGAACGCGGTTCTCTGCCTTGGCTTGTTGCAACGCTTGCGCGTCCGTGTTGGCAACCACGAAATCAACACCATCGAGTTCTTTTTCGATCATGTTGTTCACGGCGTTGCCGCCTGCCCCGCCAACACCAAACACTGTGATGCGGGGTTTCAGGTCGCCCTGTCCGGGCATTGAAAGATTGAGGGTCATGAGCCGTCCGCCTGTATTGTTTAGCTCGCTTACGGAGCATTTTTTGTGCAATTCCCCTTGTTGTATAGGGATAACGCCCTTGCGTCACCTAGAAAACACGGTTTTGACACATTATATGGGCGTTTTTTTGCCGGTTTTCTCATGATTTCGACGCGCGCACCGCATCTGGGGGTTACCAGTTGTCGCGGAACCACTTGACAGCGCGCTTCAACGATCGGGCCGGATACCGGTCGGCAGGAATGTCGAAATCCCACCACTCGTCCTGCGGGTGCGCGGCGAATAATGCCAACCCCACGGCAGAGGCGAAACCGGGTCCGGTTGCAGCCTGTGGCAGGCCGTGGACGCGCAACGGGCGGCCCAAACGGACCTGCTGGCCCAAGATCTTGCTGGCCAGCCCATCAAGGCCCGGAATTTGACTTCCCCCACCCGTCAGCACGATCTGCTGGCTTGGGAGGTGATCAAATCCCGCCGCATCCAGACGGGCGCGGACCTCTTCGAGAATTTCTTCGACACGCGGGCGCATAATGCCGATTAGCTCTGCACGGCTGACGGTACGGCGGTCGTGTTCATAGTCACCGGTATCCCCACCGATATCGATCATCTCGCGGTCATCCATGCCTGTCGCATGCACCCCACCATAGAACGTCTTGATCCGCTCGGCGTTGGCCGTCGGCACCTGCAATCCCATAGAGATATCAGAGGTGATGTGGTCGCCGCCCATACGGACGCTATCGGCAAAAATCATGTGCTTGCGGATAAAGATCGACACAGAGGTCGATCCGCCCCCCAAATCGATGCAGGCCGCCCCCAGTTCTTGTTCGTCTTCGACCAGCGATGAGATCCCCGACACATAGCCAGAGGACGCGATGCCCGCCAGTTCAAGGTCACAGCGTTTGATACAATGGGCAAGGTGTTGAACCGCAGCGGCATCGACGGTCAGCATATGCATGTCGACCGACAGCGAATTGCCCAATTGTCCGCGCGGATCGGACAGACCCGACCGGTTATCCAGCGCAAAGTTCACGGGCTGCGCGTGCAAGACCTCGCGGCCTTCGCCGTATTCCGGGACATCGCAATTGGCCAGAACCTGCGCGACGTCCTGCTCTGATACGACCTGCCCTTCAAGTTCAAGCGTGGCGTCCAGACCATAGCTGCGCGGCTCGGCACCCGAGAAACAGGCAATCACGTGATCCACGCGGATGTTCGCCATTTTCTGAGCCGCCTGCAGCGCGGTGCGCACAGCGCGTTCTGTTTCCTGCATGGCGCAAATCTCGCCAAAGCGGACCCCGCGCGACCGTGTGGTAGCGGCCCCGATTACCCGAAAGCCCGACTGCCCGGCAAGCGACCCGATCTCGCCCTCTTCGGACATGCGGCCCGTCCCGTCGAAACGCAAGACAAGGCAGGCAATCTTAGAACTGCCCACATCCAGAATAGCCACCACGCCGCGTTGCATCGCAAGCTTACGCATGTGGCGCATGGATCGCTGACTATCGTATAGGTCCATCATGTTTTCACTGTCCCGAAATCTGCCTGATGCGCCACAATTCTTGTGTGGCTTCTTTGTTCATTTGCACGGTCGGCCGTTGCGCCAACCGCATATCTACCCGCGCCACATCGCGGCTTAGCACCTCTTCCGCGCCTTCCAGCGCGATCACCCGCTCCAGCGCCTGAACGGCCTGGGTTTCGGGCAGAAGGATGCGCTGCTCACGGTCAAGAACGACGTCCCAACGGCGTTCCCCCATGCGCACCAAACCGCGCAACCTCTCCCCCAACGGAGCCGCCGTGCGGATTAATTCAAGCGCTTCGCTCACGCGTATGTTCGCCGCCTCGCCCACCACAAGGGGCAGATCCGTGCGGTCAGCGCGCGATACAAGCTGGCCGATGGGGCTGCCCTCGGCGTCGATCAGCAGCAGCCCGTCCTGACTGCGCCAAACAGCGACCGGCACCCGTGGCTGTACCGACACCTGCAACACGCCGCCCGGTTTCACCCGCAGCGATGCCTGCTTGACGCCTGGAAGATCGGTGATCGCCTGCCGCAATGCAGGCAGATCAAGATCGAAGGAACTGGTTGGAAATTCGACAGGCACAGCAGCACGCACGTCAGCAGCCAAAACGCCTTCGACACCATCAATCGCCATCAGCTTGACCATGAATTCGGGGCGTTGCTGGATGCTGGTGCGGGCGTTGGCATAGACATCTGCGAGCTGCCCGCGCCGCGCCTCGTCCGACAGGTAGATGGTGCCCGCCGTCAGCGCGAGACAAAACGGCACGCCAAATCGTAACCCGAAACGAAAGGTCGGCGTCAGCATCAAGCGCTGCATCCGCCACGCCCAACGGGACGGTGCGGGATCTGCCTTGGCCAGCTTGGCGGGTTTGACGCGTTTGATCAACGATTGCATGACGCGTCCTCGATCATCCAGGCGCAAAGCTCGCCAAAGGAAATGCCAACCGACTGCGCCTGTTCGGGCGACAGCGACGTTGGCGTCATGCCGGGTTGTGTGTTGGTCTCGAGCAGGAAAAGACCCGCTGCGCCCCATCTTTCATCCCAGCGGAAGTCCGTGCGGCTGACACCGCGACAGCCAAGCGCGTTATGGGCCCGCAGCGCGTAATCCATGCAAAGTTCGAAAATCTCGTGCGGGATGTCGGCCGGCACCACATGGGTTGATCCGCCGGCTTTGTATTTCGCGTCGTAATCATACCAGCCTGTGGTCTGGATATCGGTCACGGTGAGCGCCCGCTGCCCCATCACGCTGGCGGTCAACTCGCGGCCTGCGACAAATTTCTCGACCATCACCTCGGCGGGCATGGCGTCGTCCAACTGCGGCGGGCCGTTGTTTTCGACCTCGACCAGATAAACGCCAACGGACGAGCCTTCGTTGTTCGGCTTCACAACGTAGGGCGGCTCCATCACATGCGACCCGCGCACGGTAGAGGCCGGAACGATCACGCTTTCAACAACGGGCAGGCCTGCGGCACGGAAGACTTCTTTGCTGCGCTGCTTGTCCATCGCCAGTGCAGAGGCCAGCACGCCGGAGTGCGTGTAAGGCAGCCCCATCCATTCAAGGATCCCCTGAACGCAACCGTCTTCGCCCCAGCGACCGTGCAGACAGTTCAGAACAACATCAGGCTTGGCCGCGACCAAGTCAGCACAAAGATCGGGGCCGCAATCGACCTCGATGACTTCGAAACTCCGGTCCCGCAAAGCCGCTGCGCACGCGCGCCCTGTTGAAAGAGACACCTCGCGTTCCGCCGAGGGGCCACCCAACAATACTGCAACTCTCGGGGGTGTCCTGCTCGACAATCCCACTCAATCTGCCTTTTTAAATGGGCCTGTTGCGACCCTTATTTATTCTGTGTCGGGTCACTTACGGACCCTGAATCATGACGCTCGAACGATTATTTTTCGCCGATCCGCATAATTTCCCACTCTAGCGTAATCCCGCTGGAATCGTAAACCTTTTTTCGCACCATTTCACCCAATGCTTCAAGGTCTGCTGCCGTCGCGGAACCCGTATTGATCAGGAAGTTGGGGTGTTTCGGGCTCATCTGCGCGCTACCCAAGGTGGCACCGCGCAAACCGGCGTCATCAATGACCTTCCACGCCTTCAGATCGTGGCGGTCATCCGCCTGCCCCGTGCTGGAAAACCCCGCCGGATTGCGGAACGTCGACCCCGCGCTGCGGTCCTTGGTGGGTTGGGTTTCGTCCCGTTTGCGCAGCTGGTCCTCCATCCGGGCGTGCAGCGCTTGCGCCTCGCCTTTGGGGGGCGCGAAACGGGCAGCGGTGATGACATATCCGTCTGGCAAAGCGGTCTGGCGATAGGCAAATTGCAGATCCTCCGGCCCAAGCGTGACCTGTTCGCCTGTGCGGGTGATCGCGTCTGCGCTGATGAAATAATCAGCAGTATAGGCACCATAGCAGCCCGCGTTCATCCGTACCGCGCCGCCAATGCTACCCGGGATTGTGCGCAGGAAGGTCAGGTCCAGCCCCGCGTCTGCTGCCTTGCGCGCGACATGGGCGTCCAGCGCCGCGGCACCTGCGGTAACGATTCCATCCTCGCAACTGATGGTATTGAACCCGCGCCCCAGCCGGATCACCACAGCGCGCAAGCCGCCGTCGCGCACGATCACATTCGACCCGACCCCCATCGGCATGACCACGACATCGGCGGGCAGCGCCTTCATGAAAGCTGCCAGATCATCCGCATCGGCAGGCTGGTAGAAATAGTCAGCAGGGCCGCCCACGCGCAGCCAGGTCAGATCAGCCAAGGGGCGGTTTTGCGTCAGCTTACCGCGCATGTCGGG
>OJBY01000997.1_pt1 | contig 12218 bp, 9 predicted proteins | sample 1591731 | NCBI WGS metagenome assembly OJBY01 (sample SAMN05416837, study PRJEB24817) | seawater metagenome | isolation source: Sea water | place: Canada:Atlantic | collected 2013-07
AGCGCCGTCTCATAGGCCGCCTGCGTCCCGCTCAGCACCCGCCAAAGCTCACTCAACGCGTCATTTTTGCTCTGCATACTCACACCCTTAGCTATGATTAATGGGAAGCTTCACCAGTGCTGAAGCGACCGTTAAAGCGTTGATATCGTGATCATTATTTCCGAAGAGATAACACACGCTGCGGGCTTTGGTTCCGGTGAGTTTTAACGGAACTGGTGGATTTTTACGAAGAGGTGGAGATAGGTACTTTTATCTTTGGGCATTCCTGCCAGCTGTGGCCGCGAACAAGACACATCTGGCGAGGGTTCGCCTACTTTGTGCCGCTCCTCAGCTTGGCATTGGCATGGTCTGCATCTGCCTTCGCCTTATCGGCAAGAACCCTCAGCTCCGAAGCCTCTTTCGTCAATGCTACCAATTGTTTGTTCAAATCCCGTTCACTTGTTCTTGCCTCTTTGGCTTCTTCCTTCGTCTCAGAAAGAGCACTTTTTAGGTCAGCAATACGTTCCGCCGATTGTGATTTCGCTAATTCGGCGGCGGCCTCACCGGCTTTGATTGCTTCCTTAAGCTCGGCAATATCCGCATGCGTCTTTTCCTTGGCTTCATCAGCCAAACGAAGCTCATCCTCAAGCTTTGATATCTGTGCTTCCAACAGCATTCGTTCCCCAACGAAGGTACGCTTTGCATGATCTTTTGCTTCGATCCATACTCGCTTCAGAGTATGATCCATGGCCACGCGAACGCTGTTTGGTATGTCTGCCGATTGCTCTTGAAGCAATTTCCATTCTCTGAGTAACGGTGTGATGGTCGCGAGTGACCCACCACCAAGCAATTCTCGAATGTTCCTATTGGTCGGCTCAGTGCCCTGCTCGATCAATTGTTCAGCCGCCTGGAAAACCCGCTGTTGGTTTATTGCCATTTCTTCCTGCCCTAACTGTCTATCATTACAAATTGTAACACATTGTAACGTTACTCAAATTACAATATGTTACATATTGGATCTGTTTAGGCGATTTCCGTCATATCCTTAGGCGAAGCAGCCTGCTCTTTTCAATCGCTGAGAACCCGGTTTCATAGCTGCTTGATCAGTCCGCTAGTATTATAGTGGCTATTTTACAGAGCGCATTGCTCCCGAGTTAAGACAATCAAACAAGCCCATAGGCAGCCGTGGAGTCTGGAGCGATGCACTGGATATAGTTTGTACATATCCGCGAGAATATGCGGACCCGGAAGATATAGGGCACTAAGCGCTTAATTTGGCCGTCACAGTTTACAACCTTGGGCGAGAATTCGTTCGAACATCGTTTGGGAAGTTTCGGGAATACTCTCGAACAGGGCTGCTAGCTTCAATACATACAATCTGTCGGGATCGTACCGACTGTGTTTTCTTCTGCCGGTTTGACCCACCGTAATGCCCCAATGTACGCGTGCTTTGCTGTCCTAGCGCCGCAGCCATCGCTTGTTCATCAAATCGCCCTCCCGTCCTCAAGGCGTCCGCGAAGGAATGCCTAAAGACATATGGTGTCACGTTATGCTTGAGACGAGTGAACGCGCGACTAGCAATTTTTTTGACGCGTTTCCCAAGACTATTGGTCAATAGCCGCTCCTGTTCGGCTGTTGATAGCATCTTTCCAGATAATGAAGACGGAGTCCCCGCTTGACTAAACACTAAACGGTTTTCACCGGACCGCGAAATGTGGCGGTGTAGCCAAAGCGCTTCGGGACTGTGACAGCCCAAGGTGATCTGGCGTATTGCCTGCCCCTTCGCTTCTACCGATATCTCCTTTTTCGCAGCCGTTTTTGCTCCGTGAATTTTGAACGTAAGCCTTTTCGCCGTATCAAAATCCGCTATCGAAACCTCAATGCCTAAACGGCAAGAAAATTCGACTGGTCGGCAGCCTGTCAAAATTAATGTCGAAATCATTGCCCGCTGCAAATCGCCCGTATCGTCGTCAGCCAGCACAAACCGCCAGTAAGTGTCGAGCCAACAATAGGTCGGGTCCGATTTGCGTTTACGATCCTGATGCTGATTGAGCGCACGCAACGACGCGATTTTGGCGTTGGGCTTTCTTTTGGATTTAACCGATCGATCACCTTTATTTTTTCTTAGCGCTTGATGTGATGGGTCCGGCGGTTGGGCCACAAGGAAAGCCACCGCGCTCCGAAAGCTTTCATATTCAGTTTTATCCAGCGGGCGCTGCGCGGCCGCAAATTTGGCCTCCGACGCACTATCTACGCTTTTGCGAAGCCATTCATTAAGTTGTAGTGTCGCCTTTGCTGTTGGTTTTTGCGAGATATAGTGTTTCCAGAAACTGGGAGCACTTTCGACCACCAACTGCGCAGCTAAGCGCACGAGGGCAGATCTGTAAGCTTGACGGGTGTTAACGGTCTCCCACCCCCCTGCCCTATCTATCCTAAGGAAGGCCTCATACGGATTGTCGCGCGGGCTTTTTTTTGCGAGAGCTGCAGCGCGCACCTCATATTTCTGCCACGTACCCGAAGCAATCAGGTCTTCGGGAGCGTACAAGCGGTTCGCCTCCTGCGCAAATGCGTAAGCGATCAAACTATCGGACAACAAGCGCTCCGAAGGCGTTGGGTTCCGCCCTGCTATGGCAGCGGCATCATTTTTTGGGCTCTTCATAGGAAAGCCAGTCACCATGTCAGCGCTGCCTTTGCGGCACTTTGACCAGCTTTCGCCAGAACCTTAGCATTTGAGGTCGGCTTCTCTGAAATGCCTTCCGCGATTATATGATTACCGTTCTGCACATAGTGTTCACCCTCGGTCGTCGGGTGAGGATTGTTAATGCAACGACCAAAGACCCAAGTACTAAGCGACGACGCGCGTCCCTTTAAGATCGATGGATTTAGAGAGGTATCTGCACTCATATCAGCATGCCTCGTCCATCCAATGCTCAAGAACACAGACCCAGTTCCGGTCATCAGATTTTCCGAGGAACGGCAAAAGAGTGAGCCGAAGCCTTGCTGGGTTTAGTGCAATCTCCCCTATTAAATACCTCGGGAACGAAGCTGATGATTCCTGGATCAGATCCAGCGTCAGCGGTGAGATTAAGTGGGGTAGCCCATGAACTGCAGCACGACAGCACATGTGGTTCTCGGATAAGCCACCTGCGACTTTGACTTGGATTTTTCTTCCTATGGCATCCAGCAGCAAGTCACATGCATAGGTCGATTGTTTTGGATGACGCTGCAAAACACCCGCGTATGCCGGTCGCCGAAAACCTGCCAAGATTAGTTTTGCCGTTTCAAGCTTTAGCTTTTTAAATGGTGATTTATCGAGATCATTTGCTTGGGTCATATCAGATCCCCCTCTTGGTAGGAGATTGCCACGACCCATTAACACAAAGTAAAAAGCTACCAGTGGCATCGTCCCAAGTGTGTGGCTGGCTCAAACGAGGATAAGACGGGTTTTGTAGATGTCGCACTTACAGAGCAGTGCAGAACAATACCTGGTGCGTCAGCGATGGAGGAACTTAAATTTGAAGCAACCCAAGGCTATAATCACGCAAGTTTGCGCTACGTGATTACACCGCTGCTCACTAAATTTCCGCGTTTTCGAGTTCCGTTTACTAAGGCGGAACAATTAAAATCCAACCTATAGGTGCACTAAGGAGGGCACAAAGCACAAGAGATTTGATAGTTGAATGAAGTCCACCAATGCTAACACCGCATTTTCTGGACTTTATCAGATAGTTTTTTAATGCCCTGTACCGCGTATGATCATCAATCATTAAGGGCGTGGGAATTGGCCAGTGTCATCCGACCGTATTGAAGACCGGTTGTCCGTCGAGTTCTCCGTCATCATATTCTTCGAAGATCGCTGTCTCGCTAATCCGCACCTGGATGTTTGGCATAAGGGATCTGAGAGTTTGTGCAACGCCGTTCACGCAACCGGAGCTGTCATCGAATGTTGCCCAAGCACCAGTTACCGTGATCTCGGAAGTTTCGAGATGCTCACTCAAAAACTCCGCTGCGTCATCTGGTCCATCGAAATATTTATCCAGGCAACATGAACGATTTTCCTGCCAGCCAGCATAAGCTGACTCGCCCGTGTCGCAACCATACATACGAAATGCTGAAACCGAATTCAGACACCCTACGCGTTCCGCAGCGAGAATAGCATTTGACAGCCCCCTCTCGATTACGTCGTCAAACCCGCGTTGGATTTCATCCGATAAAAAGCCATCGATCACCGCAAAGTACCCGTCGTGTGATAGTATTTCCTCCGCAACTGCATTGCGATATTCACGCGCCTTACGCCCCAATTGGGATTCTGCTAATCCAAACATACTCCCAGGGAGGACAAGAACGAGAGTTTTCGGCAACTTAATATGGGTTGATTTTTGCGGGATATTTAAGTCGTTGGTCATGGTATTTCCTGGTTTGAAAAATCTGAAATTGCATTCTGTTCTTGAATGCTCGGTCAAATTATCTCTGAATGATTAAACTGAGATTTAAATTTTCGGGATTTGAAACGACTCATTCGTCAATGTTGGAGTCGAGAACTTTTATCTCCCACCGTCTGACCTTGGAATTAAATTATGCCTTCCACAACTTGACCGCGGTCAAATCGATGGGCACGGCAGCAGAACCCACGTTTCACTGGTATATCTCGTTCTCAGCATTTCAAATGCACTTGCACTACCGACGTACGCAACCATGAGTCGTTAGGGGAAGCAATTAGGTACTCTACCGTTATTCCTTATCGGATAGATGTTCCCATAAGGAACAGGGGCGTTGGATCCAAATTTGAAACGCTCTTTCAACATCTGCAGCGAGCAGCACGTCCCTGAGGAAATTATCTCGTAGGGATACTAATGCCCTAAGGTATTTTAGTGTATGCTACTTCTTATCGTATATGCGCAGCCCGGTGGAGCGGATCATAAGAACTTCGGTCTTACGTATGCTTTGGTTTGCAACAGAACTTAGCCTGGAGAGCTGTTACCAGATTTTCTCTATGATACATCTCGGTAGCGACCCATTAGGAAAACCATCTGCTGTCCCCTTGAGCTAACATGCTGTCTAATGCCGTGGAGTTTCTTGACCGCGGTCAAGAAACTCATATGCGGTCAAGTTGTGTGCATAGCACTTTTTCAAAATAGGCATCGGGGTGTTTAATCGTACCGGCGCGGGCTAACAGGTAGTCGAAGACTAGAAGCAGTTTGCCTGCGCCCGCCTTTTGGATGCCGCGTTTCAATCTATCTTGTCCCACTCTAAGCAGTTTACCTAGATCATATAGAACGCGGGTAAGGGTTTCCCCTGAGTGAGGAGGGACCGGGAAAAGTCCTGCTACATGGGTGAAGTCTTCCCAAGCCATTTTCTCTGGGTCACGGTTCATCTTGGCCTGAGTTTGCGACGTTTGTTCATCTTGTTCCGATGCTTTAATAGCAGTCTTATTAATATCTTTTGTTGTAGACTCTATGTGCCGGACATTTTGTCCGTTTGTGGCGGTCAGCTCAATTGGATCGAGCTTATCTGATCGCTGTTCGTCAGCTTGTAGAATGACTCTTGCGTTAGCGTTTACTACTGTGTGCCTCTCACCGTAGCAGGCGTCTGTGGCGGCACCCATAGCTCTGAGCTCCGAGATAACGCTTAGAACTGCGTCCACGGTCAACGTCGCTCGACGCAAGACATTTCTAAACATGTTTAGGGTAGAGAGTTTTTCTTCACCGAGGCCTGTCTGTCGAAGGAGAGACGCACGAAGTGCTAAGGCTTCGGACTTCAGTGACCGTAGATGCTCGAGTTCTTCGGTAAGCTGTGACGCCTGCATCGCGAGTGTGTCGTACCGTTGAATCAAGGGCTTCAGGTTGATGCCGAAGGCGTCCTTAATCACTCCTCCATATCGTAGCGGGAAGCGTTTCCCATTTGCAGAACTCTTCCGCTCAATCAGTTCAGCCGCTGAGAGGCGCCCAAGGCTGCGACGAAGTGTTCTTTCGTCAAGACCATTAGCCCGTTCTGACAACGAAGCGTTGGATGGGAAGACGACGGTCAGTGCAATCTGCCGGTTATCCAGACCTCCACGTCTTTCGCGGGGAAGGAAGCTGATGAGTGCGGTCAACACGGCTAGGTCGTTGGTCGTAAGGCCGAGCTGTTTTCTCAGAATGCGAACCGGGCCTAACAGTTCGTATGGGTTTGGGTAGGGCAAGTCTGTCCGTTCCGCCAAGGCGGTTCGTGCTTTGTTTTGATGTTTCATGGTGTTTCGGAAGAAAAAGCTTCCCGGTTCACCGCCAGCGGTGTTGAAATCGATTCGATTAGGAGGTATCAATTAGGTGTCGAGACTAATTGAGGCCCTTCGGAAGTATCGCTTTCGGGGGGTCTTTCTTTTTCTAGCCGGTCCTCCTTTCGTTTGCTGCTCGTTGTTTTTGACGTCTTGACCGCGGTCAAGACGCGGGGTTGTTACTCTGGCCCATCTTGACCGCGGTCAAGAAGCTCAATTATCAGCTTGCGCACAGCCTCCTCCACACGTGGGGCAAGATCTGCGTCAACATCGATAGTGATACGATTACCCCTTCGCCCGACCTTCACGCGCTCGTCGGGGTGCGCCGAGGGAGCCGATGGCTTGGTGGCCGTCAGCAAGGTAATCGCTGCTTCCAGACGATCGGGGCCTGGTAAATTGCTGGGGATTTTGGTGGCAATTTCGCGGGCTTTTGCGCCGTCTTTCTCACACAACCGAAAGAGTTTTTCCCAGACCCGTCGACCAACGCCGTGCGCAGGTCCAATAGCCTGAATCAATTCAGTAGGAATGCCTGTCGCGATACGGTTCATCCGTGAGACAAGCGATTCATTTATCTGAAGTGCCCGATACGCAACGGTCTGAGCGTTCTTACGTGCCTCGTCTGTCTTCCCAAGTTCCCGAATTATCCCGGCTACGAACAGAGCTCTCTCAATGAACGATGGGTCTTGGCGGGCATTGTTTTCCACACCTTGGGCAATGAGTGCTTCCTCGTCGGTCATCTCCATGACCGTTGCGCGCACCTTCTGACCTAGTTCGCGGCAGGCGAGAAGCCTGCGGCGACCATAGACAATCTCAAGGAGTCCATCCGAGGTTCTGCGAACCAAAACTGGAACTTTTTGACCGTGCTCACGGATCGACGAGACAAGATCATCCAGGCCATCGCTGGGATCGATGCGATCCATGACCGCGGACATCTGTATGGCGTTCGGGTCTATCAGCCGTGTGGCGTGTTTATCTTCTTCGAGAATGGATACTTGTGCGCGAGCTACGGTTGGGCTCGTGCGGCTCGTATCCAAATTTTCTTCCGAAGGCGTCGCTTCACCCATCGCATTCTTTAGGGAATTTCCGAAGACTTTACGTGCCATCACTACGCCCCCAGGCTTTGAGGATTTCTCGTTCGACCTGATCCGTCACGCGAGATACGGACTCGGTCGCGCGCTCGTAAGTTCGACGATTCACATCGCGAGGTTCGACTTCAAATATACTCTGTTGGGTATTTGCAGCGTCGCCCACCGCAGTTGATTTGAGGAACTCTGCAGATAGTACCGCATCTCCAAGCACTGTCCGAAGTAGAGACGAAATTTGAACCTGCGGACCATCGGTATTTTCGTAGCGTGTAATGAGAAGCCTTACGAAGTTCAGTCCGTGTTCGGGGGCATGCGTCTCGACGACGCCCATCAAGTTACTCGCCATTGCAAGAAAGCTCGCGAGGGACATGACGTCTAACATGGAGGCGTTCAGCGGGATCAGTACCCCAGTCGATGCAAAAAGAGCCGAGATCACCGAGAAGTTTAGCTGCGGTGGGGTATCAAACAGTACCACATCATATTGGCTCAAGACTGGCTCGAGCGCATCCCTGATGCGGCTATGGAACGTGGTGGTACCTTCTCTGAAGCTCAGTGCGACCTCGAACTCGTACTCCATTATGTCCATGGATGCTGGGATCAGGTCGACAGTCGGGAAGTTCGTTTTGCGAATGATTTCTGCAGCAGGCAGCGGGTCGTCGGACTTGATAAGATCGTATGAGGTCGGCATATCCGGATCAAGCTCAGGCGTAACACCGAATAGATTCGTCAGGCTTGCTTGGCTATCAAGGTCGATCAGCAAAACTCGGTACCCTCGTAGTCCCAATAGTTGCCCAATGTGTGCAACAGACGATGTCTTGGCAGAGCCGCCCTTCAGGTTGAAGATCGTTAAAACCTGACAAGCTTCTCCCGGTCTTCTGTGCGGATGCTCCTCTGGTTTGATCCTTCCAGTCTCGAGAAGCACGCGTTGTGCTTCAACCATTTCCTCTGCGGAGAAGCTTCGGCGATTGCCTCCCTCCAAGATCCCTTCGGGAAAGCCTTCGAGGTTTGCCACATGATGGCGGAAGGTGTTCTGATTGATGCGAAGCAATTCAGCTGCTTCCCGCATAGCGAAACGGCGGAGGCCCTTCTGAGCGTCCGGTGGGAAGGTTTCCTGCGCATGTTCATGCAACCGGTTACCCAGTCGCTTGGACATGACCTCAAATCTCTGGGAGGCTCGAATCCCGTTCATTGCTGCCCTCAAGTCTTTATTGTTTGAGGAACATTAACAGATATGCCGGATTAATCTAGGATAAACTGTTGAGCTTCTTGAGCGTGTTGAGGCAAAGTATTCGTAACGACAGTAAACGCTTAGATATCAGAGACTTATCATTTATGATCTCGGGAAGATTCAACAATTTGTTGTGTGCACAGAAGTAAACACAAGATGTATCTTGTGTACATATTTAAATCGTCACTTTTCTCGAATGTCCGATTCCTTTGGATATCTGACGAGCGAGCCAAGTACCTTTTGCAGACACTAAAAATGTTCTTTCCGATGACGGCTGGCAACTCATTTGCTTTCGGAGTCGACGTTAAAGCATCTTATCTAATTCGCCAGAGACGGGAAGCAGTAGGGATCTCGCCCCCTCCGCCAACAATGATGGCCGAACTGATCTGGTGGTGGTTGTAGAGACGAAGCGAGATTCTGACGACAATGTTTGCCGCCATCACTAGTTATCGTAATCCGCACAGTCGTAGCCCAACACTGGTCAGGAATGGCCCAGTCGAATCCGACGGGAAGTTGGCGTTGACGAAAGTATACGTTGGACTGCAGCGCAACAGGTCCAAAATTCACACATAGGTATTGGTAGGAATGGGCGGAATTGAACCGCCGACGACGCAGTAATCTGCTGCTAAAGGGTTTATAAATCCCGTGTCCCACCAAGGCACTCCCAAATACCGAACTAGTAATCAGTCGGATATTCGGGAGCTCAGGTTGTGGTGGTATGTGTGACCCATAGGGCCATGTTACGCTGGCGTCGAACCTATTTCAAGATTGAGTTTACGAAGTGTTCTCGGTCTGCGATCGGGCGTGAGTGCCTATTTATGTTCCCTGGCCGTTAGCACAAAATCAGACCTATGCTCGGTATCGAGCAGTCCAGGCAGTCTCAGCGCAAAATGTGTATTGGACCGGAAACGGCCACTATCTCATGTGTGCTTTAAAAGGCCACAGCCATCCGCAGCCCAGGCGCATACTTTCGACGGCTGACACAGATAGCGCGCCAAAGGGTGTTTAAACTGCAACCTATGCTGATGGCTCTGACCAACCGCGAAATTGTCAGCTGACAATTTATATTACCTAATAGTTATAGGGCCTTATAGATTATTTCCGCCAGAAAATCATGCGAATTTTCAGCGGGTGAAGATGGGCTGGACATCCATGACATTTTTACGAATCTTCCGTGTGATGTCGGTATGGAAGGTCTTCTCATCGGGGCACATCAGCACATCATTGCCAGCAGCATCTGATGTATTCCCTTTTCGCGTGTCTCTTTATATAGCTTCGCGCGGGGAAGAGTATTCAACATCTCGCGGCCGGATCAAGGGCAGGGCGTATAACGCAAGTGACAAGCGGCGGATCCGCAAAAAACACCTTCGTTAAACGGCAGTAATTTGGTACCATAAGGACATTACAAACGACCTTTTATATTCTAAGAAAATTATCGCCATGCACATGAACAGTATTCACGACCTTTCGAGGGCGAAAAAGCGGGCCATTTTTCTGGCCGTCGACAGCATGCTCGTCCCCCTCGCTCTCTACTGCGCCTTTGCCTTCCGATACGGTACGGGAACGCCCTGGATGCCAATCGCTGACAGTTGGGTGCTGTTCCCCGTCATTTCGATGTGGGGCGTTGGTATCATCTGGGCATTGCGGCTACACCGGATCAAGCTTAACGCTTTCGATACACATTCCATGTCAAACATTGGCGTAGCTTCGCTGTTGATTGCCTCCAGTGCGGTTATGCTGAGCTACTGGTTAAAACTGTCGGCGCCGCGGTCGGTGCCTCTTCTTTTAGGGCTGTTCTTCTGCATCTTCGCCGTCGCCGCGCGCGTGATTGGACTGAACCTGCTGCGTTGGCTGTCAGAGCGCGGCGGTAACCGTAAACCGGTCGCGATCTACGGGGCAGGGGCCGCGGGTATCCAATTGGCAGCCGCCCTGAGGCAGGCCAGCGAAGCGCGGCCCGTATTCTTTATCGACGACAACCCGAACTTGCACGGTCTCATGGTCGCAGGGCTGCCTGTTCATGATCCTTCTAAACTAGGGAAATTGGTCAAAGCGCGCGATATCGAACAAATTCTGCTGGCAGTACCATCGATGGCCAAGAATCGTCGAGATGAGCTGATTTCAAAGCTCAGCGTTCATGAGGTCGAAGTGCAGGTGCTGCCATCCTATGTGGACCTGATGTCTGGCAAGGGGCTCGCTGATAGCCTGCGAACCGTCGCGCCGGATCAGCTTTTGGGCCGTGATAAGGTCGATCTTGATACGCCTGAAATCGCCAAGACATATGCCGGTCGCGTTGTGATGGTGACCGGGGCAGGGGGCTCGATCGGGTCCGAGCTGTGCCGGCAGCTGCTCAACTGTAACCCGGCGCGAATTGTCTTGTTCGAACAAGGTGAGTTCCAGCTGTACTCGATTGATCAGGAGCTGCAGCCAGAGGCGAAGGCCACGGGGATCCCTATTGTCAGCCGTCTTGGGTCGGTCACCAACAAGGCGCGCGTGGCCGCCGTGATTGCTGAGGAGGGGGTCGAGATTGTTCTCCACGCCGCGGCCTATAAACACGTGCCGCTAGTCGAGGAAAACGAGTTAGAAGGCGCACGTAACAACGTGCTTGGTACCCAAGTCGTTGCTGAAGCCGCTGCCGAGGCGAAGCTTGAGCACTTCATTCTGGTCTCCACCGACAAAGCCGTGCGGCCGACCAATATCATGGGTGCCACCAAACGGATGGCCGAGCTGGTGGTGCAGGATGTCCAGACGCGAAATGCTGCTACAAAATTTGCCATGGTGCGCTTTGGAAACGTGCTTGGGTCCTCAGGTTCGGTCTTACCACTGTTCCAAAAACAGATCGCTCGCGGAGGGCCGGTGACGGTAACCCACAAAGATGTCACCCGTTTCTTCATGACAATTCCCGAAGCGGCACGTTTGGTCTTGCTGGCTGGTGCCTATGCAAAAGGGAGCGACGTGTTCGTGCTGGATATGGGGGAGCCACAGAAGATCATCGATATCGCTCGCCGTATGATCACGCTCTCCGGCCGAAAGGTTAAGGATTCGGAGACGGGTGAGGGGGATATCGAGATAAAAGTGACTGGTCTGCGGCCAGGTGAGAAGCTCTACGAAGAGCTATTGATCGACGACGATAGCTTGTTGCCGACACCACATGCGAAGATCCTCCGAGCGCAAGAGGGGATGCTGAGCCAAATTGAAGTGGCTGCAATGGTAAGGGAATTGAACGGCTCAATTTCGTCGGGGGACTCGATACGGTTGCGGAGGTTGATTGCCGCGCGGGTCGAAGGGTATCACGTACAAGAGAGCGATGTTTGCAACATAGAAGCTTGATTTATTGTTTGTTCAATCGATGAACCGGCCGGTAAACTTTAGCTATGCTGGCTGGATAGGGTTTCAAGTACCATCTCGTCATTTGTATGTTTGCCGATTTTTAAATCTTTAGTTGTTTGCTCGCTTTATTTATTAATAGGCTACAGAGAATTTCAAATACAAAGCTCAATATTTATAAGGTTGACCGCTGACCAACTAATATAGTTACCCGCTTATCCACCAAAGAAAGCGGCAGCATCACAATGACGCATTCCGTTCAGCGGGGCCCCCGTCCATGACAGGCGTCCCAAGGCGAGTTGGGGTTTGCTTTTCATGCAGTCCAGAACCGGGTCCATCCGAGCAAAGC
>OJBY01000999.1_pt1 | contig 12208 bp, 14 predicted proteins | sample 1591731 | NCBI WGS metagenome assembly OJBY01 (sample SAMN05416837, study PRJEB24817) | seawater metagenome | isolation source: Sea water | place: Canada:Atlantic | collected 2013-07
ACTGTAAATCTGACGGCTCAGCCTTCGGTGGTTCGAATCCACCTCCCTCCACCATTTTTATTAAGTATTTGAAAGAATACGCGGACGTCGTATAGTGGTAATACCTTAGCCTTCCAAGCTAAAGCTGCGAGTTCGATTTAGGGACACCTAAATACATACTTTATAAGGTGACTGACTGAGTGATTCCCTATATTTTATAGTGATACAGCTTATGTTAAGAAACCGAAAGTAAAAGTATATGTACTTTTACTTTAAGAAAATAAATACTTTTACTTTTAGGATTTATTTAATTTCGATATTGATCGGCCAAGTCAATGTTGTGATATTTAATAATTTTAAGTAGTATTTAAAAAATGAGAATACAACGAGAAGGCGTCGTATAGTGGTAATACCTTAGCCTTCCAAGCTAAAGCTGTGGGTTCGATTCCCACCGCCTTCTCGTTGTATTTTTTACCGTAAAATCAAAAGTTTACATGCAGCAATTCTTATTTTAATACCAATCCTTGTACAATCACTTTTACTCCGAATCCTAGTTTTGAACATACTTCTCAGGAATATTCGTTCATATACACACTATTAACGCTTAAAAGTATCAAAGGTCTACTCACCGTATAGATATACTCTAAAGATGCCTCTAAGTAGCTATCAGAGCCTTTAATAAGCTATATAATTATCCCTTTATTATTTAAATATCTGTTTCACGTGAGTTTAGCATCTCATTTTGATATAAATCCCTTGAGACAAGCTCAACAAAATCTATCTGTTGAGGGTGTGCACTCAACAGCATTATAAGTTGTTACCTTAGATGTTAGATCCGCAGGGTGTATAAATTTCCCAAGATTTAATTAAGGTTGATTATTGCTTGTTGAACGTGTTATTTATTAATAAATAACAATAATTTGAATGCAAATAAATGTATAAAAGATTATCCAGTTCAGCACTAACTTACGTCAAAAGTCTCAGTAAATGGGATTGGATAATAACAATAGTGCTGTCAGTCTCACTATTTGTTTCGTGGGGAACGGAGCTTTATGCAACGTCAAAATCAGACAAATCGCCTACACTTATAAAAATTTCAGATTTGGTTGAGCCAGAAATAGCATACAAGTTTTTACTGGTTTCGATTGTATTGATATTCTTTTCTACTATTGTTCGATATGCTACTAACGAATCAAGTGACAAGTCTTGGCGTTATCTGGCTATAGTAGCGTTTTCAATTGTTGGTTCGGTCGTTGTAGCTTTAATCACTAGTGAACAGAAGATGCCTGGGATTTGGGCGTTAGCTTTTGGGCTTCTTCATTTAGGATATTGGTGTTGGAGAAGAGAGCATATTGAAACATCGTTGTATCAGTCATCAATAAAGTCAACGACAGATAGATTAGAACGAATTGTTAATATAATGCCAAATGAGGTTGCTTTTAAAGTAATGGGGCAAGGAACGGCTACTGCTTATGGCACGGTATCTATATTGTCAAAAATGTCTAATTATGCTGAAACAGTAGAGGCTAAAGCATTTATTGCGGAATATGCAAAAATTCAAATAAAAAAATCACTTGATTCAATGTGTCAGATCGCATCACTTTGGACGGTATCAAAGGCTAGGTTATTTGAAGCGAATATAATGCTTGTTAAGTCGTCCGATGATATTAATAGTATTGATAAATTGGAGGAAGCTTTTGAGCGAGGAAAGTATTTTTTTCCAGATCTTACTTCGTTAGAAAACATGTCAGACATGTGCGATAAGGTTTTATATGCTGTACCTGATTTAGCAATTAATAGTGAAAAAGGAGTTCATCAAGTTGATATTTCTCCTTTATTACTTCCTGTAGGGCTTAAATCTAAGATACACCCAGGGGTAATAAAAGGTGCGCCTGAAGCGGCTGAAACAGGGGTTGCTACCTCTATAGATGATGTGCAACGTATTGTTGATAGTTTACCTAGCAATTATGTAGACGATCAAAAAAGGAAAATAGAGGAATATTTTAAAGGGCAGGATAATTGTGGATCTATTCTTTCTGTTCCATTGGCCATTATCCATAGTCCCGATGAAGAGCTTGATGATGTTGAAAAACATAGCGATTTTGTAGAAGTTGATGCAGTTATCAATCTTTATAGGCCAGAAAAAGGGCTAATCAAGTCAACAGAGTTATTTCAAGACTTTACTAGACCCCTTGTGCTACTGATAGCAAATTTGTTATATTTATATATGAGGAATGTTGATGCGCTGAAAATAGTTCAGTCTCGAAGCGTCGATAAACCCTTGAATGATGCAGTATCCGAGTTGGGTGAGATTGATGAAAAAAACGAATCCAAGATGGAAACTGTTCCTGAGTAAGCTAGTTTACTAGTTTAATAAATAGGTGATTTATGAGTAAAGATAAGAAGTATAGAAACGCTCAGCCTACGACTTTTTATGTAGTAGAGCCGTCTGCTGAAAGTCAAACAAATCAGGAGCGTTTCGACAGCCTGCAAAAGCAATATTTCAAAATGCTTAAGCGTCAGGAAAAACAGATGGAAGAAAGTGAAAGACTTGTTGCATCTGTATACGGATAGATAGGATCTATACTAGGAACTAAGGCGCTATTTAGCGCCTTTTTATTTGCCTAAATTTATATAATAGAAGCGTTTATTTGTGTTGTTTTTAGTTATGTTGGTACTGCCTATATTTGATTCAGAACAAATAAATAATATCCCCCTGAGACAACCTCAGCCAATTTATTACTATTTGATGACATCACAGGTTGTTATTAATGCAAGAGGAAAATGTTATTGATAATTAATCAAACGGAGTTAAGGTCAAACGAAGAGTGACTGAGACTTCAGTAATTACCTTGGCTTTCTGCCTTTGTTTTATTGGCAATTATTTGTTTTTTTAGTTCTTTTTGTGTTAATCGAACTATATCTTTTTCATAAACAGGAAAATCCATATTACTACTAACTAGTCCAACATTGGATTCCCAGGGCGCATTAAAATAATTTTCATCTTTAAACCCGATAAAATCCAAATTTCCTGCGGGTTCACCATTTCGATACAAAAGGTGTGCTTTGATGTTCTTAATCGACATATATAATAAATTTAACGCATTAGCGGTATTTTCTGCACTCCAATTCAAAGAGTGCATCTTAGTGCAAAAATAAGGATCATTTCTAATGCTTTCACTTTCTTGTAGATTATTTGCTACAAAGAAAGTTGAGCCAAAATCACTTTCACCAATTAACTTCATATCTTTAGGCTTGCATTCGATACCTGGTTTTACTTCGGGTCCAAATAACATTTTAAACCCGCCACTAGAAACTCTGAACCCGTGTTTTAAACTGTTAAACTCATTACGATGATTATCATCTAAAAAATCAAAACTGAACTTTTTCCAACTTCTTGCATACCCTTCAACAAATGTTAATTTGTTGTCTGTTACAATGCCGTCATAAACTATTTCAGATATGCGCTGCCAAGTAATAACATCATCAGATAAATATATATGCTGTATTTTTTCTGGCGATTCGTTAATTTTTCCAATTAATTTTTTCAAATTAAAAGTATTGGCTTTCATAATAAATGCGTATTCACATTTATGTGCTTGCAATAAAGCACCCACAAGAGAGAAAAAGGTTTCAAGAGCCTGATAATATGTTGTACGAAGGACCATTGAAGCTCTAATTCTGTCTTTCTCATCATTAAGATTTTCAGAATGTATTTCAGCGATATAACGAAAATAATCAGCATCAATTGCTTTTAAAAATTGCTTTGACTTTCTTTCCATATCAACGTCACAAACACAAAATGCTGTATCATCTACAAGAAATGGTGTACGTGATAATTTCATTGCCTTTTATTCCTAAACAGTTAACAGTACATTATGGAAACTTCTTATACACATCAGAACCATAAGTTAATTTTATTAATATCATATTTTTAGAAAACATATGGAAATTTTTTGATTAAATGATAATAACTGTTTAGTTAAAACTAATTTAGCCATCTAGCTTAGCTAGATATAGACCCCATGGATTTGAAAAACTGTTAAATTAATGATTATAATCAAGTTACCACTTAAGGTTGATGATAAAGTTAATGAATAGTTAGTAATGAAGAAAAATATGGCAGTGATATTTACCAAACTAATTTAATCTGTATAAATCGAGATTAGTTTTTTTGAGAAATTGATTCATAAATACGTTTTTACTTTTATAAAAATAATGGACTTTATATGTATTACCCAATACTTAGATGGAAACAAGGTGAAAAACTTGCAGTAAGCAATTTGTTTGAGGATGACGCTAAATACATGACGCCTATTTGGTGGCTAACAGAGCATGAAGATGTATCTAAATTGACCATCGCTCTAGATGCTGTTTGGACTAATTATTCTATTGTTGATCTATCGAGAATTGACGAGGTTAATAAGCTGTTACCGTTGGTAGATACCTTGATCGATTCGAATGATATTGGCGTAATGATTAGCCCTGAACAGTTGCAAAATATTGAACCTGATTTTCAAGCGAATCATGCTTCTTCGCTTAGTGTTCGGATCTGTATTGCTGACCAATCTACAGGTGTAGATGTAAATAAGCACCAAACAATTATTACCTTACTTGATGATTTAAGCGGGTCAACTGGTGATGAATTGCTTGTATTGTTTGATTACGGTGCTATATCTGACTTTGAAAGTAGTGAGGTACAGAATTTAGCTGATTGCATTGAACTGTATTTGTTGGCGGGTTATGAAAATTTGATATTTAGTTCGGGTGCTTTTCCTGCATCATTAGCAAGTATTGTTGGTACTGAATTTATTGCAAGGGAAGATAAGCGTTTACATGCGGAGCTAACTGAATTATTGGGTCATGATTTATTATATTCTGATTATGGTGCTTTTAGTCCTTTGTGGGACCCATCTGCTAAGGGCATCCCGTTGGCTAATCTACGTTACGCACTAGATGATGAATGGATGATAATTCGGGATACAAAAAGAGGAACTGACGCTTCTTGTGCTGTGGCAGCAATACTTGTTATGAGCGAAGAGTTTGAAGAATATGGTGAAGATTTTTCATGGGCGGATAAAAGGTGGCAATACAAGGCCGATACCTCTGATAAACCTGGTGGGCCAACTCAGCATATTGCTGAGGCACATAATCACCATTTGACGCATGTTGTGAATAAAGATTAACAGGTAGCTAAATCAGGAAAAAATTGAGGAAGGTAACTGTCTTTCCTTAGTTTTTTTCTACTTTTGAAGGCACCAAGAACGAACTTATTTAACTCTTGTACACCGCAAAGTTCTGATACTTTGTCATGAATTTTTTGATTACTTAGTTTAGAAAAACCTTTGGTTATTCCGCAGTCTTTTAACAAAGAAATACCTTCATCTCTATTCAATAACTCTGCTAATCCATGTGATTTTATGTCCGGGTTATTAGCTGCTTTTCGTCGCTGAATAAGTTTACCTGCTCTTGAAACTTCTATTATCCCCCACCATGCGGGGATAGAATAAATCGCTTTATCTAAGTGCTTTGTTGCCGCAACTAAGGTTACTTGGTTGAATGAACGGCCATAATGCCAACCTTGTTGAGTAAGTCGTTTTAGTGAGTCCAATTCACTTTTTATTTCAAAACACTCTAGTTTATTACCAGCAAAAACGACATCAGCTCGCGCACAGCCGTTGCTAACTGAAACTTCTTCTAAAACTGAAGATGACTCGAATACATTACGAGTCATAAATCGGTCTAAGAGTGATCTTCGTATATCTAAATCATTCATTTGTTAATTATGCCTCATTTATTGACTTTCTCAATATATACTTTACACTTATGTATGCGTTTATGCAAATTAATTGGTAAATATGAATATAAAAAAAATACAAGAGTCAGTATTTAAATCGCTTAAGTTAAAAGGGTTGAATACAACTGTATCCATAGCTAATGCCTGTGGTATGACACAGAGTACGGTTTATAGAGCACTGAAAGGTGACCCTAAGAGGATGACAACAGCTCTAAATAATTTATGCGTTTATGCAAATATAAATCCAAAAGAGTTTACTGATCCTCCTGAACAAAGTGAAACATTGATGAATGCGTTAAAACAGGTTTGGGATGGTACGGAAATGCACGCGAAGCAATTAGCAAGGCTGCTAATTGTTGCTAACTCATGTAAACTATGATTTTTTTAATTAGGGGGATATCAAATGACTGAATTAAAAATCACCTCTAAGTCTAGTTTGTATAAAAAATTAAAGTCTATTGGTTTAAGCCAAGGTTTAATTAATAAAACACTACCCAATTGGTGGGCAAATGATGTTCTAAAAACCAATGCTGGTATCCTAGAGTTTTGTTTGCTTGTAAGGTCTAGATTAGGGTTAGAAGTAGATATTGGCGAGTCAGGTGATATCTCATTTATTCCTAGAACTAATAATATAGAGTTCAAAAAAAGAGCCAATGTAGAATTTGATAAGTTAGCTGCGTCCTCGTATTTAGCTCAAGGTATCTCTTGTGCATTTTCAAACATACTAAAGTCGAACGAAATTCCTTCTCCTGATATTAAAATTCTTAGGCATGAAATACAAAAACTGGAAGAGTTGAACTTAGACACTGTTGTACAGTTGTTTTGGAAGCATGGGCTACCCGTTATATTTATAGATAAATTAGTATCAGGATTTACCAAACCTGCTGGGATGGTTATTAAAAATGGCGATAGCTATTGCATATTGTTGGGGCATGGACAGAAGAGTCCAGGTGCCCAATTATTTGTGTTACTTCATGAATTTGGTCATATTCTTTCAGGGCATTTAGATAACAAAGACATTGTTGTTGATGTTTCAATGAATGAATTATCAGGGACATTATTGGCTGAATATGATGTGCAAGAAATAGAAGCTGATGATATTTCCTTATCTTTGCTTCGAAGAGGGCATGATATTCAAGGCTTTTATTCGAAAATACCATCACGCCCATCTCCAGCCAGACTTGCGGCAATAGCAATGCAGTTTGGAAAGCCGCTTGGTATATCTGTTTCTCATTTGGCACTTTCGTATGGTAAAGAAACAAATGATTGGGTAGTTGCGTATAGTGCTTTGAAATTTATTGAACGAAAAGCTGAAGCACAAGCAATAATTAAGCAAGAGTTTTCCCGATTTATAAATAGGATGTATGTAAGACCCGATGATCTTTCGTTCCTCAATGTAATACAGGGGATTGAAGATTAATGAATATCAAAAACTATTTTTTCGATAATGATGTCATTATTAAGTTATCCCAATATGATTTACTGGAAGAATTAACGGTTGCTTTTGGTAACAATTTGAGCGCTTTTTATTTGTTACCGACTTATGAGTTTGTGACATTTCATCATAACGATGACAAAGCTTTAAAGTTATTTCAAAAAATGGAAGCGGCACACAGAAGTAGAGCGTTTTATTTAAGCTGTAATAGAGCTGAAATTTCTGATTTTAAAATCATGAATACTATTATCAAGCTTGAACAACCTAACTTAGATGCTGGTGAATTGATTTTGCTTGGGTGTGTTATGGAGAATGATAGTAGTGCGATGGTTTCTGGTGACAAAAGGGCATTAAAAGAAATTGACAGAATAATATCTGAGCGAGTGATTGAGCCAGTAAATGCGAAGTTTGTGATTGTAGAAATGGCTATCAAATCAATTATAGAAGTATATGGTTTTGATCATGTTTGTAGCAAAGTTCGTTTGCATCCAAGTGTCGATAAAGCAATCACTAACTGTTTTGGAAAACAATCCAAATCAACGGAAGAAAATGCCATGGCAGGGTTGATGAGTTACATTAGCGATCTACAACGTAAATGTGTGAATGACTTATTCTCATAGTAATTTTTAATCCTTTTATGAGCCAAAATTATAAGTTACTTATAAATATAGAAATAAGTAAATAGTCGTAAAAACAGACTAAAATCAATTGCTAAACGAGTAATTGATTTGTTATGTTATTAGTAAGTATTAGATAAAATTTACGGTTTAGTGGCTTTGTCATTAAATTGTATAGAAATCATGGATAATGATAGAAAATAAAAAACTAATCAAATAAAAGGAGAACAGTGAGATTTAAAAATACTGTTCTACACCTTCTCAATATTACTTCTAGCAAGAAGTAACATATGAATTTTTCTCTGAATACTTCAAACGAATTACCACAAAATTTGTGGTATTAAATGAAGTGAATCCGTCTTTATTTTGCGAATTCACATGAATATAACTGAGAATTTTATATGAAAAATAATAATGAAAATTTAAAGCCCAACCCTACAGGTGAATTGAATACTCAATTTAAGACAAGCTTAGAGCGTATGAGAAAGATCTTATGTGTATACTTGCCTCTGACAGATGGCATGCCAGGCAGTTTTGAACACATAGAAGAATTGGTTGGTGTTGCACCTGAAAACTTTATCATCAAGAAATTTAAGGAAATTTTATATAAATTAAATTTTGAGATGTTAAGCCTAATTCACAAAGATAAAGACGATTTTGAGCAAAAATATATTACCTCTGATGTTTATATAGGTGATGATGAGTATATTCACTTTGTTCTTTATAATATTTATGAAAAATTTGGGTATGAGCGTTATTTAGATTTACGAAGTGACTATTTGAGCTTGGTGAATCCGCTTTATGCTAAATCCTTAAGCGGTAAAGTTATAGAAAAAGAAGTTGTTTATAAAAACTTTATCGTCACAAAGTTTATTGATGATAGTTATCGTGTGTTTGATGTTTCAAATAACGATAAAGTGCGATTAGTTGAAGACATACATAAAACTGAACTAGACAGAATGTTGCTCTTTTAATTATAAAGTCATGTAGTGTTAAAATTTCTAGAATGTTTTCTATTCCTATCTGTCTTACTAACAACAAAAATAAATGTAATAATGCTGATGTACTTTACATATTGAGTTTTCGACATATTGTAAGGTAAGGCCGTATCAAAGAGGCCAGTTCCCACATTAGCGGACGAAATGGATTTACTTTGATTAGTTAGTTAATTCGCATAGCGGATCATTTTCCAATAAAAATTTATTCAACAAGAAGTGCAGTGGGCTTTTTGTTGTTTATTTTTGTATTGGTGAATAAATGTCGCTAAAAAATGACGACTTGCTTAATAATGTAAAAAGACAGGCAAAAAGGCTTTCAAAAAAAATATCTATTCCGCTTGGGCAAGCCCAAGAAATGTTGTCCTATGTTGTTTATGGCTGTGATAGTTATGGACAGTTAATTTCATTGCTGAAGTCTGACTCCTTTGAAAATAAAAATTTGATATTAGCGGCTTTACACCCTAAAGCAGAAGACTTCCTTCTGAAATTTCTCAATACTGATATGAATAATATTTTGTCTCGTTTTAATGAAAGGGTTGAAAAAATAAAAATAAACGAAAATAGCGTTGTTGAAATTTTCGGTATTGAACCAACTGATTTTAAAAGTAAAATAAAATAAAACCCTTTTAAATTATACAGATATGTATAATCCTGTTCTGTTTACAATCGTTTTACTCTCATATATATTAGCAAAAAAGGCTGAACGGACAGCCTATGCCTACACATATTTAGCTGATATTTAAATATGAACGATGAAGCAGAGCATCCGTAAAAATTTGGTTTTCATAATTAACAAACTGGCGTTAGTAGGCTGTTGTTTGTTTTAATTTATGGATAACTAAATGATCACATCAGACACATTAACCTTAAAGTTAACACTCCAAGCTAAACTTCTTGCAAAATCTCTAAATTTACCTGAATCATTTGGTTATGATTTATTAGCAAAAACTATCTACCAACATATAGACTTTGAAGATTTATGCGACTCAATAGCTGAATTTAATTATGCATCAAGTTTTGGGGCTTTATCTGAATATCAAAAGTTAAAATATCTTTTGATTTGTGAAGTGGAAGATAAAGAGTTAATTGAAGATCTCTATTTAGAAATAGAACAAATGGCGATTCGACTAGAATCGAAGGCAGTAATAAATATTTCTAATATTGATTTGATTTCAAATTTATATAAATTATTTGGTCTCGAAAATGAGTCAAAATTTATAATAGATGCCGAACATCTCGAATTAAAGTGGCAACCAATTTTCGAATCATTGCAAGATCATCAAGCTGTTTTAAGCACTGATCTGTTAATCAATGAAATACCGTTTCGTATGATAGCAACAAAAGTTCAATTTGATGAGTTCTCAGTTGATAACGTAAAGCATTCTCTTCATACAAATCTAGCACAAACAGATATCTCATCTGCTCAAGAAAACGAAGAAAGAATAAAAATAGATGAACATATTAAATGGGTAGCTGATAGCTGTGACTGCTTATCAAATTTTGAATCAGATACTCCTGACCGAAATCCTTGTTATTTTAAAATAAATAACCAAAACTATCTGGTATATGGTTTCCCATTATCACCGCATTTGTCAATCACTGACATTGGACACGCCTCCAATATTAATATTCGGATAAAAGATACTGAAGAAAAGCAGGTGTTTATTTTAAATTTAGGAAGTGAAAGATTAACTCTTGAGTGCATTTTTCTGAACAAAATCGAGGACGGTGAAAAGTGCTATTCATCGAAAAACCAATGGATTAATGATTCACTTTTATCTCGTAAAGATGCATGTAAATTTCGAATTGTTTTCAATAACTCCTATTACTTAATGATCTTGCGACCTTTTGCTCACGTGGATTGGCTGGTGAATGCACTATGAAAACATTCTTAAAAGAAGCAACAGTATTGAGTGTTTTTGATTTCCATAATGGTGAGAAAATATTTCTTGGGGAAATGTTATTCGGTATTGTTCATTCAGATCAAACGTATCGATTTCCCGCAGGTCAACGAATAATAACATCACTAATTCAATTACAAAATAATTTTGAATTTATTACAAAAAGTGATAATTGCTATGTCACTGAAGATAAACCCGAAAGTTTTGAGTTGAGATTATCTGAATTTGTAGTCATGAGACATTTGTTGCTTTCACCTGCTGAAGTAATTGAAGCAAGAGAGAAATTAGAGCGTGAAGATGCAAAACGATTACATTGAACGGTGGTCAAATGAAACATAATCAAAGGGCAACAATAACCTCAGTCGATCATCTCAATGAAAATTTTGAAGTCAAAGTAAATAGGTGCCCAACTGCATTTGAAGATGATTCAGATAGCAGTGTATTATTTTCACTGCCAAAAGATAAATTAAGTGATTATTTTGAGGTTGGTGATGTTATTGAATTCAAAAGCCTGGGTAGTTCCAGCCTAGAAATTGCCAACTTAAGCTGCAAGGTGCTTAGGCCAGCTAAGTTTAAACGCGAGCTAAACTCAATATTGAGGCGGTTAGATGATCATCATCATCCGTTAAAACGATGCATTTTATTAACCGAAGATAGCCTTGTTTTATTGTCTATAGACAAGAACACTGAAGAGTTAATGCTATTAAAGAATCAGCAAAAAATTTAGAGTAATCATGAAAAATTTTGAAGATAAAGTTGTTAAAGTGATCTCTAAACTAACTTGTGATGGTTGTGGAGAACAAGCAACTCAAGATGACTACGAATTTCATGAGTTTATAAGTATTGATCATAAATGTGGCTATGGAAGTATTCACGGTGATGGCAATCAAATCAGTATTGATCTCTGCCAGAAGTGCTTTGCTGATATGTGCGGTGATAGTTTAACAGTTATTGAGCCTAATGATGAAAAGCATGATAGTGGTTCACGAATTGATGTAAAAGATATCTTGTCAGCAAATAAAATAAATAATCAGGAATAGTTAACGTCTGCGTTAAAGTGGCTTGATCAGCTCTGGGATGCTCAACATCTTTCAGAATCTGGAGGTGAGTTTCATCAACTAGTTGACTTGATTACTGCTTTTGAAGGAAAAAGTTGGGATTCATATTTTGAAACAGTTGATGTTGCATCAGATGATTTTATGTCGGAGCGTGCAATTACTGTTGGTAAATCTTAACAAAGTGGTATTAACAGTAGTAGGTATTAACGATTTATATTCTGCCTGCATAGCCTTAAAAAGATTAACTATCTAGTGACTTAATGATCCCACATGCTTCAATAGTATTGTTTGAGCCACAAGCACTTGCCATCTGTTGTAACTCTGCTTTAAGCGCTCTTAATTCTTTCATACGCTTATTCACTAATGCGAGTTGCTGATCAATTAATGCATTAACGCTAGAGCAGCTTTCTTCTGGCTTATTTT
>OJBY01001005.1_pt1 | contig 12175 bp, 12 predicted proteins | sample 1591731 | NCBI WGS metagenome assembly OJBY01 (sample SAMN05416837, study PRJEB24817) | seawater metagenome | isolation source: Sea water | place: Canada:Atlantic | collected 2013-07
TACGAGATCATGCCTAGTCTCGTGGGCTCGGAGATGTGTATAAGAGACAGGCAAGGAAGCTGGCACCGCCGTCGAGATATTGCTGCACCAGGCGTTCGTCGCGCGACAGGATGCCGCAAGGATTGCCGGTGGCGCGGATTCGCGCAAGAGCTGCTGCGGTGACTTCGGCAAGCGCCACTGCATTGGCGGGACCAAGCAGGCCGAGCGATGCGGCCAGATCTACCGGCCCGATAAACAGGGCATCGATGCCATCGACCGATGCGATCGCCTCCAGATTATCAATCGCTTCGGCAGATTCGATCTGGGCGATAATGCACAGACGTTCGTTGGCCTCGGCCACGTAAGCGGGATAGCGACCCCAGCGGGCGGCGCGGGCCCCACCGATCCCGCGATCGCCTGCGGGCGGATAGCGCGAGGCCTTGACGATTGCCTCTGCTTGCTGAGCGTTATCGACCATCGGTACCATGATCGTCTGTGCACCAAGATCGAGGATCTGGTGGATCGTCACCGGATCGTGGCCGGGCACGCGCACGATGGCCGAACAGGCCGGAACGGTATCAACCGCGCGCAACTGGCTGGCAATGCCGGGCAGGGTCTGGGCTCCGTGTTCGGCATCGATCAGCACCCAGTCATAACCGAGGCCCGCGCAGATTTCCGCGATGTCCGGATTGGCGAGCGCCAGCCAGAAACCGAGCTGCGGCGGACCCTCGGCGAGACGATCCTTGAAGTGGTTGTGCGGTGTCTGCATCGCCCTGCCTTAAACGAACCGGAAGCCGATGGCACCCAACGGCCCGAAATCGGCGTTGAATACATCGCCCGGGCGGGCTTCAACCGGGCGGGTGAACGAACCGCCCAGAACGATCTCGCCCGGTTCCAGCGTGTGGCCCCAGGGCGAGAGCCGGTTGGCCAGCCATGCCACGCCGATTGCCGGATTGTTGAGCACGCCTGCGGCAACGCCGGTTTCCTCGATCACACCGTTGCGGCTGAGCAGGGCACTAACCCAGCGCATGTCGATCTTGTCAGGCCGCATCGGCAATCCGCCGACGATGATCCCGGCATTGGCAGCATTGTCGCTGATGGTGTCCTGCACTTTGCGGCGCGCGCCGGTTTCAGGATCGACGGGAAAGGTGCGGCTGTCGATGATCTCGACCGATGGGATTACATATTCGGTCGCCCGTAGCACGTCGAACATGGTCGCACCGGGGCCTTCGATGCGCTTTCCCAGAACGAAAGCCAGCTCGACCTCGACCTTGGGAGTGATGAACCGGCCGATTGGCACGTCACCCCCCTGCTCGAACACCATATCATCGAGCAGGGTGCCGTAATCGGGTTCGGTAATCCCGGCGGCCTGCTGCATGGCCCGCGAAGTCAGGCCGATCTTGTGGCCGACGATTTTCCTGCCCGAGGCGAGTTTGAGGTCAACCCACCGCTTGCTGATGCTGTAGCCATCTGCGATCGACATTTCCGGGTGGCGCGCCGTGAACTGGCGAATCTGCTGGCGCGATTGTTCGGCCTGATCGAGCTCGGCCGCAAACGCCGCGATCTCTGCCTCGCTGAGACTCGTCGCCGCGGCGAAGGGTCCGCTTCCATTGCGGTCCATAAATTACTCCTCGTCCCTTGCCGATTTTGGGTAAATGCATTGCACAATTAAGAACGCTCGTCTACATCCTCGCTGCACAACAGGCCGTAAACGGCCGCAACAGACACTTAACAGAGGAGAGTAGGATGCCAGGCGATACGAGCGTAAGAGAAGAAAAAATTACTGGCCGTGGGCTGACTTCCCACACCTTGCTTGCGGGTGACCCGAGCAAGCCAGCCATTCTTCTGTTGCACGGTGCAGGGCCAGGGGCGCATGCCGCTTCCAACTGGCTGCACCTGATGCCGGATCTGGCAGAAAACTTCTTCGTGATCGCGCCCGACCTGATCGGCTTCGGGCAGTCGGTTATTCCCGACCCATGGCCAGACAATGTGATGGGATGGATCGGCACGCGGGTCGAACAATGCTTTGGCGTGCTCGACGCGCTGGGGATCGAAAAGGCGCATGTCGTCGGCAATTCGATGGGCGGCGCGCTCACCCTGCAGATGATGAGCGAGGAGCCTGACCGGCTTGACCGGGTGGTGCTGATGGGTTCGATCGGTGCCCCTGGCCCCAAGACTCCTGAGCTTATCCGCCTGCTGTCGTTCTATTCGGATCCACGGCACTCGCGTTACCGCCAGCTGATGCACAGTTTCGCTTATGACGCCGACAAGTTCGAAGGCATGGAAGAGATCGTCAACAATCGCTTCAAGATCGCCACCGACCCCGAGATCATGAAAACTGCGGTCAAGATGATCGATTCGATGAAACAGGGGATGGACGGGCTCAACATGCCGCCTTCTATCCTGTGCAAGATGCCGCACAAGGTGCTGATCTTCCACGGCCGGCAGGATCGCATCGTACCGCTTGATACCAGCCTCTATCTGATCGAGCATCTGAAACACGCCGAGCTTTACGTGCTCGATCGGTCGGGCCATTGGTCGCAGCTTGAGCGTTGGGACGTCATGCGGCCGATGATGGAAATCCATTTCGGAGCGCGCAGTTTCTGACGCTCCTTGCGTTCCAGCGAACGGGGTTCTGGCCGACGCAGTCAACTGCGTCGCCAGAACTCCGTCCGTCGTGTGAACGACCAGCATGGATCAGACTACGGCCCCGGTGTTTTGGCAGTTTTCACCGGACCAGATCGGCCTCCTTCGCCGGACGTTCTATAGCTGGCATGACCGTTATCTCGAAAGCGGGCCGGAGGCGCTGGGGGATCGGTGGTCTGAGTCCCGACGTTCCTCCGCCTACAAGAAGAGCAGGGGGCCCGTTTGATGCCCGTGAGTGGGCGCGATAATGCACTTTCCCGAAGCGGACTCCTGGTAACATGGACGCGAACATCCCAGGCAAGAAACGTCAGCTCATCAATTTCCCAAGCGTGTCGGCCTATGCCGCGATTTGTGACCAAGTGGCGCTCGATGCCTACCGAGGCTTTTCCGCCAGCACACCAGCGAACAAGGACTGCGTAACCTGATGAATGAGATGGTGAGAATAGAGGATTTTCCGGCCGACATCGATCCTCTCTGGGCTGGTGACGGTTCGCATCTGCCCGAATGGTTCGTGTCGGCCCTCAAGGTGCCGCGCGAAGAGGGTTATGTGGAAATCGATGGGGCCAAGGCGCACTATTTTCGCTGGGGTGACCCTGGCAAGCCCAAGGTGCTTATGACCCATGGCTTTCTCGCCCATGCGCGCTGCTTCGCCTTCATTGCACCGTTTCTTGCCGAAGACTACGACGTGGTGGCGTTCGATCTGGCCGGCATGGGCGACAGCGAGATGCGCGGGCGCGCCGACCTCTTGGCAAGAGGGGGCGAGTTTCGCGAGATTGCCGAGGCGCTGAATATGTTTGCCGATGGCCAAAAGCCGACGATTATCGCGCACAGCTTCGGATCGGGAGCGGCCCTGACAGCCGTGACCCAATCGCCCGGGACCTTTGCCGGAGTGGTGGTTTGCGATCTCATGATCATGCGTCCTGCTCTCCTGGACAAGTACTGGAACCTCAGGCGGTCCAGCCCAGGTTCGGGCGATCCGGACAGGCCCAGCAAGCGCTATCCCAACTATGAAGCGGCGCGCGGGCGGTACATCCTTTCCCCGCCCCAGCCGGTCGGCGAGCCTTTCCTGCTGGACTATATGGCCTATCACTCCCTGCGGCAGGATCGAGACGAGTGGACTTGGAAGTTCTCAACCGAGGTCTTTCGAAGGAGCAACAAGCCCGACGAATGGCTCACAATGGGCGAGCGTCTGGTGCAGGCACCGGGCCGAAAGGCTATCGTGCACGGCGGCTTGAGCCAGCTTTTTACCCCGGAATCAGCCGAATATGTTCGCGAACTGGGTGGAGGTGACATTCCGATAATCGCCGTGCCAGAAGCCCGCCACCATCTGATGCTCGATCAGCCGTTGGCCTTTGCAACAGCACTCCGCAGCATTCTTGCCCTTTGGGGAACGCACACTGCACCGCCATTCGCAGGCTGATGCTAGTGGTATCTTGTCCCGGAGGTCCCGCAGGTGCGGTGCTCGCCAGACATTGTTTGTCGGAAAACAAGTACTGCCGCTCACCGTGCGTCGGCTATACCGTTGCGGCGTTCAAGCCATCGTTCGCGCCGCACCAGATAGAGCGGGAAGGCGAAACACATGCCAAGCAGTGAAAGCATGGTAAATGTCACGCCGGTACCGGTTCCCAGTCCGATGCGCTTGGCGTCGGCGATGACCCAGACCAAGAATACGCCCAGACAAACAGGTTGTCTATCGTCAGAAATGCAGCCGCGTTGCCGCTGTTGTAGGCATCCATGAAGAATCCTGGCAGGTTGATCAGATTGCCGCCCTCAGCCGGCCAGCCGAATCCCTTGGTCCATACCCAAACCAGGGAAATTGCAGCTGCCGCCACGAACAGGGCATGTCTTGGCAAAAGGTTTTTCATTTCGGCTTCTCTTGCTATTTTTTTCAGGGTCCTTCGACGATAATCGCCGTGCTGGAAGTAGCCGAAAGCCGCGTTTCCAAAAGTTTCTGATAATCGTCGGATCTGTACCAGTCCTGTGCTTGCTTGAGGTCTCCGAATTTGAGCACGACCGCTCCATGCGGAGCCGTTCCTTCCAGCGTTTCGGCCACAACTGGACCCGCGGTGAAAGAGATGCCCTGCGCCCGAAGATGCTCTCTTGCCTGTTCCTTGTACTGGTTCAACAGGGCCGGATCTGAAACCGTTTGTGTTACAATGATGACGTAAGCTGCCATGTCATTCTTTCCTGGTTGAAGGTGCTTGGCTGAATGCCAAATTTTGCGGGCGTATTGGTCGAAACCTGTCGTTGCAGGCAGGCCATGGAAGCATGGCAGGTGCAGGAACGTATACAAACATTACCGCGCGCTGCTGCGGTCGAGGAAACGATCTGCTGATATCGCATCGCGAGGCACGCCCGCGCTGAGTAACTCTGTTTCGGCGTGGTCGACCATCGCGGGCGGACCGCAGAGATAGGCCTCACATTGCGCCTTGTCCGGTATGGCGGCGATCTGCTGCGTCACCAACCCCCGCGCGCCTTGCCAGGGGCTATCCGGTGTCTCTTCGGACAAGACCGGTATAAATTCGAACGGCGCATTCCAGTCGGCGGCGAGTGCGCTGATTTCATCAAGGCAATAAAGATGCGCCTTGGTCCTGGCACCATACAACAGGATAACCGGCCGATTGGCGCCAAGCGCATGGGCCTCCTGCAAAATCGCCATGATCGGAGCGAGGCCGCTGCCACCCGCAATGCAGAGCATTGGCGCCTTGCTTGGCTTGAGGTGGAACGCGCCATAGGGCGCCGCCACCTCCAGCTGCGTTCCGATGCGTTCACCGCCAAACAACCAGTCGGTGAAAGCGCCTCCCGGAACATGGCGGACATGGAATTGCAACTGCTTTGCCGACCCGTTTTTGGGTGCGAATGCGAAGGAGTAGCTTCGGGGACCGTCGATGCCAGTCAGGCTCAGATCGGCGTACTGGCCTGGGGTAAAGGACAGCGGTCGGTCAAGCTCGACAATGAGGTTTACGATGTCCGGGCAAAGCCGGGTGGCTGCGACAATCGTTGCCGGATAGTTTTTGACCGCTTGCTGGCTCAACAAGGGAGCGTCGAGTGCAATCGTCAAGTCCGAGCGAGGTAGGGCCTGACAAGCAAGCCTGTATCCAGCCGACAGTTCGTCGCGCTCCAGAACCAGCGCGGAGGGACTTAATTCCCGTATCTTGCCGTCCAGAAGCTTGAATTTGCAGGTTCCGCACGAACCGACTTTGCAATCGTGCGGCATGGCCATGCCCTCGGCGAGCATTGCTTCGAGCAGGGTTTTGTCTTGGGCGACAAACAACTCCCGCGCTTCGGAGGTCACAGTCACCTTGCTGGGCTTGGGTTTTTTCAGGAAGGAAAACATGAATGCGATCTATTCTGTTCGATCTGCGGCAAGTGGGATGAAAGAAAAAGGAAGCGTCATCCCCGGAGGGACGACGCTCGAGTAACATGCAGATGACCGGACGGATACATCGTCATGTTGGTGGACTGTGTCATTCGATGGCGAGCCACTGCGGCCAACCGGCCCTCGCGTTGGCGGCTTGTGCAAGTTTGCGCTCGTCAGGTGATGCAAACCTCTGGTCCCAGTCTTTGAGGCGCGGCTGGGCGATGAACCGGTTCCAGACTGGCGGGACCAGTCCGCACAGGAAACACAGAAACAACGACGGCATCTGCGGCGCCTCGGGCTCGGGCCGCAGTTCGTAGAATGGGGTGTGCCCGTCGAGGTGGTGGTTGATGTGATTGGTGATCTCGACCCCGATCGGACGCACGATCATGCCAAGATGGTTCCATGCGTGATGCTTGGCGATCGGCTCTCCCTCGATCCGCAGCAGGCCATAATGTTGAAAGTAATTGAAGCCTTCAACCAGCATTTTGGCGAAGAACATCGCGGCTACCGTCATCAGGCCAGCAACCGGGCTCGCGAGAACGACCATCGCACCGATAATTGCGCCAACCAGCACCAGTTGCAACCACATCGCATTGCGCCAGCTCCATTTCGAATGACCCAGACGCGAAAGGATCTCCGCCTGCTTGTCCCAGGTGTCCTTGTACGAACCCCAGGTGGCTGAAAATACGAAGCTGTAGATGGTCTGCCCTCTCAAGGGGGTGTCACTATCTTTCGCTGTGTCGAGATGCACATGATGGGTGACAATGTGTGCAATATCGCGATTGGGATCGCCATAGAAGGCGCTCAACCCCTTTGCGACCGCGCGCGGGAGCCAGTGCCGGCGATGCATCAACTCGTGCGCGACGGGCAGGGTCGGAACCGCGGAAAGCCAGGCAAGGCTGGCGATCGATCCTGCGATCTGCCAACCTGAAGCCGCATCACCCAATATCGAATTTGTGCCGGAGTTTACCGAGTCGGCGAAAACCAGATAGAGTGCGATCATCAGAGGTAGCTGCAGATAGATCGCGAAATCGGCGACGGACGAAATGCCGCGTGCGCGCATTTTGCTGTCACTGGGAAGGGCAATATCCAGCAGCATCAGAACAGGGAAGGTGCCAAAACCGAGCCACACGAACGGGCCGCCGAGGACAAACCCAGCGATGCCCGTCAGAGTCATCATCGGCACAAGATAATACCGTAATGCGTCCACCTTATTCTCTCCGATCCGTCCGGTCCGCAGGCCAGCTCTATTGTTGTTCGTGTGCAGGAATGCCCCGCGCCAAGGAGCGCATGGTTAGCGGCACGTAATGCGACTGGCTCCGCATTTCGTGCCGCCGCATCCCTAAAGGAAGATGTTCAGGTTCTTGCTGAGAAGGACATTATGCTTGAGTATGATCCGCCGTTTGACCAGCTGAAATGCAGCTCCCGCTTCGCGCCAGATATCGACACGGTTGCCGATAAGTGAATCTTCCTCACGCTCATTGCGATTGCGATAGGCGTAGAAGTTGGAATAGACCCGGTATTCTCCGGCCTTTTCAGTCAGCTCTACCTCAACATTGGTGATGATGTGCGTGTAGCGCGTGGCCGGATCCTCTGACCATGCCGTTCCGGTTTCCAGCCGCGTAAGCCGTTTTTTGATCTCCTCCAGATTGTCGTTGTAATAGGCCATCCGGGTCAGGTCGTTGACCTGGTCGGTCTTGTCGCGGCGATAGCGTGTTTCAATACCGGGCATATGATAGAGCAAATCGTCGGCCAGCATTTTGACCCAATCGACATAGTTCTCATCGTCGAGCATGCGCGCTTCGCGGTAGACCGTCTGGGTCAAGGCGTGCGTCAGTTCGAGCGAGGCGCTCTGGCCCGTCTGGGGGCGTTCCAACGTGGCGTTCTGTGTCATAGTAATGATCCCTTTCAGAGCGCGAACAGGCCGGGGAGGTTGCGCGTCTCGCCAACGCCGGAAAGGCGTGATTCCGGCCGGTCTGGCATAGCCTCCAGCTTGTCGGCTTGCATCATGTCGAGCCAACGCTGGTAGAAGCCGCGCTGGTTGGCGTCATTGTACTGGCCGCGGTAGACGATGCCCGGCAGGGTATCGTGCTCGATCTGGCGCGATATGCCGCAACGGTAGTGCAGGCGTTCGTGGCGGGTGACCACACCGCGGTTGACTGTGGTGCAGTTACTCCAGTTCTCGCCATCGTCCATCTCGAACGTGCCTCCTGGGCCAAAGGTCTGCATGACCCCTTTAGTAATTTCATCCTTGATGTCATCTGGCATCGCCTTGTTGACGATCACCCAGGTCTTGAGTTCGAATTCCATCGGTCCCTTGGGCTGCCACTGACGGAAGGTCGAAATGCCTGGAAGGAACGACACGTTGGGGAAAATCGACGCGGAGGCGACCGATCCGAAAATCTTCGAGCGCATCTCGCCTAGCCGTTGGGCCATCTTGGGGCGGATCTTCTCATAATATTCGAGAACTTTTGGCCGGCCGAGGAGGAAGAGATCGCCCACCCCTTCGGTGCCGAATTCCCACCCGTGGCCGTTAACGCTGGCATGGTAGGAATTTTCCATGTCGATCGGCGGGAAGGGCTCACCGTTGTTCATCGAACGGCAGCCGGAATCATGGGTCCAGCCAGCATGGTAGGCATCGCCGATGAAGTTCTCGACGCCGAACTTCCAGTTGGCGTTCATCACCGACTTGATGCAGCCGCCGATCAATTCGGTGCCGCCTTCTTCGTTGTCGAGCAGCATGTCGAGGTACCAGCGGAAGTCGCCCAGCCAGGCATCGAGGCTCGGGCCGTCTTCGGCGAAGGTCGCAAAAACCAGCCCCTTGTAACTGGCAACCCGGGCTACCTGCTTCAAGCCGTTCTTTTTCCGATCGATATCGTTTTCGTCGTAGCAATATTCCTCGTGCATGCCTTTCAGTTCACCGCCGGTATCAAAGGCCCAGCCGTGGTAATTGCAGACAAACCGGCGGGTGTTTCCGGCGTCGGCAAAGCACACCTTGTTGCCGCGATGCGGACAGGAATTCAGGAAGACCCTGATTGAGCCATCAGGCTGACGCGCGACGATCACGGCGTCTTCGCCCATGTGGGTGGTTAGAAAATCGCCTGCCTTGGGCAGCTGGCTTTCGTGGGCCACGAACAGCCAGGACCGCGCGAAGATGCGGTACAGTTCTTCCTCGTAAATCTCGGCATCGCTGAAGATCCGGCGGTCGAGCCAGCCTTCCTTGAGGTCCATGTAACGCGAAAAATCTGGTTCACGGCCGATCCGTTCGATTCGCATGTCATTCTTCTCCCGATAATTTCTTCTAGAAAAACACGTTGATGTTGCTGTCTGGCAGCACCGTATGGTCAAGCGCGATGTCACGCGCAGCGAGGCACCAGCCCTGCGTTCCATGGCGCCACCGGTCGGTGCGCCCCGCAGTAAATTGACGCGCCAAGCCGTCGATGCGGTTGCGATGAATGACGATTACCGAGTGTACGATCATCTCGTTTTCGGCATCCGCAGGTTCGATTTCGACGTTCGATATGACGCGGCGCACGAAATTGGGCGGATCCTCGGCCCAGGCATATCCCGAGCGCAGGCGATCGATCCTGAGTTTAAGGCGCGCGATGTTCTCGTTAAAAACAACGCCAGCGCCGACTGGCGCCGGCGGCGACCGATCCGCCCGGAAGCGCCGCCGTTTGAGGTCCATTCGGTAGGTAACATCGTCGCACAGCAGCTCCAGCCAGTCCTCGAAGCGTTCGGCATCGAGGAGACGCGCTTCGTGATACAGTCGCTGCGTCAGAGCGATCATGTCCTCTACCGGGACCGGGGCAGGGTTCATTTCAGGCATTCTCAGGCTCCTCAACGGAGAGCGAGTTAATGTTGTAGGTGGGAACCTCGGCCCAGCTTTCAGCCTGCATGTGTTCTTGCCAGCGGCGATAGAAATAGCGCTGGTTGTGCTCGCTCACCAATCCGGCTGCGATGTCGCCAGGAAAGCCATCGCGCGGCCCAGAACGGCCGAGCGCCATGTTAGTGAACACGTCCATCTGCGCCGTCCGCCAGCCACGCGACTGTTCGGTGCAGGCAGCGAGATTGTCTCCATCGTCATTGTCGAACAGGCCAGCGAGACCGAAGGTCAGGCACTGATTGTCGAGGATCGTTGCCTGCATTTCTTCGGGCATGTCGTTTTCCACCATCGCCCAGGTCCATTGCTCGAGCTTGCCCGGACCCTTGGGATGATAGACCCGAAACCAGTTCAGGCCTGGCAGGAACTGGAGGTTGGGGAAAATCGTGATGTTGATCTGCGAACCCCACAGCTGTTCGCCGCGCACCTTGCCCAACCGCTCGATCGCCGTGGGACGATTGGCCTCCAGATAATCCATCATGGGCTTCGGTTCGGGGTAGAAGGCGTAGCCCGAAACCCCGTCGAGCGAGGTCAGCGCCATGTGGCCGTTCATTCCGGCGACGGAAAGCCCGCCTTCGAGGTTGGTACTCGAATTGCCGACGCTGAGACCGGCAAGGTCCATCGACTGGACGGCCGACATCGCTCCGGCATGCGCCCAACCCAGATGGTAGCCATCGCCGCAGACATTCTCAACCGGCAGCTTCCAGTTGCTGCCCAGCTCCATCTTCTGGGTTTCGCCGAGAAGCGAAGTTCCGCCTGGCATCGCATCCAGCCAGACATCGAGGAAGAATTTTGCATCGCCAAGGTAATCCTCGAGCGAGGGCGCATCTGGATCGAAGCAGCCGAAGACCAGGCCCTTGTATTCGGCAACATGGGTTACCTGAACCAGGCCCAGCTTGCTGCGGTCCAGTTCGCCAAAATAGGCCTCGTTTTCCAGCGGAACCCCGGCGAGCGACCCGTCTGGCGCGAACGACCAGCCATGATAATTGCAGGTAAAGGCCTTGGCATTGCCGCGATCGGCGCGGCAAATGCGGTTCCCGCGGTGGGTGCAGCTGTTGAGGAAGGCCTTGATCGACCCGTCTTTCTGGCGAATGACGATGACGTCGTCCTCGCCCATGAAGGTGCGGAAATAGTCACCGGCTTTGGGGATCTGGCTGGTGTGAACGAGGAACAGCCAGCAGCGACTGAAAATGCGTTCAAGCTCCTGTTTGTAGAGCTCCTCGTTCGAGTAGATCGTCCGCTTTTGACGGCCTGTCGCGGTATCAACCAGGTCGGAAACATCCATTGCTCTCTCCACTCACTCGCTGCCGCTGTTTTTTGATCGGTCTATCTTGAGATATACCCTCCCAAGCACGGAATGTGCCAGTCTCGAAAATCGTTTTGTTTTCATCATTGTAACTGATGACCCGTCTGCTCGCCCTCCCGATGATTGACATATCTGTCAAGTCTGGGGAGATGATATAGCGCTGGGTTCACATATTTGTTATAGTTCGGCATGAAGCATCTTCCGGCCTATACCGACCTTACCAGCCGACTACGGTTCTCGCCTGAGCAAGGACGCATTTGGCGTGACAGCGAGCGCTGCGTATTGTTGAGCAATTCCGCGCTGACCATGTTGCGCAACGAACTGGTCGTTCAACTGGGCCTTTTCAAAGCGCGTCGGCTGTTTTGGGAACTGGGCTTCGCAGAAGGCGCGCGTTGCGCGGTTGAAGCAAAACATTTGCGGCCAGGCAGCAGTTTCCTTGATGCCTTCGCAGTTGGCCCACAAGCCCACGCAGTGACCGGGTTTGGCTGGACAGAAATCGAAACCCTGGAGACCGATACTGAGAACGGACATTTTGAAGGTCGGTTCCTGGTACACGATTCTATCGAGGCTGGGATTCATCTCGCCACCGAAGGCGTCCACACAGATCCGGTGTGCTGGTTGCAAACCGGTTTTGCCAGCGGCTTTGCTAGCACTTTCGCGGGTCAGCCCATAATCATGCGTGAAATAGAGTGCCAGGGAATGGGGCATCGGGCCTGCCTGCTCCATGGCAAGCCTGAAGCCGAGTGGCCAAACCTGGACGATGTCGAAACCAATGCGGTTCCACTCGATCCGGCAGTGTCCAGGCACCAAGACAAACATTTCGTCGCCGGGGTATCGGCAGGCTTCAACGCAGTACGCAACCTGATAGAACGCACGGCACGAACCGATGCCAGCCTGTTGTTTCTCGGAGAGACGGGTGTCGGCAAGGAGGTGTTTGCCAAGCTGGCGCACCGGCTGAGCCCTGTCTCTTATACACATCTGACGCTGCCGACGAAGAGGA
>OJBY01001015.1_pt1 | contig 12099 bp, 11 predicted proteins | sample 1591731 | NCBI WGS metagenome assembly OJBY01 (sample SAMN05416837, study PRJEB24817) | seawater metagenome | isolation source: Sea water | place: Canada:Atlantic | collected 2013-07
CTCTAAAGAGCTTGGATTTGCTTGTTTGGATTCTGGCGCACTTTACCGTTTGCTAGGCCTAAAGGTGAGTCAGTCAAGTGAGTGGATACACCAAAAAAACAAGCCAACTGCAGAGCAGATCTTCGATGCGGAGCAAATGGCTCGCCAGATGGATGTTCGCTTTGAAGCTCAGGGCGACAAGTCTGCGGTGATCCTTGACGGGGTTGATGTCACAAAGATGATTCGCACTGAAGAGGTGGGAAGTTTCGCCTCTCAAGTTGCTTGTTTGGGGCCGGTGCGCTCAGCACTTTTGGACTTTCAGCGAGAGTTCTATACTGAGCCTGGTTTGATCGCCGATGGCCGTGACATGGGAACGGTGGTGTTCCCAGATGCTCCGGTCAAGTTTTATCTGAGCGCAGACCCTAAGATCCGCGCGCAGAGGCGCCATGATGAGTTGCTTGCGGCCGGTAAGCAGGTTAATATGAGCGCCATTTTTCAAGACATTGTTAGTCGGGATGAGCGCGATATGGGTCGCGATCATGCGCCGCTAAAGCCTGCGTCAGACGCCGTGATCATTGACAGTACTTCGATGAGTGCACAAGCGGTTTTTGAGCAGGCGCTGGCAGTTTGCCGGCAAGTCTTAAACTGAATTTAACGCAACCAATGGGTTTATAAACCAGACATCGCCCAAAGGTCGCATTACTGGAACCGCACTGACTGGACAGTTCGGCTTAAAAAAATCGGAAGTTAATCATGGAATCATTTGCGGCGCTGTTTGAAGAGAGCTTGGAAGGTAAAGGCCTTGATGTTGAAAAAGGTGCGGTCATCCAAGGGGTTGTTGTCAATATCGATAACGACTGGATCACTGTTGATACTGGCCTGAAATCTGAGGGCATCGTAGCTCGTGAAGAGTTTTTAGATGCTAACCGCGATCTTGAAGTGGCGATTGGCGACACCGTTGATGTTGTGGTTGACGCAATCGACAACGGCCTTGGCCAAACCATGCTGTCACGCGACAAAGCCAAGCGTCTTGAGACTTGGAACAAACTTGAGCAGATCCATAACGATGAAGAAATCGTTATTGGCGTTATCTCAGGTAAAGTCAAAGGCGGCTTCACCGTTGAGATCGGTGCAGTTCGTGCGTTCTTGCCAGGTTCTTTAGTTGACACGCGTCCTGTGCGTGACACCACTCACCTTGAAGGCAAGGAAATCGAATTTAAGGTCATCAAGCTTGATCCTAAGCGCAACAACGTGGTTGTTTCACGTCGTGCGGTTATGGAAGCTGAAAACTCAGCTGAGCGTGAAGATCTGTTGAACAAGCTTGAAGAAGGCATCGTCGTACCAGGTGTGGTTAAAAACTTGACCGATTATGGCGCGTTCGTTGATTTGGGCGGTGTTGACGGTCTGCTTCACATCACTGATATGGCGTGGCGCCGCATCAAGCACCCATCTGAGGTGGTTGAAGTGGGTCAAGAGCTGGACGTTAAGGTTCTTAAGTTTGACAAAGAGCGCAACCGCGTGAGCCTTGGTATCAAGCAATTGGGCAAAGATCCATGGGTTGATATTAAAGCTGACTACCCAGAAGGTAAAATCGTTAAAGCTCGCGTCACCAACCTGACTGAGTACGGCTGTTTTGCTGAAATCACTGAAGGCGTCGAAGGTCTGGTTCACGTCTCTGAGATGGACCACACCAACCGCAACATTCACCCGTCTAAAGTGGTTCAAGTGGGTGATGAAGTTGAAGTGATGATTCTTGAGATTGACGAAGAGCGTCGCCGCATCAGCTTGGGTATCAAACAAACCCGCGCCAATCCTTGGGATGAGTTTGCGAAAAACCATGAGAAAGGTACGGTTGTTTCAGGCACCATCAAGTCAATCACTGACTTTGGTATCTTTATCGGCCTGGACGGCGGAATTGACGGTCTGGTTCACCAGTCTGACATTTCTTGGACTGAAAATGGCGAAGATGCTATCCGCAACTTCTCTAAAGGCGATACCGTTGAAGCACAGGTTTTGAGTGTAGACTCAGAGGCCAACCGCATCAGCTTGGGTATCAAGCAGATGAACTCTGATCCGGTCAGCGAGTACATGAGCGGGTTTGGTCGTGGTTCTATCGTGACTGGCGAAATCACAGAAGTTGACTCTAAAGGCGCGACTGTTAAGTTGTCTGACGACGTCACGGGTTACTTAAAAGCCTCTGAAATCAACCGTGATAAAGTTGAAGACGCTTCTAAAGAGTTCAAGGTCGGTGATTCGGTTGAAGCTAAGATCATCGGTGCTGATCGCAAGACTCGCACAGTGAGCTTGTCAATCAAAGCTAAAGACGAAGCTGAAGAGCGTGCAGCGATTGCTGAGCACACCACTCAGAAGGTTGATGACAATACACCTAAAACCATTGGTGATTTGATCAAAGAACAGATGCAATAAATTTGCACTGATCCTAATCAATCTGTTAAAACGGGTAGCATACGCTACCCGTTTTTTTATAATTAGAATGTCATATGAAGCATGCTGAGCAAAACGGTTCGATCAACCGCTCAGATTTGATCGAAAATATCCACAGTGAAGTTAAATCTGTGGACCTCGAAGGTGTCAAAACAGCAGTCACTCTGCTGATAGATGCTATGAGTGATCGCCTCAAAGAGCGGGGTAGGATAGAGATACGCGGCTTTGGTAGTTTTTGCCTTCACTTGAGATCATCTCGAGTGGGACGAAATCCCAAAACCGGACAATCAGTTAACATTCCAGAAAAACTCGTACCACACTTTAAGCCAGGTAAAGCTCTTAAAGAGTCCCTTCAGAAACTATAAACTTCCCTTACTTTACAATTTGAGATTCATATTATGCGTGTGATATTCATCATCATCACTTTGATCGCCTTTGCTTTTGCATTAGCGCTGGTTTTACTCAACAACCAACTGACTGACGTCAATCTTGTGTTTACTCAGATTGCTGGCATGAATACTGGACTCCTGCTGATCATCGTGTTGGCTTTGGGCGTGTTTATCGGGATATTGCTGAGCTTGCAGCTGTTTCGTGTGTTTCAGCTCAAGTGGGAAAATGCCCGTCTGGTGAAGCAAGTTAAGTCACTTGAAGCTCAAAAGCTCGAGTTAAGTACCGCACTTGAGTCGCATAAAACCCGGTCTGCCGCCCCGGTTACTGAGGCACAGACCGCTGAAACCAGAGCGCCTTTGACGGGTCTGTAAGATGCCAAACACCGAGATGTCTTTAGTTTCCTCGCCAATCATCGTTGCTCTGGATTACCCAGAAGCCAGTCAGGCTCTGAACATGGCTCGTCAACTTAACCCGGCTCAGTGCCGGGTTAAAGTGGGTAAGGAGCTGTTCACTCGCGCTGGACCTAAGGTGATCCATGAGCTGCACGACATGGGTTTTGAGGTTTTTTTAGACTTAAAGTTTCATGACATACCCACGACCACGGCAAAGGCGGTAGTTAGTGCGGCTGAGCTTGGCGTCTGGATGGTCAATGTCCATGCCAGTGCGGGTTCTAAGGCCATGCAGCTATCTAAAAACATGTTGGATGAGGGCGGCTTTACTACCAAGCTGATCGGAGTCACGGTGCTGACTTCGATGAGTGAAGCGGATCTTGCTGAGACGGGTGTGACCCGTTCTGTTACCGATCAAGTCAGGCACTTGGCAGCGTTAACACAAAAAAGTGGATTACACGGGGTGGTTTGTTCCGCTCAAGAGGCCTCAATGCTCAAAGCTGAGCTTGGCGAAGACTTCTTGAAGGTAACACCGGGGATCCGTATGGCTTCAGATGATCAGTCAGATCAAACCCGTGTTTGTACACCACGAGAGGCTCTAGCGCAGGGCGCTACTCACTTGGTGATTGGTCGTAGCATCACGGCTGCGGTAGACCCTTCAGCGGCACTAGCCGCAATCTTAGAGAGTATTGGTTGATTGAGCTGAAGAAGGTGCTTAATCCCAATCGTCTTTAAAGTGAGCAAGCGGGTTCATTTTGCCAATAAAAAAATCTGCCCTAGAGCAGATTTTTTTTATGTTGAACTAATCAGTCTTGAGTTTTTTATAACGATTTAAGCCTTTGCGCCAGTTGTTTTTGTGCAGCACTGAAGCCTTCAATACCTGCCGCTAACAGCTCATGAGCTGCTTGGTTTAAGGCCAACTGCTCATCGAAAGCCGAGCGGCTTAAAGCTGCAGCTGGTTCAGTTTGCGGCTGGTCTAGATAAAGCTGACGCTCTAAGTGTCGCTCGGTTGTGCTCAGTTCCTGTAGTAGCGCAGGTGCGATGGTTAGAAAGTCACAGCCAGCCAGAGCGCATATCTGCTCTATATTGCGGAAGCTTGCGCCCATCACTTGAGTTGTAATCCCTGTCGATTTGTACAAATTGAAGATGCTTTTGACTGAGTTAACGCCGAGATCGTCGCTCAGTGGTACGGTATCCAGCCCGCTGGTTTTCTTTTGCCAGTCTAATAGTCTGCCCACAAAGGGCGAAATCAGCGTCACACCGGCGTCACTGCAAGCTTGGGCTTGCTCAAGACCAAATATCAGCGTGAGGTTGCAGCCGATCCCTTGCTCCTCCAGTTTTTTAGCAGCTTGTACGCCTTGCCAAGTAGCGGCAATCTTGATCAGCACGCGGTTCGGCTGCACACCCATCTCATCATAAAGGTTCAATATCTGGTGAGCTTCAGCGTAGGTGGCGTCTGTATCGTAGGATAACGTGGCATCAACTTCAGTTGAGACTCGCCCGGGGATTTGCCCGCTGATCTGAGCGCCTAGCGCGACCGTCAGATAGCGCATGGCATCTGAGACATCGCTGAATTGGTTGACGGCTGATTTGAGGCTCTCAAGACGATCTGGATCACTCAGCTCAGCGGTGACTAAGCTTGGGTTGGTTGTAGCTTCTTGAGGATTGAATTCTTGTATGGCGCCCAGATTGCCTGTATCGGCTACCACGACGCTCATGTCGCCCAGTTGAGTTAGTAAGTTCATGCGCGGCCTCGTCAATTTGTTTGAGTTGAATAGTAACTGACCCTTGTGACAATTTGGGTTGGCGCTTGAGGTTTTTTAAGGGTTTTTGGTCGCTACAAGCTTGTAGCAAAATGCCCACCGTGGTGGATACACCAACTTGAAGGCCATTTCACTACTTCTGGGTTGTTTATATTTAAGTCTGATAACGTATATTATGTTAAATACTAATTATACCTATGCAATAGGCTATTTAGCGGTAGCAAAATCACTGCCCTAATAATAAGTTCGGAAAGTTCTATTTTGTTCGAAGCAAGATAGCAAAGTGTATAAGACCCTGAGCGGTAAACTAAAACCAATTGAGTGCTCGAATTATCAGTGGTAGATCTGTAAATTCATAACTTGAATATGTGTATTTGATTGTTAATGAGAAAATTTACCTATAGTTTCATTTGGATGAAGCAAAACAAACACAGCTGAAATCACGCTTAGGTGATCACTGAGTGAGTAAATTTTGATAGGGATTGGCGCTTTGTCGATCAGTCATTTGGCACATTTATAATCAATAGAGACAGGAGTTAGTTTATGGGCGAGGTCCCCATCGGAGCCGTGGTATCACTGGTTTTGTATTTTTTGCTGATGATCGGCATCGGTGTTTACGCGTTTATCAAAGCTGACAATGACTCTGAGGGCTACATGCTCGGCGGCCGCAAGCTTGGGCCTGCAGTGACTGCTCTATCCGCGGGCGCCTCAGATATGTCTGGATGGCTCTTGTTGGGCCTGCCGGGTTATATGTATGCCTCTGGGGTGGTGAGTATTTGGATCGCGATCGGACTCACCATCGGCGCACTGCTTAACTATATCTTGGTGGCGCCAAGACTTCGGGTATATACCGAGGTGTCCAACAACTCAATCACCTTGCCTGACTACTTTGCTAATCGCTTTGAGGATAAATCACACCTGCTCAGAGTGATCTCGGCGATCGTGATCATCTTGTTTTTTACCGTATACACGGCGGCCAGCTTAACCGGCGGCGGGAAGCTTTTTGTCAGCTCTTTTGGATCAACCTACCAAATGGGCCTTTGGGTCACTGCGGGCGTGGTGGTAGCCTACACCCTGTTTGGCGGCTTTATGGCGGTCTCCATGACCGACTTTGTTCAGGGCTGCATCATGATGCTGGCCATGATCATCGTGCCTATAGTGGCCTTAACTGATCTTGGCGGTCTCTCCGCGACAACCCAGGCAGTTCAAAACATAAACCCTGATTTGCTCAATATCTTTAACGGGGTGTCCACGATAGGGGTCATATCGCTTGCTGCATGGGGCTTGGGCTACTTTGGTCAACCGCACATCGTTGTCAGGTTTATGGCGATCCGATCGGTAAAAGACGTCCCAACCGCGCGCAACATCGGTATCAGCTGGATGGTGCTGAGCCTCATCGGCTCGCTCATGGTGGGTTTCGCTGGGATTGCTTATGTTCAAAAAACCGGTATGTCGCTAGAAGATCCTGAAACCGTGTTTATCGTCTTTACTCAGTTTCTGTTCAACCCTTATATCTCTGGCTTTTTGCTGGCTGCGATCTTGGCTGCGATCATGAGTACGATCTCATCTCAGCTCTTGGTGGTGTCTAGCTCGTTAACTCGTGACGTCTACAAGTTGTTTTTTCATAGCGAAGCATCAGAGCAGCGCCAAGTGTTGGTAGGCAGGATCTCAGTGGTTGTGGTGGCTGTGATCGCGATCCTGCTGGCTTCAGACCCTGACAGCTCAGTACTTGATTTGGTTTCTAACGCTTGGGCTGGGTTTGGCGCTGCTTTTGGCCCGTTGATACTGCTGAGCCTGTTCTGGAGGCGCATGAATCGGAACGGCGCCTTAGCAGGCATGGTTGTCGGTGCACTCACCGTTATCATATGGCTATATGCTCCCTTCACGATCATGGTAGATGGCACAGAAACCGCGCTGAACGATTGGCTGTATGCAATCGTGCCGGGATTTGTCTTAAGTTTAATTGCGGTAGTGGTTGGCAGCTTGACCACTGCCCCGCCGCCAACCTCGATCACGGATAAATTCACCGAGATGGAGTCCAAGCTCTGATCAGATAGCGGTGTCAACAAAGGGAGCGAAAGCTCCCTTTTTTATAATTTAAAATATCCCCCTATCCAATCATAAATTTTGATTAAAGCAAGGACTTGCACTACTCAGTATAAATTCATGATAAATACCAATCGTTTTACTTTTGAATGAAGTTCATTTAATTGCAAGCGAACCTTTAATCATCTAATTGAATTTCCTTTCTGCTTTTCTTTAATTTCTTAGGGTCTATGTGAATCTCGGAGTCTCCGGCTTTTAGTCTCACTAGCGAGGCAGAGCCCATAAGAGCTGAGGCTAATTGGTCAGCTGGATGTATTACATCTTCAGCGTCATCACTATTTTCCGAGAACAGGTTTCTGCTTAAGCTTTGCATAAGCTCATTTGGCAGAGTACTGCCTTTAACGTCGTTCCACTCAAGACTAGTTTCAACTAACCAGCTCGCTCTCTCCATGTCGAGCTCTAACTGTTTTAACTTAAATTCAGCTTGGGAGTGTTGCTCAAACCAACGGTTTTGCCACTTTATATAATAAAACACCGTTAATACCAATGCCGAAGTGAAAGCAACCTGTTTAGCTACTGATATCCATAATTTGATATCATTTGAGCCTCTCAATGCGTCATACAAATCAACCGTGGAGAATCCTACAAAAAGCGTAAGAAATATCATTAAGCCCATTATAGCTCTAGCTACTGGCGTTCTTAATCCATTGGTTCCATTGGTGAGACCAAAAGCGGTTTGCCTATGTTTTATTTCCTTAAGAATATCTTTTCTGATTTGACGACGCGCATGGGTATTACTCTTATTATCTAATTCCTAGACCCTCTCTTCTAAGTCACTCTCTATTTTTTGAATAGCTTCTTCAACTGATTTTCTTCTAAGCTCTATATGATTTAATTGTTCCTCTTTTATTTTTTCTAATTCCTTCAATTTTAACTCAAATTTAGAATCCAGCTCATTCCTATAATTATGTGTTGTGAATATAAGATTTTCGTTAACTCCTTCTAGTCTTGTCAGAGTAGACTCATGTATTCATACTAAATCTTGTTGAGCCTGAGATTCAAATCTTCCCACTGATCTACCGTTAGAAAAGGGTAAAAATGTATCGTTTATAATTTGTAATATACTGATTTTTATATCATCACTTAACGACGGGCTATTATAGCTATCATTTTTTAAGGTGAGGTCATTACTATAGGGAGATTTGGGTTCTCTAGAGCCTCCTCTGTATATACCTATATAAAAATTAGAAACAGTAATGTTCAATTGATAGATTAAATTAGAATTATTGCTATTAATCCTATCTAAAATCTCTCCATTTTCTGAATCATCTAAATCAATTTTTCCCACACCTAATATATTGAGATTTACAGTAGGCACTAAATTATGTGTTTTTGAAAGTTCAATAATTTTATTTATAAAATTAATAGTCACTTTATCATTAGCTTGAGATATTTTAATTAACTGATCAACACTCATATTGGACTCATATTATTCAAGGAATATTTAAATTTAACTAAACCTGATCGGCCGCTCTTCATCCTTTGAGTAATCCACATCATCGGCGCAGGGGTCTTTTTTGGGCGGCACGTATCCGGTCCGCTCGGTTTTATCTACGTGGGCATTTTCCCAAATCACCATAGCCTGCATGCAGGTTTGTTTCTGCTCGGCAGTTAAGACCTTGCCGTCTGGCCACTTGCCCAGCTCGACCGCCGTCTTAAAGCGCTCATAGATCTCATCGTTTAGATTGGCCAAGATATCGTTAGGGTTCATGATTGATCCTTTAGGGTTAGGATTAGTTGTCCTGATCGAGGTTAACGTTCCAGCCAAGCTTAGTGCGGCAAGCGGCGTAGAAGTCGTAGCCTGGTGGATGCAAGAGTTTGAGGCGGCGCGGGTGTTTGCGGATCACCACACTTGAGCCGGGTTCAACCGGCACACTGCTCTGCCCATCGGCGCTGAGCATCGGTAGCACGCGGTTGTTGTCACAGGGCTTAAGCACGATCCGGCTTGAGCCGCTGACGACGATGGGACGACTGGACAGCGTGTGCGGGTGCATGGGTACCGCGACTATAGCGTCGAGTCCTGGGTGGATGATTGGCCCGCCGCCAGAGAGTGCATAGGCAGTTGAGCCGGTCGGGGTTGCCAAAATTAGCCCGTCTGAGTGCTGGCGGTAAACGTGTCTGTCATCGATACTCAGATCAAAGTTAACCATGTGCACCGACTTACCGGCGTGCAGTACCACATCGTTTAGCGCGATGTCTTGATGAGTCAGTGTGCCGGCGCTATCGAAGATACTCAGTTCAAGCAAAAACCGCGAATCGATCTGAAAGTTGCCCTTAAGCACGTCGCTAAGTTTTGAGAGTACCTCATCTGGCATGACGTCGGCCAAAAACCCGAGCCTGCCGCGGTTCACGCCTATCACCGGTATGTCGGTGTCCACTAAGGCGCGACCCGCGTGTAGGATTGATCCGTCACCGCCGATCACGATCACCAGATCCACACGCTGATCAATGTCTCGTTGCTCCACCACCTCAAGATCGCTGCCGCATTGGTTCAGCACTTCAGCGGTTTCCCGGTCGATCAGTGCGGTCAGCCCCAGCTCGCGTACCTCTTTTGCGATCTGATTGAGTGTCTCGCAGATACTGGGCTTTTCAACCCGCGCCATCAACAGCACGCGTTTGATGGGCTTTTGTATGTTCTGGCTCATAGCGACTCGTCAGTTTTTTGGCATTATGAGGGTTTGAACTGCGCTTTTGTAGGGCAAAATGTCAACGAACACGTCATCTACAGATAAGCTGAGTAAGCTCACTTGCACAAGATCGCCTTGCTTGCGCATAATCAAGCTAACCCTAAACCTATTAATTGAGGATGTGCATATGGCCAATCCGATGATTGAGCGAGCCGGTATCGTTGTCACCGGCAGTGAGCCGCTAACCAAAGCCAGCGTCGTGAAAAAGAGTGCATTTTTACTGGGGCTTTGCGCTCTGGTGGCTTTTGGAATCTTGTTCTATGCCGCAACTGGCGCGCTCAGCGGCTCCCAGCTCATGATTCTTAGCTGGACGGGTCTAGGCGCCTCTGTGATATGTGCGGTGGTGATCATGTTCAAACCGCACTTAGCTAAAACTCTGGCAGTGCCCTACGCTGCTTTTCAGGGGCTACTGCTCGGCGGGTTCTCTGCGGTGCTGATGGCGCGCTACCCGGGCATCCCGCTGCAGGCACTGTGCGCCACGTTTGGAACGGCGGCGATCATGTTTACGCTGTACCGCACTGGCGTGATCAAGGTGACGCAAAAACTGCGCTCGATGGTGACCTCGGCAATCCTTGCGATCATGTTGATCTATGTGGTGCAGATCGGTTTTGTGGCCTTTGGCAGCACCCTGCCCACCTTGTTTGATGGTGGATTGGTTGCGATTGGCTTTACGATCTTTGTGATCCTGATTGCGGCGTTTAGCTTGCTGCTCGACTTTGACAACATCGACCGCGCGGTTGCAGCTGGAGCTAGTGACGATATGGGTTGGCTGCTTGCGATTGGTTTGCTTGCGACCCTTGTGTGGATGTATATCGAGTTTTTGCGTCTGCTCAGTTACCTGCAAGAGTGAATTTACTTTAGATTTAAAAACCAGCGCTTTTGCGCTGGTTTTTTTGGCTTGGGTGCTGGGTTTTAAGTCAAATGCCAGCATGGATGCTTGAAGGCTCAAGCTGGGTCATTTGTTTTTTTGGGATTAAGTTGGCTGATTTATTGCTGAGCTTTAACTGGATCAAGCGCGGGATCGGGTTACTGTTTTTAACCGGTTAACTGACTGTTTTGGAATCACTGACTACCAAAAAAGTCTCGCGCTTTAAAGTGACTCCGGCAAGCTTGCTGATTCTGATTTGGGTAAATTGGCGAGTCTGGTGGCATTTAACACCACAAAAGCAGAGCTCAGCGACATGCCGATCGCCGCCATCCAGGGAGTGACCAAACCTAAGGCCGCCGGTATCAAGATACCCAGGTTGTAGATCAGGCTAAAGCTTAGGTTTTGGCGGATGATCCGCCGAGTGCGTAGCGACTGGCGGTAAACCTCAAGCACGGGCGTGATCGATGAGCTGATCAAGATCGCATCGGCGCGGGTTTGTGAAAGCTCAGAGGCCTGAGCCATAGCGATTGAGACATCGGCCGCGGCGATCACCGGGGCGTCGTTGGTACCGTCTCCGACCATGAGCACCTTTACGCCACTTTTTTGCAGCGCCTGAACATAGTTTAGCTTATCGCTAGGTGTGAACTTGCCGTGAGCTGCTTCTATGTTAAGTGCGGCTGCCAGCTCGCTAGCTGCCTCTTTGGTGTCGCCGCTGAGCAAGTGCAGCTTAAGCCCGCTTGATTGAAGTGCGCTGATCGCCGCTGCCGCTCCGGATTTAAGCTCGTGGTTGAAACTAAATCCACCCAGCAGCACCGCTTGATCCAGATCAATCAATAACACGTCTGAATCAGACTCAGCACTTTGTTGACGGGTTGGCAGCAGATCACTGCAAAAATCGGCGCTGCCTATCGCGTAGCGCTGACCCTGCACCGCGCCAATCACCCCTTGGGCATGGTGTTCAGTGCCGAGCGCCGCTGAGGTTTCGATGCCAAAGCGCGCTGCATGCGCGCAGATGCTCCGGCCAATTGGGTGGGAGCTGCCCTGCTCTAAGCTTGAGGCGATGCTGAGCAGTTCACGCTCAGATTTATCGGCTGTGCTACTGATCCCGCTGATGTGTGAGATCGGCTGGGTGAGCGTGCCGGTTTTATCAAACACCACGTCGCTGATCTGAGTGAGGCGCTCAAACGCCTCGCTTTGGGTAAGTACTAGACCGCGCTTAAGCAGCGCTGCAGTGCTCATGGTGTAACTCAAAGGGGTGGCGAGCGCGAGCGCGCAGGGGCAAGTGGCGACCAGCACAGCTATCAAGATATCCACGACGCGGCTGGGATCGATCATCAGCCAGACTCCGCCGATCAACACGCTTAGCAGCAGCAGGCGCGCCAAAAACCAGCGAGCAAGCGCGTCGGCGCGTTTGGCAAACCCGGGTTTGAGCTCACCAGCTTGCATGACCAACTGCTCGATCAGTGCTGGCG
>OJBY01001023.1_pt1 | contig 12034 bp, 9 predicted proteins | sample 1591731 | NCBI WGS metagenome assembly OJBY01 (sample SAMN05416837, study PRJEB24817) | seawater metagenome | isolation source: Sea water | place: Canada:Atlantic | collected 2013-07
CGAGATCATGCCTAGTCTCGTGGGCTCGGAGATGTGTATAAGAGACAGTTCTGATAGTGAATCGGGGTTTCCGTACCAGCAAAAATAGTGGTGATATGGAAAGAGAAACCCATGTTGTCATCTTTTAATAACATGCGCACACTTTCCCAGTTACCACCATTTACCGCGCGTTCACTGTTTTTACATTCTTCTAATGTTCTTACGATCATTTCTTTTTCCTTAATTCTTTTCTATTGCACTCATTTCTAATGCAATTTTTACCACTGAAAGCTAATTAGCTTGAGCGCTTGATTCATGCGAGTGTCGTTAACCGAAGCAATATTAAGATGCTTCTGACACTTGCTCAGCCATGACCTCTGCCACGCATTTTTCTAGAATATCAAGGCCCGCACTCAGTGTGCTTTCTTCAATCGTAAGCGGCGTAAGGATTTTTACGACTTGGCTATCTGAACCACTAGTCTCGATCACAAGTCCTTTGGTAAAGGCCAACTCTGTAATTGCGCCTGCAATTTCACCATTAGCAAATGCTAGACCTTGCATGATGCCGCGACCTTTATGCTGCATGACAGACGTACCGCCATTTTCAGCTTGTATTTCTTTCAAGCGACGGCGAATAACACTGGCTTTATGCTGAACGCTTTCAGCAAAACGATAGTCGCTCCAGTACTCTTCTAACGCACGGCGTGCGGTCACAAACGCGTGGTTATTCCCACGAAAAGTACCGTTGTGCTCACCTGGATTCCAGATGTCTAATTCTTCTTTAAGCAATACAACGGCCATCGGTAAACCATAACCACTCAATGATTTTGATAGTGTAATAATGTCAGGCTCAATACCAAATTCTTCAAAACTAAAGAAGGTGCCCGAACGGCCACAACCGGCTTGAATATCATCAACAATCAGCAACATGTCATTGCGTTTACAGATTTCTTGCAAGCCTTGCATCCATTCTTTCGAGGCGACATTCAAACCACCCTCACCTTGAATACACTCAACAATGACTGCAGCAGGGTGACCTAAACCAGAGGAGTCATCTGACATGGCTTTATCGAAGTACTCCAACGTGTTGAAGTCGCCTAAATAACCATCGTATGGCAAAAATTGAACGCCAGTTGTTGGTAATCCACTTGCTCGTTTGTAGTAGCTGTTTGCCGTTACTGCCGCAGAACCTTGAGTTACGCCATGAAAGCCATTGGTAAATGAAACAATGGTTTGTCGGCCGGTATTTTTACGCGCAATCTTCAATGCAGCTTCAACCGCGTTAGTACCGGTTGGGCCAGTAAACTGAACTTTGTAGTCCATGTTTCGTGGTTCTAGAATTAAATCACGGAACGCTTCTAAAAATTGCTCTTTGGCATCCGTGTGCATATCTAAGCCGTGGGTCATACCATCGGACTCAATGTATTCAATCAAGGCTTGTTTAAACGCCGGATTGTTGTGGCCGTAATTTAGCGTTCCAGCACCACCTAAAAAATCGATATATTCATTGCCTTCGCTATCTGTGATCGTCGCATTCTGCGCCTTAACAAAGGTCACCGGAAATGCACGGCAGTAGCCACGTACATTTGATTCTAGATCTTTAAAAATACCCATAATAATATTCCTCGAATGTGGTTGGCGCGTTGCGCTTAATTCTGTCAATGCTCGCCGAGTTGCAACGAGCCATTTTATTTAATGTGTTCAGTGACTCAGTTGAACGGGCCGATATGCACCAACATCTCTGTGTCGTGCTGGCCGCCGAAGTGCTGTTCTTTATCGAACATCACTCGTTCATTGAGCGGTGAGTTCAGCGTCTTGGCTAAACGTTTGAATGTGTTCCAACTAGCGTCATTGCCCCGCGTGATACTGGTGTGTAAATGACGAATTTTTGAAGATCGACCAGTCAGTTCAAGAAGCATCTTGCTGGCCAAACCTAAACCGCGAGCTTTCTCGCTCACAGCTACTTGCCATACGAATAAGGTATCAGGCTGCTCGGGCAGCAAATAGCCTGAGATAAAACCAACCACGTCTCCGTTTTCTTCAGCGATCACTGCCGTGTCGCGAAAGTGAGAACACTGCAATAAGTTGCAGTACATTGAGTTGGTGTCTAACGGCTTGCAGCGCTCAACAAGAGCGTGCACAACTGAGCCGTCTTCTGGATTAGGTTTACGTAGAGTAATAATGCGCTGCGACTTGTCTTTCGTATCAGGCATGGCTTCCGCCAAAATCTGGTTCATGTCCTTGTTAGGGTCCGCGTACCGACACTGAGTGCCATTACGTCCCTAATAGTTGTGAGCTGAGTAGTTAATTTGAACTCTATGCATTATAGCCTCAAAAAATTTATTTACAACTCTATGTATTTTCAACACACATCCGATGCGCATTGTTGATCATTTACACGACAATATTGCTATTTTTTTGATCAACACTTCCTTAAAGGGCCAAAAAACGGCACTATAACGACAAGTAGCGTCAAGAATTACTTTGAACTCAATATATCGACGTCTAAACATTAGCTCGACAGACTCGCTGAATAATTGTGCATGAGGGACTAAATGAATATTTCGTACTCTATCGATAAAGATCGGGGTAAACTGAGCCTTAAACAACAGGAAGATGCACAATCCATGAATCGTTACGACGAGGTACTGGTTGCCTTACGACGCATTATTCGCGCAACCGATCTACACTCTAAGCAGTTAAGTAAAACCTCAGGCCTCACATCGCCTCAGCTTTTGATCCTGCAAACACTGCATCACAATGGTGAACTTACCGTGGGAGATGTTGCCCGCCGAGTCAGCCTCTCACAAGCAACCGTCACGACCATTATTGATCGTTTAGAAAAGCGCGATTTTGTACGTCGAGAACGAGGCAGTAGCGATAAACGTAAGGTGTATGTGTTTCTTACAGAGAAAGCTCAAGAAGCATTAATCAATGCACCAAAGCCATTACAAGATAGTTTTGTGCAACAATTCCAAGACCTAAGGGATTGGGAGCAGACTCTGATCCTTACCTCCCTGGAACGCGTGGCACACATGATGGATGCTCAACATATTGATGCCTCTCCAGTACTGGATCTTGGTCAACTTGATCGTGGTGACCCCAACCACTGAGACAGCACGCGCCTGAAAGTTATTTTGGCTGGCAATGCTCAATGTTTTGTCGGCTTTGCTTCTCTATAAATGTAAAATCTCCTGCCTTATTTGGATCCACGCTATACCTTAACGTTACGCATTAAGAGCGCGGGTCTCTAACTTGAAGAAGACCGCCCGTTATGGGCACCCATCATTTACTGAAACGGAGATCGTTATGACTGACGTCGTTATTGTTGCTGCTACCCGAACCGCTATTGGTAGCTTTGGTGGTTCCCTTGCCAGCGTGTCTGCAGTTGATTTAGGCGCGGTGGTCATCAGAGCCTTGCTGGAGAAAACCTGTGTTGCTCCTGAATCAGTGGGTGAAGTATTGATGGGCCAAGTGCTGACGGCGGCATCAGGCCAAAACCCTGCTCGCCAAGCAGCGATCAAGGGTGGTTTACCAGCGAGCGTTCCGGCAATGACCATCAACAAAGTCTGTGGTTCAGGCCTTAAAGCGGTGCATCTTGCTGCCCAAGCTATCGCCTGCGGTGATGCTGATATCGTCATCGCTGGGGGCCAAGAATCCATGTCAAACTCGCCTCACGCGATGCCTAATTCACGCACTGGCCAGCGTATGGGGCCAATCACTATGGTCGATACCATGGTCGTAGACGGCCTGTGGGATGCGTTTAACGATTACCACATGGGCATCACCGCAGAGAATATCGCGTGTGATTACAACATCAGCCGAGAAGAACAAGACGCGTTCGCCGCAAGCTCTCAAAGCAAAGCACTGGCAGCCATCGAGGCTGGTACGTTCGAGGAAGAAATCACCCCGGTTGAAATCCCGCAGCGTAAAGGTGACCCACTAGTATTTAAGGTCGATGAAGGCCCGCGCGCTGGCACGACAGCGGAAAAACTGGCCGGGATGCGCCCTGCATTCTCCAAAGACGGCACCGTTACCGCAGGCAATGCGTCATCGCTCAACGATGGCGCGGCTGCTGTGATGCTCATGAGTAAAGCCAAAGCCGACGAACTCGGTTTACCGGTATTGGCCACTATCAAAGGCTACGCCAATGCAGGTGTTGAACCGCGCATTATGGGCACTGGCCCAATTCCAGCGACTAAAAAATGCTTGAAGAAAGCAGGCTGGTCAGTCACAGATTTAGATTTGATAGAAGCGAATGAAGCCTTTGCGGTACAGGCCTTATCTGTTAATAAAGGACTCGAATGGGATGTCGATAAAATCAATGTGAATGGTGGAGCCATTGCACTAGGCCACCCTATTGGTGCTTCAGGTTGCCGAATTTTGGTGACACTACTGCACGAAATGAAACGTCGTGATGTGAAGAAGGGATTAGCCACACTATGTATTGGCGGTGGTATGGGCGTAGCGTTGGCGGTAGAGCGTTAGGTTAACAACTTTTAAGCCTGATAATTTAAAGCGAACAGCCCCGCATGCGGGGCTGTTTTTTTTACGTCAGAAGTATCAAACGTCGCCGGCTGAGTAAACCTTAGACTGAGTAAATATAACCTCACCTAACGCATTTTTTGCAGTGAGTATCACGGTTAATCCACCCGATTTTGTCACTGTGTAATCACCGGCAGGGTCATAGTAATAATAACCATCACCACCCTCACCCTGGTTAAAGTCAGCAACTCCAGCCTCCTCCAGCAAGTAAGTACCATCGCTAGTTTCTAGCTCAAGTATCAAGGTTGCGACATCATCACCCTGCCAGTTCACAACGGCCTCAAATGTATACTCACTGCCTGCGTTTAGCCAAGAGGATTCAGGGTATATATCAGCAGTCATCGAGAACTCCAAATCTACAGGCGGCTCAGGGTCTACAACTATTTCAGCATCTGACAAAGGGAATGTTCCCTGCGTGGAGGTTATAACTACATTGTCGACCATCCAACCGCGGAAGCCGTTGTACAGCTCATCCTGCGTTCTAAAAGCAAATCGAAGCAATACAACATTACCAATTAGGGAATCTAAAGAAATAGGCTCTTGCTGCAACCATTGAGGCGGACTATTAAACCCTGTATTTGAATACGGAATAGGAGCACGAGGGTGGATGCTTTCAGCCTCTGTTTCACCTGGCAGCCAATCTTCATCTCCTGAAATAGGGTCAGTATAAGGATTCAGTCGTGCCAACGTACTCCAGCTTTCTCCGTTATCTGTGCTGTATTCAACAGCCATAATATCGAAACCAAGCTCATTTGGATTAACCGATTCAATTTCCCACCATGTATCAAAGCTCAGAGCGACTGGCGCTTCTAATCCTGTCAAATCAATTTGAGGAGAGACAATAGCTGCGCCATTAGCAACCAGAGACTCACCGCCGTTTAATGGATTGTCGTCATTGAATTCAGTATCTGGCTCCCCAATAAAATTACCGGTGCTTTGTGTGCCAGTGACATCATTGCCATACCAGCAAGCTGCATTAGATTGTGGATCAACAACCACTCCCTCTGAAGCATCATTTGGAGCAAGAAAAACCAAACCATCTAAGTACGCCTGATTGTAAATAGAACGCCCCACTGAATGCGAGTTCCACAATAATAGAGGCTCTACAACCGCTTGGGCAGAGACTACTGAGGCAGCGACCAACTCTTCAGAAACGACACACTCAAAACAACTATCCAATTCTAATGTGCTAGCGACGTATTCTTCCGTCCATGTACCACACACCGCACCCTCGGCTGTCTGTTCGAAATTCTCAGAGTAATACACTTCAGGGGGATCAACTTCTGGTGCTAGCATAAAGTTCAGACCGGCCGAAGCGCCGCTAGTGGTCACATCGATATCAGAATTTGCCGACACTGTAAGTGTTTTGTAGCCTTGAGCGGACACACGAATCGTTCCACTCTCAAGAGCCTCTTTTCGTTCATTGCCAATATTAATGACGACAACATATGAACCATTTTCATCAGTCACTGCGGAAGTGATAGCACCATTAGTACCCTCTCCCCCGGACACACTTACTTGAGCGCCAGCAATTGGCCCTGCTTCACCATAAACCAGGCCGGAAACAGAAATGATCAAGCCGCTATTAGTCAAATCAATGGCGGTAACAAATCCAGCACCATCCGTACTGACCTTTACTGGAACAGCGGCGATCATTCCTTCCTCTGAGTTGTTCTCAGTGACAGTTAATTGCATCGTGACTGTCACACCAGCGATAGTGACCGTTAATTCATAATCACCAGGGCTAAGGTCATTAACAACAAGGTTACCTTCAGCATCAGTTATAAGAACATCCGCCACCGCTTGGGCTGAAAAACTACTGGAAGCCAGCACTCGACTAACAGTGACTTCGGCATTCGGGATAGATTGTCCAGACGCATCCAGTAAACGTAGCGACGAAACGGACTTTTTCTCAGGGGAATAAATATCGACAGGAACAGGAGCAGTAACCGTTATAGGTACCGTTGCCCCCTCATTGTCATTGTCACCTCCACCGCCTCCACCACCACAGGCTGTGATGAAAACAGCCATCGAGGCTAATGTTAAAAATTGCTTCATTTGAAGTTCCTTTTCAGTATAGAGATGGGACGAGTCCCGAAATAATTCGTTTCATGATACCTAATTACACACCGTAAATGGAGAGCATGAACATTAACCTGAATGTCTTTTTTACAATCACACCACCGGCAGTGGCGAGACTCCAATTAACACCTTATGTAGATACATCGCAAACGCACCGTAAGCGCCCACCCCCACAACCAGTACAGCGAGATCTCTTACGATGCCAGCCGATGGGGATGTCGTACCGGCTTCTCTATCCTCTCGACGACTCAACCGAAACAAACTCACCGCCCAAACTAAAAACAAACCAAACAAAAGTAAGTCAGCTGTCGTTGGGTTGCTCAACAAGTGAGCAAAGGCCCAAAGCTTCACCGCAATTAACATCGGGTGCCCTACTTTGGCTTTTAAGCGGTTTCCCGGAATGTAGGTCGCGGCAAGAAAAATAAAAGAGAAAAGCATCAGCAGCATGGTCACATGGTTCATCCACATCGGTGGATACCACAACCACACCGGGCTCATGCGGGCTTCTCCATAGCCTATAACAATAAGCACGAGACCTATCGCAGACACTGTGGCGTAAAGCCCTTTCCATGCCAACGGGCCAAAGCCTGCGACCATTTTTCGCTTAAGGTCAGCGAAAAAAATACGCGACGAATGTACACCCAGAAAGATCAGCAGTCCTGCCGTCAAAAAACCCATCTAATACTTTTCCCTTAGTTAATATGTCTTAACCAATACTAAAGCATTAATACTCAGCGGAGTAACACTAATAATGAATCTATCAGGCACTTAAGGGACATAAACAGTCAGTCGCGTGATTTATTAAATCAAGGGCATGGAACTCCGGACAAACTTCCCATTCCAAGCAACAAAATGCATGTTTATAGTGGCGAACTTGCTCGCACACTCTTAAGCTAAATTTCATACTTTTCGCCAAGGATTGTCGCCATGACGAGCGCGCCCGAAACAGCCGACCTATCAGCCTCAGGTCAGATGATGACCCAGCCTCTCATTATTAGTGATCTGCTCGAATACGCAGCCGCGCATCACGGCTCTCATGAAATTATTAGCCGCCGTTTAGAAGGTGACATCCATCGCTATACGTACAAAGAGGCGTTACGACGAAGCAAGCAGTTAGCGCACGGGTTAATTGCTCTTGGCGTGCAGCCAGGAGATAGAGTCGCCACGCTGGCTTGGAATGGATATCGCCATTTTGAATGTTATTACGGCATATCAGGCATCGGAGCTATTTGTCATACCGTGAACCCGCGCTTATACAGCGAACAAGTCGAATATATTATTAATCACGCCGAGGATTGCTACGTCTTTCTAGATGCGTGCTTTGCACCACTGCTGGAACCCATCGCAGAACAACTGACGTCGGTAAAAGGCTTTATTTTGATGATCGATGAAGATCAAATGCCTGAGACCAGCTTACCCAATGTGTACAACTACGAGCATTTATTAGCCGCCCAGCCGGATATGTTTGAATGGCCTCGCTTGGATGCGGATACCGCCGCCTGTCTGTGTTACACCTCAGGAACGACGGGAAACCCTAAAGGCGTTTTATACTCTCATGGCTCCAGTGTTTTGCACGCCTACGCCAGCCGCAACCCCGATGCTCTGAGTATCTCAGCGGATTCCGTGGTCATGCCAGTAGTGCCTATGTACCACGTCTGCGCGTGGGGAATGCCCTACATCGCACCTATGTCTGGAGCGACCTTAGTTCTTCCCGGCGAAGGCATGAACGGCGCCAGCCTGTATGAAATGATTGATGTCGCCAAGGTCGATTTAATGCTCGGTGTCCCCACAGTTTGGCTGAGTTTAATTGATTACTTAAAAGCCAACGACCTCACTATTCCGTCAGTAAAAACCGTAGGCGTTGGCGGCTCTGCCTCACCTCGCTCATTGGTAGAGACGCTGGATAAAGATTTTGGTATTTATTTACTGCCGATTTGGGGCATGACCGAAACTTCGCCACTGGCCACATTAGGCGCTCCAACTAAAGCGATGGCTACAATGAGTGATGACGAACGTTATCGTCTGCAGACCACCGCAGGCAAACCCATGTTTGGCGTTGAGCTAGAAATATTTAACGATGACGATCAGCCCCTCCCTCACGATGGCACGAGTCGTGGTTATTTGCGCGTGCGTGGGCCTTGGGTACTAAGCAGCTATTACAAGGTCGATAAACCCGATGCGTTTTTTATCGATGCACAGGGTCGTCAATGGTTTGATACTGGCGATATTGCCGTCATTGATGCGGATAGCTATTTGCAAATTGTGGATCGCGCCAAAGACGTTGTTAAATCTGGTGGCGAATGGATTTCATCCATTGATTTAGAGAACGCCGCCGTTGGTCATCCAGAACTGAAAGAAGCCTGCGTGATTGGAGTGAAACACCCAAAGTGGGATGAGCGGCCTTTGCTATTTGTCGTCCCCGTTGATGGCACTGAGGTAACTAAAGAAAGTGTTTATGCCTACTTAGAAGATAAAATAGCAAAATGGTGGATGCCGGACGACATACTTATCGTAAAAGACCTTCCGCATACGGCAACAGGCAAACTCCAAAAGCGCACATTAAGAGACGAGTACATTAATTATTTAATTGAGAAATAAGCGGCATTCATTGCTCGACACTTTTCTCGATCTTTTTTCGATATTATGATTTCTCGACCAATCTAGGCGCTATTGTGAGCGCCTAGATTTTTTCCACTTCTGGTAAGCGTGTTGCCATCCAGCTCCCGACAAACCCCATCCCAGATAAAACACATATCACTCCACTAATACCGATCAATGGCTCTAACGAACTCACAAACCCCATGAGAAGTAAGACCACACCAATCAAGGTATTCCCCACAGAGACATAATCCGTACGCTTGTTCCCCTCGGCCATATTAACCACATAGGTTTTACGCCCTAAGCGGACGCCTTGATGGGCAATACTCAACACAAAATACAGCAAAGGCAACAGCCATATTTGCGACAGCCAATCTGTAGCAAACATAGCAATAACAAAGACCAAAACCCCGACCATCGCCGCCATCATACCTGCACGTATCATCACCAACCGGCTAGACACATCCGCAAAACGGCCCCAAAAAGGTCCAGACACTAAACTAGCCAGCCCACTTGCAGCCATAAACAGAGCTAATAAGCTAATCATCGCATCCATTTCTTGCTGTGCCAGCACCACCACAAACGGGGCACTCAATGCCGAGCAAAGCATCATCGAACGAGCAATCAAAAAGTGACGAAAATGCATGTCTGTTTTTAACAAAGTCACTCGACTAAAGGCTTCTAATAACCCATTTCGGCCTCCCTCTGTGTCTCCAGGTTGCTCACTGATCGTTGCATAAATCACAGCTGCCACTAACCAAAGCAATGCAGCCCCAGCAAAGCCAAACGCATACAGTGCTGTATCCCCACCGTCACCCTGTACAAAGATCAGCCCAGAGACCAGCAGTACCGCAACCACCAAGGTAATTAATCCTGCGCCACTTTCTGCCCAGCCATTTAAAATACCTCGACGATGCTTTGGGATCGTTTTACCTAACACGTCTTTCGATGACACTGAACTTAAACCACGGGATAAACTGAACACCACCAGCAGTGCAAGAATACTCCAGCCTGCGAAGCCCCCTTCTAATGTAAAAGCGGTCAGGGCGATTAATGCAATACACACAGCCTGAATAACACTCCCCAGCACCCACATCCACTTACGTACCTCCATACGCCGAACAGCGCTGGCTATAGCAAGCTGAGGCAACATAGAGCCTGATTCTCGAATAGGCACCAGCCAACCCAGCATCCACATAGGTGCCCCCAACGACTGCAAAAGCCAAGGCAATGTGATTTTGGGATTTACTAACGCATCACCTAGCTTCGTTAAAAATAAAGTGATTAATGTTTTTAGAAAGTTACCCGGAACTTCTTTGCAAGCGCCATCGGGAATGGAATCGCATGCACGGGCATCTTCATCATTAACGAGTTTGTCGTAAATGTTTTCGGTAAGGGGATGTTTCGACATGAATAAAATCCGGATAAGACTACCCGAATAATACAGAGGTAGCGGCTATGTGACAGCCGCCATCTTTAGAAATACACTCACGAGTTCTTTTGCATAAAGGCTTTCACCTGAGGGGCGATACTTTCTCGGAACTTGCGGCCATTAAAAATACCGTAATGACCCACACCCGGCTCTTCGAGATGCAGTTTTTTCGTTTTCGGAATACTACTGCAAAGATCGAGCGCAACAGATGTCTGACCACGCCCTGTAATGTCATCAAGCTCGCCTTCCACTGTCATTAAAGCCATTTTTTTAATGGCCGTAAGATCAATGGTTTTACCACGATAATCCATCGTGCCATCGGCTAGCTGACACTCAAGGAATACCTTACGAATGGTATCGAGGTAATATCGAGCAGGCATATCCATCACGGCCAGATATTCGTTGTAAAAATCACGGTGCGCTTCAGCACTTTCTCCGTCGCCCTTTACTAGGTCAGCGTAAAACTTAAAGTGCTTATTCACGTGTGAATCCATGTTCATCGACATAAAGCCCGACAATTGGATAAAGCCGGGATACACTGATTGTCCGCGCCCGGGGAAGCCATCAGGGACATGACAGATCACGTTATCTTCAAACCACTCAACATCCTTACCCGATGCGTAATCGTTCACCTCAGTTGGACTGATGCGCACATCAATCGGGCCACCCATCAAGGTCATAGATTTAGGCAAATTGGGATCATCACGATCTGCCATCACACTTGCCGCGACCAAGGCAGGAATACATGGCTGACACACGGCCATAACGTGAGTCTCTGGGCCAAGATGTTCCATAAACTCAAGAAGGTAATCGACGTAGTCATCAAAGCTAAATTCGCCTTTAGAGCGCGGCACCTCTCGGGCGTTGATCCAATCGGTGATATAAACTTCATGATCAGGTAAGAACTCAGCAACGGTACCACGCAGCAAGCTTGCATAATGGCCGGATAGCGGCGCGACAATCATCACTTTGGGCTGCTCAAGGCCACGTTTGCGACGACGAAAATGCACCAAGTTGCAATAAGGCTTTTCAACCACATTGCAATATTCAATGCCCACTTCGCGGCCATCAATTTTCGTGGTATCTAATTGCCACTCCGGCTTTTCATAAAAATCGGTCAGTCGTTCAGTCAACTCAAGAGTGGCTCGCATGGTGCGCATATACCACCCTTCATTTAAAGGGTTCCAAGGCATATACATAACCTGCCGAGTAAAACGGGCGGCAACATGCATAGGTAGCATTGCTTTCATCATCTGAGCATTCAGTGTGTAGAGCATCTCATTCCACCTCGTTTCTGTACCTAAATCGGTAGACCACCAGCTTAGCGCAACGTTCCTAACTTGCCGCATTAGAATCAAGATAAACGAGAAACCAAAGCGACGTTCAGGACGTTTAGTT
>OJBY01001025.1_pt1 | contig 12021 bp, 8 predicted proteins | sample 1591731 | NCBI WGS metagenome assembly OJBY01 (sample SAMN05416837, study PRJEB24817) | seawater metagenome | isolation source: Sea water | place: Canada:Atlantic | collected 2013-07
CACTGATCAGCTTTACCGAAGCGATGTCCAGTTGCCGCACCATGTCGCGAATAACGGGGGAACCGTGGGACCGGAATCAGGAGTTAATCGGTCAGGGACTGGCAAAAATGGCCAGCGGCTTCAGCGGTGCCTTCCCCGTGAGCGGTTCTTTCTCGCGCACGGCCCTGAATGCCTACAGTGGTGCGAAAACCGCGAGGGCTTCCCTGATCGCCTCGCTGGTGGTGCTGATCTCCCTTTTCGGGTTTACCCAGCTCCTGTATCACCTGCCGACCGCGATTCTCGCCGCCATCATCATCGTGCCCGTCACTCGGCTGATTGATGTCCGCTCGCTTACCCGATTAAGTCGCGAAAACCCCAAGGATGGCGTCGTAGCTCTCGTCACCCTTGTGGTGACACTGGTCACCGTGCCAAATCTTTACTGGGGCATACTGGCGGGCATGGCAGCGTCTTTGCTCGCCTTCCTTCACCACCATGCCATGCCGCGAATCATTGAGTTGGGGGTTCACGAGTCAGGTGGGTTTCGTGACCGACATCTTTACCAGCTGCCGCCCATTGCCGAGGGGGTTCTCGGGGTCCGCATGGACGCCTCTCTCACTTACCTGACAGCACCTGTTCTGGAGCGCTCTATCCGCAAGCGAGTGGATGCCGACCCGGATTTGAGAACCGTGCTTATTTCTGCATCCTCCCTGAATCAGGTCGACTCTACTGGCCTGGACACGCTGCAGGACATCTGGTCCTTTCTGGATGCAAGAGGTATTACCCTCTACCTGTCAGGCCCAAAACTTCCGTTGAGGGAGGCCCTTTCAAGAACAGGACTGGCCCAACTGATCAAAGAGGAGAACATTTTCGCGACCGACGCAAAGGCTATTGAGGCATTGACGTAATACCCTGGACCAACTCAGGCAGACGGCTCAGTTCGCCCCGTCTGCGAAAAATGCCCACAGCGGCTCCGGGCGCCCAAAGAAGTACCCCTGTAAATAAACCCCCGGATGATTGGCCTTCAGGAAATCAGCATGTTCCTGCGTTTCCACTCCCTCCGCCACAACTCGAACATTCATGGATTCGCCGATACGTTTCACCATATCGACAATATCGGCAGACGTGGAATCGCTTAACGCTGAAAGCACAAATGACCGGTCAATCTTGATTTCCGATATCGGTAGCCGGCGCAACTGGGAGAGCGACGAATAACCCGTCCCGAAATCGTCCAGCGAGAATGTGCAGCCAAAGTTCCGTATCTTCTCCATCTTTTCGACAACGGCATCCACATCGTTCACCATCACGCTTTCCGTCAACTCAAACGTAATCAACGCCGGTGGATAACCCGAGTCTGCGACCAACCCGAGGATCGCCTCGGCAAAATCCTCTTCCGCCATGTGCTTGGCGGAAATATTGATGGAACAGCGGAGTTTTCGCGAATCTGCGTTCATCTGGGTCAACAATCCCAGGCACTCGCGAATGATATGGCGCTCCAGGGCGACAATCTGTCGGGTCCGCTCGGCAAAAGGAATAAATTCGCCGGGCCCCAACAACCCCCTGGTCGGATGATTCCAGCGAACCAGCAGTTCGATACCGGCCAGTTCCCGGTCCGGGCTGAGCTGGGGCTGGGCATACATGACGATTTCGTTCTCAGTAATCGCTCGGGCCAGCTCCGATTCCACTGCCATTTGCCGCCGGATATTCTCGCTCATGGAATCTTCAAACATCGCAATAGCCCGGTTCGAGTCCTTGGCATTTCGGTGCGCTGTTTCGGCATGACGCAAAGCCAGCGATGGCATATCGGAGCTTTCTGTTGGGTACAGCGCAAAGCCACCGGTAGCCTCTATCGTTAACGCCCCTTCCGAGCGATAAGGTACGGGTTCCCGCAAAGCCCCCTGAATACGCTCGAACAACTGCAGCGCTATCCGGTAGGCTTCGTCCAACGTCCACTGCTTTGGTGCCAGCACTATTCCAAACTCATCGCCCGACAGACGAGCGATGGAATCGTCTTCATGGCAGGCATTCCTGAGCCTCTCGGCAAAGGTTTGAATAACAATATCACCGCAGTCGAACCCATAGTTCTCATTTATATATCGGAAGTTATTGATATCAATAACAATAACAGCCGTAGCCATGCCACCGTGATGACAGAACTTCAATACGGTACTCAATTGGTCCAGGAAAAGAGCCCGATTGGGGAACCCGGTAACAGGATCGCGCCAGGTCAGCTCTTCCAGTCGCTGTTCGGTCTCTTTCAGGTTGGTGATATCGTTAAAGACCGTCACGTAGTGGGTCACCTGGTCGTCATCAGCCCTTATCGTGCTGATCGTCCTCAGCTCCGGATAAACCTCGCCATTCCTCCTCCGGTTGTAGATCTCCCCCGACCAGTGGTTATGTACCCCTAAATAATCCAGGATACTGGTGCTGTCATGGCGTTTGTCCACGCGCACATCAAGAACGTCATGATAACGACCTAACGCTTCGTCTTCAGAGTAACCGGTAATACGGCTGTAGGAGGGATTCACTGCGGTGATCTTGCCCTCATGATCAAGCACCGCGATACCTTCCGAGGTCGACATGAAGGCCTGCTCATAGAGGTTCCCTGAGTCAGCGGCCCGGTCCCGTTTCTGCTCCTGCCTCAAACGCCAGTTCAACTGGTCCATCTGATGCAATCGTTCGTTTAACGTTTGATTGAGCTCGACCATATGATCGAGCTTGCCCTTCAGGGAGATGTGCGTGCGCACTCTTGCCCGCACGGAGGGGATGTTGATTGGCTTGCGAATAAAATCCACAGCCCCTGCCTCAAACCCCTTTTCCTCGCTGTCGGTGTCAATGAGTGCCGTGATGAAGATAACCGGGATATGCTGAAGCTCCTGGCGTTTCTTCAGCCGCCGACACATTTCCAGACCATCCAGGTCCGGCATCATGATATCCAGTAGCAACAAATGGGGACGCTCCCCCTTATCGAGAAGACCCAACGCCTGTTCCGCGCTGGTGGCCACGATAACGTCATGATCGTTTTTCAGTGCCTCCGACAACACGCGTATATTGGTGGGCTCGTCATCCACGACCATGACTCTGGGTTTTACCTGAGAAAAGTGCGTTCCTATCGAGTCGTCCCGTTCCAGCTTAGATGTCAGGTCTGACACAGTTGCGCCCCCCTTCCCTCTTTGCTTCATAAAGATACTGATCCGCTGTTTCCTTCAACTCTGAAGAATTCGTCTCTTTATGAGGAACAATAGCGAAGCAACCGATTGACGCTGAAAAGTTTGGGCAAGCCTGCCCACTACGTCGGCACTTCTCGTGTTCTGCTTCAAGAACCTGCTCCAGACGCTTGGCCGCCTGAACTGTACCGTTAAGTGTGGCACCGGGCAGCATTGCTACAAATTCGTCGCCGCCGAGTCTCGCCACCAAATCGCCAGCGCGGCCAAACACTTTCTCCATGGACGTCGCCAGAAGTTGCAGGCACCTATCACCCTGGGCGTGCCCGTATTGATCATTAATGTTCTTGAAATGATCCATATCCACCAGTGCAAGGCCGAGGGAAAGTTCCTGTCGAAGTGCCCTCCGCCATTCCATGCCCAATTGCTGCTCAAACATCCGCCGGTTTCCGATCCCGGTCAGTGTATCCCGCAACGCCTGAGCCGCCAGCAGATCCGTTTTTCGCTTGAAATCAACAAAAGTTGAAACCTTGGCACTCAGAATGGTTTTGTTGAAAGGTTTGAGGACATAATCAATAGCACCTTCTCTGAACGCTTCCGCAATATCGCTGCTCTGGTCGGAAGCCGAAATACAGATCACCGGCAGTTCCCGGTAGGCCGGGGCCGACTTCAAGCGCTTCAGGAACTCAATGCCTTTGCCGTCGGGCAGATAGAGGTCAAGAAGCACAAGGTCCATCTCCGGTGAGAGGCAGCGCTTTGCCTCTGCCAGCGTTTTGGCAACAACAAGTTCACAGGCCGCCCCCAATATCCCCACCAGACTGGCGATACCCGTAGGGTTATCTTCTACAACAAGCACAACTGGCTGTTTTTTATGGCTCATTATCTGGTGGGTACTCCGTTTGGACATCATCCAATAGTGCGAGTGCCTGCTGAAAGTCATAGACCTCCAACGCTTGCCTCAGTCTGTTCGCCAGTTTCATCTGGCTGCTGGCGATAAGATGATTCAGGATCACCCTCAGATCTTCATCTTCAGCGATACGATTGCCACTCAGTTTCGTCTTCACACGAGAGAGCGCTACCTGTAATTCCACTGCGGAGTTATCGGCATTGTCCGCAGGAGCGATCCGCTTAAAATGCTGCTCCAAACGACGACTATGATCAAGAAGCATATTGAGCAGTCGGGGTAACATGGACAGCGACGTACGGTCCTCCTCGGCGTTCTCGACCTGACCAGCCACCTGAGCAAGCTCTGTGTCGGCAATACTGGCGGCGGCCCCCTTGATTTTGTGCGCCATGTGACGGGCATCTTTCGCCAGCGTTGCCTGCCGGACGTCAGCAACCATCTCCGCAGAACTGGCGATAAAACTTCTGACACACCGCGTGAACAACGAACTGTCGTCACTGAAAAGACGGTCGTAAGCCTGGCGTGAAATAAATTCCGGCATGCCCGTTACCGTTGCCTCTGTGTCATCGGATGCCTCGGGCGTGTAAACCACTGACCGGCTCTCTTCAAAATAGGTTTCCAACAGTAATTGGATATCCTTGGGAACCACGGGTTTGGTGAGATAGTCCTGCATTCCCGCAGCCTTGGCTGTCATGCGGTCATAATCGGAGATAGAGGCCGAGAGTGCAACGATGATCGAGTCATCCGCGTTGGCACAGCCATGGATCCGCTCGGTGACCTCTTGTCCGGTTTCACCGTCCAGGTGGAGATCCATCAATATGAGATCGAAGGTCTGTTGCCCCAGGCACTCGACAGCCTGATCCCCTGTCTGGACAGACTGCACATCGACACCAAACGACCTCAGATAGCTTTCAACGATCTCACAATTCAAGGGCACATCATCAACGACCAGTGCAGACAGCCCCTCGAACTGGGGCTTCCCCCCTCCCAGCGAATCCTGAGTATTTCCATGCCTTTGGGAGAAGTGCTCAAAGAGTTTTGACGGTGTCAGAGGCTCAAAGGCAATGTGCCCGCCGGAACGCTCGAGGTCTGCGGTCCATTCCCGCCAATAGCCGGCAGGGGCAATGATCAGGATGGCCCAGAGCGGATACCTGTCGGGATCGGTTAAGATCTCGGTCACGAAACTGTCCAGCAGGCTCTGTTCCATGCCTTCCAGGTCAATCAGAAAGAACCTGTCTTCGGCGTCTTCAACCTGCGCGATATGTTCAAGGATACCAGGCCATCGGGTGATATCATCGACGGCTTCAAGTCTCAGGCGCCAGTGGTCCCGATAGTCTTCGAGCAAGGCAAGGTTGGCGCGAAAGCCGTAATGAAAGACATGAATCGGCCTTTCCGTTCTCGCGGAACTCACCGTGCCATCGTCCTGAGATACGCCCACCGGTACCGATAGCCGGAACGTGGAGCCCTTTCCAACGTCGCTCTCCAGGGTTAATTCCGCCTCCATCAATAGTGCCAGTCTGCGGCTGATGGCAAGGCCCAGCCCGGTCCCCCCAAAATTCCGGCTCGTGGATTCATCCGCCTGCCGGAAGTTCTCAAAAATCCGGCCCTGATCGTACGGGTGGATCCCCATTCCGGTATCTTCGACTTCGATACACAAATGCCCACTAGCATGGCTCTCAGCCCGGTAGGTAATGCTGACATCGATGCCGCCTTTGTGGGTAAATTTGACAGCATTACCGACAAGATTGGTGCATATCTGAGAGATACGCAGCAGGTCGCCCGAGACCCGATTGGGTGTCGTGGGGTCAATGGACACCCTGAGTTTCAGGCCTTTTTCTTCCGCCACAATGGCAAACAGGTCGACGCTGCGATGAACCAGCGCGTCGATGTCAAATGGATGGATATCCAGCTCAATGTGATCCGCTTCGATCTTGGAGAGATCCAGAATGTCATTCAGGAGCTGCAGGAGGGCCTCTGACGCCGAGAAGGCTTTCTTTACGAGTCTCCGGGGGTGATCCTCCAGCCCAGCTTCCTGCAACAGCACCAGCACACCGATAATCGCGTTCATAGGGGTGCGGATCTCGTGGCTCATATTCGCGAGGAAAGCCGTTTTGACGGTCACCGCCGATTCCGCCTCCCGCTTCTGCTCCTTAAGTTCCGCATTCAGAACTTCCAGCTCCTTTTCACGTTGCACGATATCGGTGACATCAATCGTGGTCGCCATGAAACACCGCTCGCCCTGCAACGTTACCGGGTGATAACTGACCACAACTTCACGAATCTCGCCTTTGCGGTTCTCGAGCGAAGCACTGGCCTGAACACTCTTTCCACCCAGCGCTTGCTGATAGAGTGTATTGCGTTCTTTGACGAGGTCGGGGCCAAGCATCTGTTCCAGATTCTGGCCAATGGCTTTTTCTTTGCTGAAGGGAAACCAGTGTTCTCCGTAGGCGTTTATAAAACGGCAGGTGAGTCGGGAGTCCCAAACCGACACTGTCAGCGGAAGGTGGTCGGTCAGCGTATTGATGAAATCCAGACTTTCCCGCAGCTCAGACGTCTTCTCAACAACTTCACTCTCGGCGCGACGACGAGCGTTGGCCATGAGCGCAAAGACCAGCAAAATCAGGGCATTGATAACGAGGCCGCTGACCAGAATGATAATGGGCTGTTTACCGCCATTGAACGATTCAAAGCGTCGGGTGGTCTGGAGATCGAAATGCCACTGACGACCATACATATCCATCGCATACGACGTCTTGAACATGGGTGTGGGGTCGTAATTATCGCCCCGAGTTTCATCGAGTTCGCTGTACAGGCGGGATTCACCATCCGTAACCCGAAAATGAACAAGCCGGTTGACGTTGGCGAGCGTACCTTCCATCAGTTTCGACATGATGAAAGGTGCGTAGACCAGCCCTTTGAACAACGACTCACGCTGATCGGCCGGTGGTACTTCGGCTGACTGGTAAAAAGGCCGGAAGAAAAGGAACCCAGGTGTTTTTTCCTCATCCTGTACCAAAACAATAGGGCCCGTTATCTGGGTCTGACCGGTTCGCATCGCTTTGAGTGCCGCCTGATACCGATTCGACTCATGAGCCATGTCGAGCCCGACCGCCGCCCGATTGGACGCCTCCGGCTCAATATAGACAATGGGCCAGAAATCATCGCCACCATGGGAAGGATGAACCCGGAAGTAGGAACGCTCCTGTTGTTTTTCCGCGACATAGTCGTCCAGATTCTCCGCGGTAACACGCTCAATAACCCCGATACCATTAATGCCGGGCAGACGCTCCTGAAGCGCCAGCACTTCGCTGAAGCGCTTCCACATCTCCAGATTCACATTGCCCTCTGAAGCCCGGATAGCGCCTGCACCGAACATCAATGCAAATTCGTATTTCTGCATCCGGTCACGCAGGAGTTCATCAAGCTGCTCAACCTGATGATCAAACTGCTCCCTGGCTTTCTCCTCGGCAATTCGAGACGAAACCTGCCAAGCGGTGAGGGTAAGAAGTAACGAGAGTGAAATCACTACCCAGTGGAGTACGGACAGTGACTGGAAGGACTTCCATGCGTTGAACATACCTAGGCCCACATCCTGTTAGCGAACTACACCGGCTAGTGTAGTTCAGTTTCGGAGGGAGAACGAAGGGATATACGTCTCAAACGCCTAAAAGATTCACACTTGGAACTTGAAGTAAATCGGTTCGGTAATCAATCGGCTACATGGCTTCCAGGCGGAACAGGGCAATCTTGTTGATCTCGCTCAGTGCACGCTGAAATTCCTGCTCGGGAGAATTGTGAATGCGCTCTTCGAACGACGCCAGTATCTGGTGTCGATTACTGCCTCGCACCGCCATGACAAAAATAAACCCAAACTTGGCTTTGTATGCCTCATTCAGCCTGACAAAGCGTTCAAACTCTTCCGGTCTGCAGTCCTGAATACCGGCACCGGCCTGCTCGGACGTACTGGAGGCCGTCAGCTCTCCACGCATTGCGGCTTTTCCTGCAAGGTCAGGGTGGGCATTGATCAAGGCCAACTGGGTGTCGCGATCCGCACTGAGAAGGATGTTGGCCATCCGCTCATGCAGGCTTTCGATCTCATCACATGTTTCATCGATGCCCATCTCATAGGCTTTATCCGCTACCCACGGTGAATGCTCATAGATGTCCGCAAATGCGGCCACAAATTCCTCGCGCCCAAGGCTGGACGGAGTCAGGGTTCGAAAACGGCTCATTGTTTGCTCCTGATACCTTATTGAATGCGGCCGGTGCCCGCGTTATAAAACACCATGCCATATACATCGTATACAATTAACATAGGCGCCAATGTGAGGCAATTCTTTTTGCAGGTCGGCGATATCTCTGGCTTCACCATGGCTCTCACTCACTACCCTTAATCCATAATAGATCTAAAAATACGAAATATATCAATCTATGGGATACAATATATACAAATTGTGTATTCAGTTATGATTGAATTATGTTACTCTTTGATCAGGTCATCGTGGCCACGGCGGGGAGGTTTTGTGACATTCGATCTGCGAACCTCACCCGCCCTCCTGCAACACACTCGACTTGCCTCAGTGTGTTTTTACCCGCCTTCTGGCGGGTTTTTTTTGCCCTTTCCCAAACCCCAGTGATGGCCGGGAGCTCCGAAAGGCGGCACATGATTGGATCAGGCTCGGCTAAACGGGGTCATTTCTCGTATACTATCCCACTACCGGATTCCGTACTTCCACCACCTCATTCGCGAGACATTATGAGCAAACAAGCCCAGCCCACCAAAAGCCCGAACCGAGCCGAGAAAAAACGGACGGGGGCGACAAGCGACACCATATACGCCCACATGTTCGACGCTATTCTTGAGCATCGCCTGGCTCCGGGAACCAAGTTGAGCGAAGAGGCACTGGGAGAAATTTTTGGAGTCAGCCGCACGATTATCCGGCGGGAGCTGTCACAGCTGGCACATGAGGGTGTCGTTTCCATTCGCCCCAACCGGGGCGCGATGGTGGCCAGCCCAAGCGTGGAGGAAGCTCGCCAGATTCTCTACGCAAGGCGTTTGGTCGAACGCGCCATCACAGAGCTTGCGGTTCAGCACGCTACTGAAGAACAGATCGATGAGCTGCGGGGGATGGTGACAGAGGAGCATGATTGCTTCGCCCGCGGGGATCGGGGCGCCGGAATTCGCCTGTCTGGCGAGTTCCACCTGAAACTGGCCGAGGCGGCGAACAACGCCCCCTTCGTTGGCTTCCAGCGCAGCCTGGTTTCGCAGACCTCGCTGATCATCGCCCAGTACGAAAAGGGAACCCGTTCGCACTGTTCCTATGATGAGCACAACCAGTTACTGGATGCGATATCCGCCCGTGACACCGACAAAGCCGTTTCGTTGATGATGCATCACATGGATCATATCGATGCGAAACTGAACTTTGATAACGAAAGCACAACCGATGACCTGCATGCGGTGTTCTCACACATCGGCTTTGCCCGCAAAAAAGCCAGCACCAAACAATAAGGTCGGCCAGGGCGTTCGCGTGCAGGATCGATGTTGCTGCTTGGTGCTTTGCTCACATGGACTTCGGAAGCACCAGAATGGCCCGAAAATCATTAACATTGGTGCGAGTCGGACCCGTGATGATCAAGCCATCGAGTGCTTCAAAAAAGCTGTAGGCGTCGTTGCGGGCGAGATAGGTTGCAGGGTCAAGCTTCAGGGCCTGGACCCGCGACCAGTCATTAGGTCCGAAAATAGCCCCGGCGTTATCCTCGGAGCCATCAATACCGTCCGTGTCGATGGCCAAAGCGTGAATATTGGACGCTCCCTGAAGGACCGAGATGGCACCCAGGAGGTATTCGACGTTGCGACCTCCTCGCCCCTCACCGGACACCGTAACGCTGGTCTCGCCGCCTGAAAGGATCAACAGGGGTTCTTTGAGGTCTTTTTGCAGCGTCAAAGCCATTGTCGCGTGCTCACCTCCGAGCTCCCTCGCCTCTCCTTCAAGATCGTCACCCAACACACGAACGTCTACGCCGGCCAGGTTGGCGGACGCTTCGGCTGCCCGAAGTGCATCACAGGCCCTGGCCTGAACAATCGTGCGGTCAAGTCCAAATTCGGGTGAATGCGGCTTGGGGGCGGTATCGTCGCTGACCAGGTGGCTACGCACAGCCTCTGGAATATCAATGGAGTACCGCTCCAGTATTTCCAGGGCATCCATTGGCGTTGTCGCATCTGGAATGGTTGGTCCTGAGGCGATAAGCGCAGGATCGTCGCCGGGCACATCGGAAATCAGGTAGGTAATCACTCTCGCCGGATGGGCAGCGACAGCCAGGCGCCCACCCTTGATGCGCGAAAGGTGGCGCCGCACCGTGTTGATCTCCCGGATCGGGGCACCACAACGCAACAGCGTCTTGTTGATGGCCTGCTTTTGCTGCAGTGTCAGCCCTGGCGCCGGCAGCGTCATGAGTGCGGAACCGCCACCGGAAATCAAAGCGACAACCAGATCATTCCCGGTCAGCCCGGCCACCGACTCGAGCATACGCTGGGCAGCCTTCTCGCCCAACTCGTCAGGCATGGGATGAGAAGCTTCCAATACCTCGACGTGACGACACTCCGCGCCATGTCCATAACGGGTAACAACAAGCCCGGAAAGGTCGGCGTCCTCGTAGGTATCAGCCCACGTGCGCTCGAAGGCCGCAGCCATCGCCGCCGCCGCTTTGCCAGCCCCAATCACAACGGTACGTCCGGGCGGGCGCGGCGGTAGCTGACCAGCCGAAAGCAGCGTATCGGGATGGACGGCGGAGACCGCCGTTGCGGCAAGCTGCCTGAGCCAGACATTCACTTCTGTCGGATGATCAAAGGACAGCGAATTGGACAGGGCGTGCATCTGCGGCTCCTCGCAACGGATAGAAACTAAAAAAATGACGTGGTACGCCAGCGCGCCCCCAATCGCGCCCTAATGGCCGGTGCCGAATCGACACCGGCCATTGGGTTTGAGTGCAGCGCCGGTTGCTTAACTAGGCACCAATCTCGTGGTCTGCCAGTTTTTCCAGGGCCTTCACAATGCCTGCGTGGTCCCAATCCGCGCCGTTGTTCGCGGCGCAGGCCTGGAACAATTGCTGGGCATTGGCGGTGCCAGGCAGCGACAGATTCAGGCTGCGTGCACTTTCCAGAGCCAGGTTGAGGTCCTTCTGGTGCAGGCGAATGCGGAAGCCTGGGTCAAAGGTACGCTTGATCATGCGCTCTCCGTGCACGTCGAGGATCTTCGACTGGGCCAGACCACCCAGCAGGGCCTCACGCACCTTCGTTACATCCGCTCCGGCTTTCGACGCGAAAAGCAGACCCTCAGCCGCGGCCTGAATGGTCAGCGCTACCACGATCTGGTTGGCAACCTTGCAAATCTGACCGGCGCCGTGCTCGCCAATATGGGTAATGGTCTTACCCATTACCTCAAGGACGGGCAGGGCCCGGTTAAAGCCTTCATTGGTACCACCCACCATAATGGTCAGCGTTGCGTTAATAGCGCCACCCTCGCCACCGGACACCGGGGCATCGACGTATTCACCGCCAGCCTCGGTAATGCGCTTGGCAAATGCCTGAGTGGGGATCGGCGCGATGGAGCTCATATCGATGACCAGCGTACCGGGCTGGAGGCCTTCAACAATACCGGCCTCGCCAATCAGCACTTCCTCAACATCGGGGGTGTCCGGCACCATGGTGATGATAATCTCGGCCTGTTCCGCAACCGCCTTGGGGCTATCGACTTCTTTAACACCCTTGGCCGCCAGACCTTCATCCAGGGAGCCGTGCTTAACGTAGGTCACCAACTCGTGGCCCGCTTCCAGCAGGTGTCCGGCCATGGGCCGCCCCATAATCCCGAGACCAATAAATCCGATCTTGCTCATAATCCTCTCCTTACTTACTAACTTTCTTGTTGAATGACCTTATCGTGCGTTGTCCAGCCAGCCGAGCCCTTCAAGCGTCGT
>OJBY01001026.1_pt1 | contig 11974 bp, 14 predicted proteins | sample 1591731 | NCBI WGS metagenome assembly OJBY01 (sample SAMN05416837, study PRJEB24817) | seawater metagenome | isolation source: Sea water | place: Canada:Atlantic | collected 2013-07
ATGCACGTGCCTCAGAGAAGAAAGCATTTTCATCCTCACAGACGAACGGCTTGTTTCCGAGGTTGTCGGACATATCGACATAAAGCGAGCCATCTGGGTTTTTGCCTGGGCCATACCATGCCGGAATGCGGTGCCCCCACCACAATTGGCGAGAAACACACCACGGCTGGATGTTCTCCATCCAGTTGAAGAACGTCTTTTCCCACGTCGCAGGCACGATCTCGACCTCGCCCGATTTCACCGCCTCGATCGGTCGCTTCGCCAGTTTCTCCGCATCGACGTACCACTGATCGGTCAGCCACGGCTCGATCACCACGCCGCCGCGATCGCCGAAAGGCGTGGCAATGGTGCGTGGTTCGGCGTCGAGTTCCTGTTCCTCACCCTTCTTGGTCTTGGTGGTGTGGGTGACGAGGTGGCCGCTATCCTTCAGCATCGCCACCACACGCTCGCGCGCTTCAAAGCGGTCGAGACCCACCAGTTCCTCCGGAATCAGGCCGTCAGCAGTCTGGCAAACGGCGGCATCGGCATCCAGCATGTTGAGCATATCGGCAGGAGCGATCCCGGCGCGCTTGCCCACTTCGAAATCGTTAAAATCGTGCGCCGGCGTGATTTTCACAGCGCCGGAACCCAGTTCGGGGTCGGCATGCTCGTCTGCCACCACGGGAATTTCGCGGCCCGTGATCGGCAGCTTCACCTTGGCCCCGCGCGCTACCAGTTCCTTGTAGCGATCATCGTCCGGGTGAACGGCCACGGCCATGTCGGCCAACATGGTTTCGGGGCGCGTGGTGGAAACGCGGATATCGCCAGAGCCATCGGCCAGCGGATAAATGAAGGTCCAGAAATGGCCCTTAACATCGCACGTTTCCACTTCGAGGTCCGAGATCGCGGTGCGCAGCTTCGGGTCCCAGTTCACCAACCGCTTGTCGCGGTAGATCAGGCCATCGTTGTAAAGGTCCACGAAGACCTTCAGCACGGCCTTTGTGAAATGCTCGTCCATCGTGAACTGCTCTCTGGACCAGTCCATCGAGCAGCCCAGGCGGCGCAACTGGCGCGTAATCGTGCCGCCGCTTTCCTCTTTCCAGTCCCACACCTTTTGCACGAATTCCTCGCGCGAATAATTGGTGCGCTTGTCCTGCTCGGCTTCCAGCTTGCGCTCCACCAGCATCTGTGTGGCGATGCCAGCGTGATCAGTGCCGACAACCCACAGCGCATCCTTGCCGCGCAGCCGTTCGTAGCGAATCACGATATCCTGCAGCGTGTTGTCCAGCGCGTGGCCGATATGCAGGCTGCCGGTCACGTTGGGCGGCGGGTTGACGATGGTAAAAGGTTCCGCATCCGGACGATCCGGGCGGAACGCGCCGCTCTCTTCCCAATGGGCGTACCACTTCGCTTCTATGGCGGCGGGATCGAAGGTCTTGCTGAGGTCACTGGTCATGGTTGAGGCCACTGCCACCGCTTTAAGACAAGGGCAACACGCGAAAACCTTGCTGCGCAGCGCTTTTCGACGCATAGCAGCCCGCAATGCGCGAATGGGCTCAATACAGTGTCGAAGAGGCAGGGGGCCGGGCGACCGTGATCGTCACCGGGCCCTTGCTGGTGTCCAGCATCGGCAAGCTTGACCGGGAACTGCGCGATTACAGCGAATCGGTACAGGCCATCGATATTACCGATGCGCATCCCATCGATACGGTCGGTGCCTGGATCATCTACCGCTTTGCAGAACGCACCGGGGCCGATATCGTCGGCGCCAGCGAACAGGCAGAAGTGCTGATCGAGGCGGTGGAGAGCGCTTCCAGCGATGCAGAGATCGCGCCGCCGCGCCCGCATTCAATTGGCGACATATCCGAACACATCGGCATCAAGGTGATGGACTTTTTTGGCGGTGTAAAATCCGCCATCGGATTCCTCGGCGCGATACTGGCGGGGGTTGGCGGTCTGATCCTCCACCCGCGCCGGTTCCGGATGAAGGCACTGGTGCGGCAGATGGAACTGGTGGGTGTTACCTCACTGCCCATCATCGGCCTGATGAGTTTCCTGATCGGCATCGTGATCGCGCAACAGGGCGCAGTGCAGTTACAGCAATTCGGCGCGGAAACGCTGACGGTGAACCTGGTTGGACGGATCACCCTGCGCGAACTGGGCGTGTTGATGACGGCGATCATGGTCGCAGGCCGCAGTGGCTCTGCCTTTGCCGCGCAGATCGGCACAATGAAGCTTACGGAAGAAATTGACGCGATGCGCACAATCGGGGTTTCCCCGATGGAGGCGCTTATCATTCCGCGCATTCTTGCCGCCGTGCTGATGATGCCGTTGTTGGGCTTTTACGCCTCGGTTGTCGCCATCATCGGCGGCGCGGTGATCGGCGAGGTGATGCTGGGCATCCCGTTCCTGACTTTCCTAGCCCGCGTGCAGGAAGTGGTGCCGATCTACGATTTCTGGGTGGGCATGGTGAAGGCGCCGATGTTCGGCCTGATCATCGCCATGGCCGGGTGTTACCAGGGCATGCAGGTGAAGGGTAACGCGGAAGAGGTTGGCTTGCGCACCACCGCTGCCGTCGTGCAGGCGATCTTCATGGTGATCGTGCTCGACGCATTCTTCGCCGTGTTCTTCACCGAGGTGGGCTGGGCATGAGCGAACACGACAATCGCAGCGACGTGGAAGATGCAGCCTACGGCGACGCGCCTGAGCAATTCGACGGAGAATACCCGATCCGGATCAGGGGCCTCACCAACGCCTTTGGTGATTTCGCGGTCCACGAAGACCTGGATCTCGACGTCAAGCGCGGGGAGATACTTGGCGTTGTCGGTGGGTCGGGCACTGGCAAGAGCGTGCTGATGCGCTCCATCATCGGACTGCAGATACCCCGCGAAGGTTCCATCGAAGTGTTCGGCCGCAACATCACCGAAGCGGAGCCGGACGAAGAAATCGGCGTACGCAATCGCTGGGGCGTGTTGTTCCAGGGTGGCGCGCTGTTTTCCACCCTGTCCGTGGGCGAAAACGTGCAGGTTCCTTTGAAGCAGTTCTATCCCGAACTGGACCAGGAACTGCTGGACGAGATCGCACGCTACAAGGTTGTGCTGACCGGTCTGCCCGAAGAGGCGGCAAGCAAGTTCCCGTCGGAGCTTTCGGGCGGCATGAAGAAGCGTGCCGGCCTTGCCCGTGCTCTGGCGCTGGACCCGGAACTGCTTTTCCTCGATGAACCGACGGCCGGGCTGGACCCCATTGGCGGCGCCAAATTCGACGAACTGACACGCGAACTGACCGATACACTGGGCCTGACGGTGTTCCTCATCACACACGATCTCGACACGCTGTACGCCATTTGCGACCGTGTGGCAGTGCTGGCGGACAAGCAGGTGATCGCCGTGGGCACGATCCCCGAATTGCTGGAAAACGAGCATCCCTGGATCCAGGAATATTTCAACGGTCCGCGCGCGCGGGCAGCCACGGCAACGCATGAACGCGGGAAAGCGTTGGACAAGCAAGGCAGCGAGAAGGCATAGGCGAAACAGATGGAAACACGGGCAAATCACATCTGGGTCGGCGCGATCACCCTTCTGCTGCTGGCAGCGGCGGCGGTGTTCTTCGTCTGGCTTGCGCGGCTGGGCGATCGCGACAACAAGGAATATGACATTTTCTACGAGCAATCCGTCGGCGGCGTCGCTACGGGTTCTGTCGTGACCTATTCCGGTGTGCCGGTGGGGCAGGTGGCGAACATCTCGATCTGGGAACGCGATCCCGAATTCGTGAAGGTCCGCATCCGGGTGAACAGCGATACGCCGATTCTGATCGGAACCACGGCCAGCATTTCCGCCAGCTTTACCGGCGTTTCCAACATAAGTCTTTCCGGCGGCCGATCCAACCAGCCGCCAATTTCCTGCGATACAACCGGCTGTCCCGAAGGCGTGCCGGTGATCCCACCCGCGCAAGGCGCTGTGGGGGAAATTCTCGCCAGCGCACCATTGTTGCTGGAACGGCTCGCCACTTTGACAGACCGGCTGACGCGGGTGCTGGATGACGAGAACCAGGATTCGATTGCCGGTATTCTGCGCAATACCGAGGCGATCAGCCAGGAACTGGCCGCAAGCTCGCCCGAAGTTCAGGCCACCTTGCGTGAATTGCAGTCCACGCTGGCGCAATCGACAGAAACGCTTGCCGCTTTCGAAGGCACGCTGGAAACTACCGACAGCCTGCTGGAGGCCGAAGGCCCGGCAATCGCCAGCGAATTGCGCGAGACGCTTGCCTCGGCGCGGCTGGCCGCTGCATCCTTGCAGGGCTCGCTGGAAAACGTCGAACCGCTGACACGCCAGTTGAACGAAGACACGTTGCCCGCCGCCACCGCCACTTTGCGCGATCTGCGGCAAACCAGCCAGAACCTGCGCATGATGACCGAACGTCTTGAAACCGAAGGTGCAGGTTCCTTGCTTGGCGGGCGGGAATTGCCGGATTACGAGCCTTGAGCTTGAGGAAAATGACCATGAATACGAACAGGATCCTCGCTACGATTGCTTCGCTTGGCGTGCTGTCCGGCTGCATCAGCCTGGGCTCCGAACCACCCGAGCAATTGCTGACGCTTACCCCGTCGGCCATCATCCCGGCAGGGGCGGCTGCAGAAGGCGAAGTCGCCGCCGCGCTGGCGGTTCAGGTGCCGAATGTGACCCAGCGCCTTAATGTTACGCGCGTGCCGGTAATCACCAGCGACAGTTCTCTTGCCTACCTGGAAGAGGCGGTCTGGGTGGAAAAGCCCGCGCAGCTGTTCCGCAACGTGCTGGCTGAAACCATTCGCGCCAAGGGCAATCGTCTCGTCGTGGGCGCAGGCGAACTGGAATACGTTGCGCGCACGCAACTGGCCGGGCAACTGGTGGACATGGGCTACGATGCCACCACCGGCAGTGTGGTGGTGCGTTACGACGCAGTGCTGCGCGGCGATGACGGGACCGTACGCACGCGACGTTTCGAGGAAACCATTTCGGGCGTCCTGCCAGAGGCCGTGCCAGTCGGTGCCGCGTTGAACGAGGCTGCCAACACCGTGGCGGACCAGGTTGCGGAGTGGGTAGGCTAGCTCCGTACGGCCCGCATGAACCGTGCTGCCTGCCGGAATGCGTCGAGCTTGGTCTTGCGCGCGTTTTCAGCCTCGTAATCCCAACCCCATAGCTCGGCCTGCCAGTCTTCCTCCAGATTGGCGGCCGCAAACAGCGCATCGATATCCGCGCCATCCTCCAGCACCGCCAGCGCGACCACCAGGGAGGTGGCAAGAGACGCCAGCATCATGAGGGAAGCGAGAGTAAAGTCGTTCTCGCTCTCCAGCCGGTTGCGCAAGGCATTCACGCTCGTATCCGACTGCCTACGATGGACGATGCCGCTGGCGCGCTCCAGCTTTATACCGTGCGCAATATCGCAGGCAGTGACCAGCGGGTCCCATATCTCCTGCTGGCGCTTGAACAGTGCCTCGTCCGGATCGGCGCGATAGCACAGCGTATCGGTTTCAGCGTAAGCCAGCAGCTTGGCGATATGCGCGGCACGATCGGGGCGCACCATGTCGATGGCGAAATCGGCCATGTCCCGGTATACAAAGCTGCGTGGGTCGATCTCCTCTCCCTGGGCGGCGAATTCACCCGCCACCAGGTCGGCGCTTTCCTTCGTCGGTAACAGTTGGGACGATCCGCTTTGTGTCTTGATCGGCCGGTCATCCAGCAACACCTGCCAGCCGCCATCGTGCTGCCGGACCGATACCTCTTTCCAGAACCGTTTCATCGTTTCGCGTTGGTGCTCCATCTGCGCGCAAGCAGGGTGGGGGCCACGAACGTGGCGAACATGCCTGCAATCACGAGCGCATAGCCCGCCCAGTCCGGCAGCGACAGCGCGCCGTTGAACACGGCAATTGCCGCAAGAACCATCAATACCCCTGCGATGCGGGCTACGTTGATCGCCATGAAACGCTGTTTCGCGCGGGCCTCTGCCTCTTGCCGCTCATCCATCGATCAATCTTTCGAGTTCGGCGGTATCGCCCGCCACCGCTACGGCGCCCGCTTCCAGCAGTTCCGCCGGTTCGTGATAGCCCCATGACACCCCGATGGCGCGCACCCCTGCTGCTACTGCCATCTGGATGTCGAACACCGTGTCTCCGACCATGCAGCTTGTTTCCGGCGAGGCCAGCACATCCCCCATCGCCGCTTCCAGCATGGAAGGATGCGGTTTGGAGGGGTGGCGATCTGCCGTGTGAAGGGTGGCGAACAGGTCGGAAAGACCATGCACGGCCAGCGTGCTGGTAAGCCCGCAGTCGGACTTGCCCGTGGCGACGCCAAGCGTCCACCCGCCAGTATGCAGGCGGCGCAGCAGGTCCGCCATGCCATCGAACAGCGGTTCGCGCAGGCTACCGTTCTCGCGCGAGAGGCGAAAAGCGTCCTTGTATGCCTGCACCACTGCTGTCTGCTGGGTGTCGACCAGATCCGGCGCGAGCTGCCGGATCGCCTGCGGCAGGCTGAGACCTACGATACGGCGTACCTGTGCACGGGGCGGGGCAGGCGCGCCGATCTCGGCGAAGGCGGCGTCCATTGCGTTCACCACACCAGCCTGTCCGTCGCTCAGCGTGCCGTCGCAATCGAACACCGCGAGTTTAACGCTCATGACTTGCGCGGGGGCGGCTTGCCGCGCTTTTTGCCGCCCGGTTCACCGCGCCCTTTGCGTTCACCGCGGCGGGCCTTGCGATATTGCTTGGCGTGGGCCTTCGCGGCCTGCTTCTTTTCCGCCTTGCTGCGTTCGGGTGGAGGCGTTGCCACAGGCTCGGCCTCGCTCAGACTGAGGTCGAAGCCAAGTTGATCCATGCTTTGCGCGAAATGTTCGGGCAGGTCGGCGGTGACATCCAGCTTCTGCCCGCCGGGCGCATCGATGATCAGGCGGCGCGCGTGCAGGTGCATCTTGCGGCTGACGCTGCCTGTAAGGAAGGCATCCTGCCCGCCATATTTGCCATCGCCCACGATGGGGTGCCCGATGGCGGCCATGTGCACGCGCAACTGGTGAGTGCGGCCCGTGAAGGGTTGCAGTTCCACCCAGGCTGCGGCGTTTCCTGCGCGTTCCACCACGCGGTACACCGTCTTTGCAGGTTGCCCCTCTTCCATGTCGACATGCATCTTTTCGCCGCCGGTACCTGGTTGCTTGGCAAGCGGCGCCTCGATCGTGCCTTCGTAGATATCGGGAACACCCACCACCAGCGCCCAGTATATCTTCTTGGCGCTGCGGCCCGAGAACCGCTTGGAAAAGAATGCCGCGCTGCCCGCCGTGCGGGCCACCAGCAGGATACCGCTGGTGTCCTTGTCCAGCCGGTGCACGAGGCGCGGACGCGATTCGTCCTCCCCGGCATAGGCATCCAGCAGCCCATCGACGTGTTTCGTGGTCTTGGTGCCGCCTTGCGTGGCAAGGCCGGGCGGCTTGTTCAGCACCAGCGCAGCTTTCGTGCGGGTAATGAGCATGTCTTGCGCCAGTTGCTCGTCTTCTGCGGATAACGGCCGACGTTCGCGCTTGGTGCGTGCGCCGTCCTCGCCGCCCGGGGGAACGCGCAGCAGCTGGCCTTCGGTCAGCCTGTCGTCCACCTTCGCGCGCTTGCCATCGACGCGCAGCTGGCCCGTGCGCGCCCACCGGCTTACCGTGCCAAAGCCAACTTGCGGAAGATGGCGCTTGAACCAGCGATCGAGCCTTATGCCCTCGTCATCCTCGCCAACGGTAAACTGGCGCACTTCATCAGATGGCCCGGTTCCGAAAGTCTCAGTCATGAAAACAGCCTTGTAATGGTGAGGCCGAAGATAAAGCCCGAAACGCCAAGGCCAATGGACAGCATCAGGTAAATCGCCGCCAACCCGACCTGTCCGCGCTGTATCAGGTAAGCCAGTTCAAGGCTGAAGGCGCTGAACGTGGTAAATCCGCCCAGCAGGCCAACGCCCAGCAGGAGGCGCAACTGGTCCGCGTTCTCCGGCGTGCCGCGCACCAGCCAGCCGGCCAGCAGACCCATCAACAGGCTGCCGACGGTGTTCACGGCCAATGTCGGGAAGGGGAAGACGGATACGGCAGGCGCGCCCAGCCAACCGGTCATCAACCGGCCCATCTGGTAACGGGCAAGCGCGCCGATACCCCCTCCCAGCGCGACCGAGAGAGAGGCAAGAAATTGCGGGGTAGCATTCGACATGGGCGCCCCCTTAGCCGTGTGTGACCTTATGCGGAACCCAAAAGGCACTGCCTGCCTTGCATTTCGCCCGCGATTCGCATATCTGCGCATGTGTGAAGCCGACCCGAGAGGGATTCGGCGCAATTTTCGTTTTGGTTATATGGTGCATCCCGCGCCTGATCGCAGCGGGCTCTGACTGTTTTGAGATTAGAGAAGGTGGCTTAGATTTATGCAGATCATCGTTCGCGATAACAATGTCGAGCAGGCCCTGCGCGCGCTCAAGAAGAAGCTGCAGCGTGAGGGGGTGTATCGCGAGATGAAGCTGCGCCGCCACTATGAAAAGCCCTCGGAAAAGCGTGCCCGCGAAAAGGCCGCAGCGGTTCGCCGTGCCCGCAAGCTGGAGCGCAAGCGCGCAGAGCGTGACGGCGGCCGGTAACGCAAGACTACCGGCTTTCAGGCTCTCGAAGCTTGAAAGCATATCGCAGCTAAGCCAAAAGGGCGTGGAAGCAATTTCCGCGCCCTTTTCGTTTGGCGCGCCAACTTTTTGACGGGATCAAGTTACGATGGCCGAAGTCACTCGCGTACCGCTGCAACCGATTGCCAAGGGCTCGCTCACGAAATTGTGGCTAGGCGTGGCGATCGCCGTGCTGTTGGCCGCTGCCATCGCCTGGGCAGCCATGCCGCAGGGTCTTTCGGTCGATACGGTGCGCGCAGGCGAAGGCGAAAGCCCCACCGCCGAAGATGTGGTGTTCGTGGACTATACCGGCAAGCTGGCCGATGGCACGGTGTTCGACCAGTCGCAAGATTCTCCGCTGCCGATCCAGGGTATCTTCCCCGAAGGCACGCCGCTGCCCTTGGGCGACATGATCCCCGGTTTCCGCGATGCGCTGCTGCAAACGCAAAAGGGCGGCCAGTACGAAATCTTCATTCCGGCTGAACAGGCCTATGGCGATGACGTGCCCGAAGGCGGCCCAATCCCGCCGGGCAGTGACCTGTATTTCGATATCCAGGTGATCGATTTCATGAGCCGGGACGAGTTCCAGCAGCGCGTTTCCACCTTCCAGCAGATGATGATGCAACAGCAGCAGCAGATGGAAGGTCAGGGCGAACTCGGGGACGACGCAGGGATCGCGGTTCCTCCGGTGCAGTAAATCATGACTGCGGAGGCCAACGCCGCAGAAAATGCCGCAAGGCTGGACGACTGGCCGCTACGCCCGTGGTTGCTTGCCGCGATTGGCGGGCTTGCGGGGCTGATCGTCCATCTGATCCTTGAAAGCGGCGGCGAAAGCCCGGCGGGTGCAGCCCTGGCGGGTTTCACTTTCTTCGCCGCGGCCGCCGCGAGTTTCGTTCTCACACCGCACCGTTGGAAAGAGGCGGCGATCTTTGCGCTGGGCCTGGGCGTGGTGATGGGGGGCATCGCGTGGCTGGCGGTGGATTCGGGTGACAGCGTTGCGGGTACCGAATTTGCCTTCGCCGCAGGTGTATTCTTCTCCCTCCTTGCCATTCCGCTGTTCCAGGCGGACTTTCATCGCAAGCGCTGGGCCACGCCTTATGCCGAAACGCATTTCCATGTCTGGAGTGATGCCGTCAGCGCGGGCGGGGCGCTGGCCTTCGTGCTGCTTTCCTGGCTGCTGCTATGGTTGCTGCAGGCGCTGTTCAGCCTGATCGGGTTCGAATTCATCGAGGTGCTGATCGATACAGACGGATTCGCAGGCTTTTTTATCGGGGTCACCTTCGGTGCGGCAATGGGCGTGCTGCGCAACCAGCTTGGTATCATCGGCACACTGCAACGCGTGGTGATGCTGGTGTTCTCGCTGCTGACGGTGCCCTTCGCCCTTGCAATCGTGTTTTTCCTGTTCGTGCTGATCGCAACCGGCGGCAGCGCACTGTGGGAAGCGACCGACAGCGCCACGCCGGTTCTGCTCGCCTGCGCGCTGGGCTGCTTTGTGCTGGCCAACGCGGTTGTGCGCGACGATGACGAGGCACGCAGCGACAGTGCGCTGATGCGTTACGCCGCGCTTGCCTTGTCCGCCAGCATCTTTCCGCTGACGGTTTTTGCTGCGATCAGCATGGGCATCCGGATTGATCAGCACGGGCTCTCGCCAGAACGGCTGTGGGCGCTTGTCGCGATTGCAATCGCTACTGCCTACGGCCTTGCCTACTGGGTAGGGCTGGCGCGGGGGCGGTTGTCGGGCTGGGGCCACCATCTGCGGCGTGCCAACCTTCATCTGGCGGTGGTAAGCTGCATCCTTGCCCTGCTGCTGGCTCTACAAATCGTCGATTTCGGCGGCATTTCCGCGCGACAACAGGTTGCGCGGCTCGATGCGGGTGAGGTGTCAGTAGAAAAGTTCGACTTCGCTGCCTTGCGCTGGGATTTCGGCGATGCCGGCCGGCAGCTACTGTTCAGAATGGCCCGAGGTGAGGGCGAGGTTGCCGAACGCGCGGCAGAGGCCGCGGCGATGGAGGAGCGCTATCCTTATGTCGAGCAGCACAATAAGCGCGTGTCTGAACTGGCATTTCGCTTCGATGATCCGCAGCTTAGAGAATGGGCCGAGAGCCACGTTCGATCCAGTCCGTGGGTTTGCTGGGGCGATTGCGTGGTTCTGGACCTAGGGATGGATGGTGATCGCCATCATGTCGCCTATGTCAGTTCGGGTGAAATCCAGCACGTTCGCTTTCGCGACGATGGCGTGCCCGATCCGCCGGAAACGCCGCTCGCTCCTCTGCCACCTGATGCAGAAGTCTCGGAAGACAATGTCGAAGTTCGCGAATGGACGGGGAGGCGGATCTATGTCGACGGTCAGCCGGTGGGCGAACCGTTCAACTGATAGGCGATTGCCTGCTTGAAGCATGCCCATCTCGCGGCTAACGCGATTGCCATGTCAGTAACCCGAGAAGAAGTCGCCAAGATCGCAAGTCTGGCGCGCATCAGCATGGACGACGACGCGCTCGACCATATGGTGCCCGAACTCAACAATATCCTCGCCTGGGTGGAACAGCTGGGCGAAGTCGACACCACGAGTGTCGAGCCGATGTCTGCCGTCATCCCGCTGGAACAACGCCTGCGCGACGACGTGGTGGATGCCGATCCCAAGACGGGCGGTGGCCGCCGCGACGATATTCTCGCCAATGCGCCCGTGGCCGAACACGGGTTCTTCGGCGTACCCAAGGTGATCGAATAGTGACCGATTTTACGCAAATGGGCCTGAAGGCCATTCGCGATGGCGTGGCTGCGGGCGATTATACCGCTCGCGAAGTGGCGGAGGCGCATAATGATGCCGTGGCTGCCGCAAGCGAGCTGAACGCCTTCATCGTAGCCACGCCTGACCATGCGCTGGCTGCTGCCGACAAGGTGGATGCGGACCGCGCTGCGGGCAGGGAACTTGGTGCAATGGCCGGTGTGCCCATCGGCATGAAGGATCTGTTCGCCACCAAGGGCGTGCAGTCCACTGCCGCCAGCCACATTCTCGAAGGCTTTGTACCGCCTTATGAAAGCACGGTGTCGCAGAACCTGTGGGATGCGGGCGCGGGCATGTTGGGCAAGCTGAACATGGACCAGTTCGCCATGGGCTCCTCGAACGAGACGAGCTTCTTCGGCAATGTGAAAAGCCCTTGGCGCAAGAACGGCAGCAATGCCGCGATGACGCCGGGCGGTTCCTCGGGCGGCTCGTCCGCCGCCGTTGCCGCGCGCCTGTGCCCGGCAGCCACCGGCACCGATACCGGTGGCTCCATTCGACAGCCCGCCGCGATCACCGGTATTACCGGCATCAAGCCGACCTATGGGCTGTCTCTTATACACATCTGACGCTGCCGACG
>OJBY01001033.1_pt1 | contig 11896 bp, 15 predicted proteins | sample 1591731 | NCBI WGS metagenome assembly OJBY01 (sample SAMN05416837, study PRJEB24817) | seawater metagenome | isolation source: Sea water | place: Canada:Atlantic | collected 2013-07
AATACGTAAATGCATACATATGTATAAGAACGCAACGGACGTAGGGTTTTTATACACCCTAAGATTTCCCCTAGGATCGAAAGGGCCGCGCCATGAAATTCGTCACCTATCTTCGCGTATCAACAGAACGCCAGGGCCAGAGCGGCTTGGGGCTGGAAGCGCAACGCGCGGCGGTGGCGGCGCACGTTTTGGGCCGGGGCGAGGTTGTGGCGGAATTTGTCGAGGTCGAAAGCGGCAAGCGTTCGGATCGCCCGGAGCTGGCGCGGGCGCTGGCTGAGGCGAAGCGGGCAGGGGCCGTGTTGCTCATTGCCAAGCTGGACCGTCTCGCCCGCAATGTCGCCTTCATTGCAAATCTTCTGGAAAGCGGCGTCGAGGTCACGGCGGCGGATATGCCAGAGGCGAACCGCTTTGTGCTGCACATCATGGCCGCAGTTGCAGAACAGGAGGGCCGCGCAATCTCAGAGCGCACCAGGGCCGCGCTAGCGGCGGCAAAGGCACGTGGGGTCAAACTGGGCTGGTCTATCCCTGAGAGGGCTTCTGAACAGCGTCAGGCGGCGCGCAAGGGTGCGGCTGTGAACAAGGCGCGGGCGCTGGTCCATGCTGAGAACGTGTTGCCGGTGGTTGAGCAAATCAGGGCAGGGGGCGCATCCCTTCGCCAGATCGCATCGGAATTGAACGCACGAGGCATCAAAACGGCACGGGGCGGCAAATGGCACGCGACCACGGTTCGGAATATTCTAACGGTGGAAAACGGCACTGAGGTTCGCGCGGCCTAAAACGGTCGTTTTCGCCGGTGACATAAACGGTTGAGTTTTGGCACATCCTGCGGTGCGGAGAGGGTCGGGAACGAGCCCATCGCGTCGCTTGCTGCGCCCCGTTCGAACTGGCGCAATGCGTGGTATGCAGACATGGCCAATGATTAGGGCGGTCGAGTGACGTAGTTCCCCGACCGTCACCAGCGCTGCAGCGCAGCTTCGCCGAACCGGCCGTTCAATCGACCTTCGGCATGACGGGCCGGGCGATCGACGGCACAGCGGGACAAACCGGTCCGTTTTGCTGTTTCTCTTCTGTGTGAGACAGGAATGGCCAATGCCGAACCAACAACGCGGCAAAACAGGAGGTCGGGCCGAAATCAGGTCTCTGTTGGCGGCCTGTCAGGCTGGCGAGCGTGTCGTTGACCGCATAAGCCAACTGTCAACCCATTTGGTCAGCCAGACTTTCCGCCTCAGAAAAACCTTTTGCGAGACCCTGCTCGGCCGCTTCTGGGCCAAAGGCCAGACCTTCCGCACGCAATATTGTGGTGTCGGTCAAGCCGATAACGGTAAGGATGTCGCGCAGGTAGTTTCCGCAGTGCTCAAACGCGCTCATTGGACCTTCTGAGTAAATCCCACCGCTGCCTACAACAACCACCACCTTTTTGTCGGACAAAAGTCCGACAGGTCCGCTTTCCGAATATTGGAACGTCTTTCCAACTCGTAAGATGTTGTCAATCCAGGATTTCATAGTCGATGCAACGCTGAAATTGTGCATTGGCGTACCCAGCACGACGACATCCGCATCGATCAATTGCGACACATAGGTGTCAGAGGCTGCCAAGGCAGCCTGGTTTTCTGGTTCGGGCTCGTCACCAGTAGCGAAGAACGCGCGCAGATGGGTTCGACCGAAGTGAGTGGGGGGCGTCGCCACGAGATCCAGGTCCACAACTTTTGTGTCGGGATGCGCCGCAACGTATCGGTCGATGAATGCCTTGGAAACAGCCCGCGAAGCCGATTTCTCCAAGTCTGGGCTAGATTGAACGTTCAATAACACCGCCATACGAACTTCCTTCCGTTAAAAATGCCTAGGATTGTGGGTGCGCGCCAGTTAGCTCGCGCCCTCGCACCAAAGTTACATGTGCGACTTGGTTTCGCAACAAGTTTCCGAAGATGAGTGTCTCCACTGGGCTCTGGGCCGTCATCTGAGTATTCCAGTTGGATATTCCATGGCTGAAGGACCGCTTCTCGCGTCTTTTTGCCAAGTTCTGTCTGCACCTGCAGAAGGCTGGGGCAGCATCTCCGGCGATGTAGGCCCCGGTCGCGAACTGCAGTTACCAGCCGGTCGAGCGAGTAAACCGACCGGCCGCAGTGTCCGCACACCGGACATAAACCCCCTGACAGAACCTTTGCGCCAAAAACGGTCGTTTTTGTCACCTGCACGCAAGGTCAAGAAAATCGCGGCGTGCCAAAACCCTACGGCGAAACTCAGAGGGTTTTGGCAGGTTTTCGCCCTATTCGATCACCTCTGGTGGCAACATTTCCTCAACGGTCCCGGTGATCCGCGCCTTGCGGCCTACGCGGGGGCGTTGCAGCTCGGCATAGGCGGCTTTCCGGCCTTCAATATCCTTCGCCCCCCAGCCGATCAGAACGCCGGTGACGCGCCGTCCGGTTTTCTCGGGCATCACGGTCACGGTGAAGTCAGACAGGGCGTTCACTTCCATGAGCGCGGGTTTGATCGCGTATTGGTTCAGGTTTCCGAAGGTCGTCAGCTTGTCCGGTTCGACGCCTAAGAGTTCCCGGAAGTCATCCAGGGCGAACCGTTCTGTGAACACATGCTTGAGCCTCACACGCCGCGCCACGGCCTCATAGAGGGCCAGGGCATACTTCGAGGTGAAGGCCCGCAGCACTTCCAGCTCTAGTTTGGCAAAGACGGTGGAATCCTTGAGCAGCAACGCCAGCTCGGGCGGGATCGAATATTTCAGATTTCCGCGTTTGCGCTTGGGGTCTGACAGGTTGTTCCAGCCCAGGAGCTGCACACGGTCGGTAGAGCCGTCCGGTCGCTGGATCGTCACCACGGTCGTCATGAGGGCTTCAATCGACTGCACAAGCCGATCATTGCTTTCGTGCGTTTCTCTTAGGTCAGCAACGGCGATTTCAAAGCGCCTGCCCTCTGAGGCCAGGTCTGGCCCAAAGGCATGGCGCAACAGCACGTTGAACAAGCGCCGGTCTGCCAGCGTCAGCCTGGACGCGCCTTTCACCTCGATCAGCTCGGCAGGTTTCACCATCTCGCCCATGTTCGGGGCGACATCGAGCGTCCGCTTATTATTAGTTTTGGGGCGGATCGATTCTGACAAAGCGTTTCCGTTAGCTGGCGATTCGCCCAAAGCTAAGATTAAACCTGTATCGGAGGCAAGGTTTTGTGTCTCGATTCAAGCGGCGCACAAACCGCCCGATTCCTAAGCGATAACCGCCCCAAAACTAATTGATAACCGCCCCAAAACTAATCCGTCCTCGCCCGATTCCTAAGAGTTTGTCGGATTTTCCGTTTCATATCAAAGGACTACATGCCCCTGAAGTAAGAAGATTCTAGAAGAAAAAGAAGAAGAACGATCACAGCACAAATGCGGATTTACGTAATTGCATAATTTTAGCCATGTTCGACCTTTGTTCCTTGAGCTGTAGCTGCCAAAACACTACAATGGTTTGTATCTGCTCACACATGGACCGCAAGATATGGACATTTCACCCCTGCTCACCGTGGCTGACTTCTGTCAGGCCGTAGGTATTAGCCGATCCACCTGGCACAAACTCAAGCGCCAAGGCGCAACACCCGCCGTTGTCACAATCGGCGGCATTCAACGCATCCGAAAGGAAGCGGCTGAGGCATGGCTTGCTGAGAACGAAACCAGAGGCAGCACCATCCACTAACAACACCTAGCCCGGTCGAAATGGGAGGATCGGCGGGCCTATCGAGGCAAAGAAACTGGACACGCAATTCACTGCATCAGGTTCTACCGGAACGGCTGAAACGCCCGAGTTACGGAAGCGGCCTATATATATAGCTCGCGCGTTACCTATACCGTATGGTTCCCACCAGAACCCACAACAAGACACGCTGGCGAACAAGGACGGGCAAGGGGCGGTCACCAGCCCCGCAGCCGCAGGCCGCGCGGTGGTCAATGAGATCACCAAAACAATCCAGCCGCCAGAAAAACGCACGGACGGCTTGCCGATAGGTTCGCAGGCCAATTTCATAGAAGCGGCAAGGTGCGCGGCCATTCTCGGCTTCCCGATCAACACACTTCTCACGGTTCGCTGGTCGTCGCTCTACCACCACGACAACGCCAATCCCCTCTTTGCACAATCGCCCGTCGAGCGAATTGCCTACCTAGTCGAATTGCTGAGAAAATGGATTGCCGCGCGGTGTCGAGGCGGATTTCAGTATCTTTGGGTCCGTGAAGCAACATCAGAGCTGGGCGAGCACTGGCACATCGCCTTTCATCTGCCGCACGGAAAGCGAAAGGCCATCGCGTCCTACCTATCGGATCTTCTTGGCGAACCTGTAGACCACACGCCCAGGACAACAGCGCAAGGTCGGACAGAGGGCGAGTTCGCATGTAGCGCCTGGAGATCATGGCACTTGGCGAAAGACACACACCCAGAACGATCCGGATTCTATCTCGCCGCCTATCTTGGAAAGGGCGAACCATCTGAACGCATGTTTCGTGGCAAATTGGTTCCTAACACCCGCAAGCTGGTCAGGGGCCAGGCATTCGGTGGCCGCGAAAGGTCTGGCAGATAGGAGAGTACCGCAAAGTGTGGGGCAGTTGAATTTTGGGATTGATGCTGGCAAGGATTTTGGATGTCATCCGCTTCTCAAATCTATCAGCTAAAGGTACGCCTTCTTGGGTTGAGCCCGATGATCTGGCGGCGTGTTTTGGTATCGGATTCGACGACTCTGCGTGAACTGCACGGCATTCTTCAGGTTGCGATGGGCTGGGAGGGCATTCATCTGTTCCTCTTCGAGGTTCACGCGGTACAATACGGCTCGTTCGAGTTGCATGCTGGAAACCCGGATGTATCCTTGCAGCAGTTTGGATTCCGCGAGAACCAACGATTTTCTTACGTTTACGATATGGGGGATCACTGGGAACACGAAATCCGTGTTGAAGCGATTAATCCGCCACCAAAGAAAACCTATCCGGCCTGCATAGGCGGTTCCGGAGCCTGCCCGCCTGAAGATTGCGGTGGCGTATATGGATATCTTGAACGGCGGGATGAGGCTGACGGTTATGATGCCTGGAATGACATGGGCGTCATGGTTGGTTTTCTCGAAGATGTTGTAGCAGTGAACGCCCCCAATCGGCCGGTATCCGATTTCATGTCTGACGATGTGGAAGCTGCGATGGAACGGATGGTTGCTCGCAAGCCGTTTGTGGCGGGGAAATTCTCACGGGGTGCTGTGAACAAGCGGTTTCGATCCGGAGATCATCGCGACCTGATGCGCCAGCAGATGTGGTAAGGGCCGTCCGAAATGGTTCGGTTACGGACAGGCGCTCCAGACCTGTCCTAAAATTATATTGACGGCCTATTGAACACGCCTATGATTCTGGACACCCATTTCTTTACAGCGTGCGTCTATGTCCAGAACCTTTGCCTATACCCGGGTCTCAACCACAGAGCAGACCCCGGAAAACCAGCTTCAGGAGATCGAGGCGGCAGGTTTCAAAGTGGAGCCGCACCGCGCCGCCACAGAAATCGTATCCGGCTCCGTGGTCATCACCCGTCGAAAAGGGTTCAGCCGTTTACTCGACAAGATGGAGCGGGGCGATGTGCTGATTGTGACCAAGCTGGATCGTCTAGGCCGGGACGCCATTGATGTCAGCACCACCGTGACCAGGCTCGAAGAGATGGGCATCCGTGTTCATTGTCTGGCGCTTGGCGGTGTCGATTTGACGAGCTCCGCAGGGAAGCTGACCATGGGTGTGATCAATGCCGTCGCCCAATTCGAGCGTGACTTGCTGATTGAACGCACTCAATCCGGTCTCGCCCGGGCCAAGGCGCAAGGGAAGCCGCTTGGGCGACCGGCGGCGTTGATGGCCGATCAGCAGGCGCAGGTCCGCGCGCGGATCGCAGCTGGCGAAACCGTCTCGGCCATTGCCCGCGACATGGGCACAAGCAGGCAGACCATCATGCGCGCGAGAGACGCGCAGACATCATAAAAACAAGCAGGCAGGAAAACACATGGACATCGAGATAACGGTCAAGATTACCGGACCGGACGGCGCAACCCACACGGAGGACATCGCGAAACTGGCCAAAGGGTCTGAGACGGTTGGTGAAATAGGTCTCTCCATAGGAGAAAGCAAGGAACTGCTTCTGAAGCTCCAGCAAGAAATCGTTTCTGCGCAGTGCGCTGCTTACTGCGCGACCCGCGCTTGTTGTCCCTGCTGCAGACATAAGCTGCGTTGCAAAGCCCGCAGTCATATCCGGTATCGCACGGTATTCGGTGATGTCACTGCCCCGAGCCCACGTTTCTACCACTGCCAGTGCAACGCTGGTTCCGCCAAAACCTTCAGTCCGCTGACCGAGCTCCTGCCTGACCACGTCGCGCCAGAAATGCTCTGGCTGGAAACGAAGTGGGCCTCGCTGGTCTCATACGGCGTGACAGTGGATTTGCTCAAAGACGTACTGCCAATCGGCGAGCGGCTGAACGCGGAAACCGTTCGTCGGCATTTGGCCCGCGCGGCAAATCGCATGGAGGCCGAATTGGCCGCCGAGCGGTACAGTTTCATCGAGACCAGCGCATATCAGCGGGAACAGCTTCCCAACCCGGAGGGCTCGATCACGGTTGGCATTGACGGCGGATATGTCCGTTCACGTGAAAAGGGCCAATCTCATTTTGAAGTTACTGTTGGAAAATCCATTCCTACAGATCGCCCGAATCGCTACCTTGGCCTTGTGCAAAGCCATGATGAAAAACCGAAGCGGCGATTGCATGATATTCTGAAGAGCCAGGGCTGGCAGGAAAATCAGCACGTCACATTCATGACAGATGGCGGCGATACGGTCATCAACATCGCCCGTGATATGGCCCCTGCTTCGGAGCACATTCTGGATTGGTTCCATATCACGATGCGCATCACAGTAATGCAGCAATATGTCAAAGGTCTTGCCCATCCCAATCCGAAGGACGCCGAGGAGATGGCCAGAGCGCTTCGCCAAATCAAAGGATATCTATGGAATGGCAACCTGCATGACGGTCAGGTTGCCATTGACGACCTGGTCATGGCCCTCGACGAGATCGAAACTGAATACGCCAGCATCAAAGCCTTGCGAAAAGCAGCCTCAGATTTCCAGACCTACATTGATAACAATGCCTGGATGATCCCGAATTACGCCGAACGGCGGCGCTATGGCGAACGTGTGTCCACAGGCTTTGTCGAAAGCACCGTCAATACCGTCGTCGGCAAACGCTTCTGCAAACGTCAGCAAATGCGGTGGTCAAAGATCGGTGCCCACCTCATGCTGCAAGCCCGCACACGCACGCTGGACGGCACTCTGCGAAGCAAGTTTGAGCAATGGTATCCGGGCATTAAACCCGACGGAAAGGTAAGAATGGCAGCCTAATTGCCCCACACTTTGGGGTACTCTCCAGATATGACGCGACACAGGGTCAGATCAGGGGAACGACAGCACTCAAGAAACGGTTCGACATTGCCCGTCCGCTCAAACAGGCCATAAAAGCGCGCCAGAGCGGCGATTTAAGCGGCATGAGGGGCTGAGATGTGGTTAGGGTGCCAAAAGCGAGAAGGCCGCTCAACGGCGCTCTCTGCGCCTCTCAATGGCGTTCATGAAAATCACCCTGTCACAGCAAAAGCAGCCGGGAACCGATACCCGGCAAGTTTCCAAATGATTTCGGCTAAATCTGAGGTGAGGCATGGGCGGGATTGGTAGCGGGCGACACTGGCAGTTCGGAGCCAGCACAACGGAAGATTACCGTTCGATCGACATTCGTTGGCTGAAACGTGAGGGGCTTCTGTCCTCTTGGTCTAGTCGTAGCATTACCTGGTCACGTGGTGGTGAGGTGACCGGCTCGATCAACATTCAGTTCCAGTCAGATCGCATAATATTCGATTACCGCCGTCGGGATCGAGGCAGCGACGAATGGCAACCAGAACGCTATCCGGTCTACCTCGATACCACACCCTGCCACATAGGCGGTGAGCGGCAATGGTTCCTCTGCCCTGCCCGTGGGTGTGGTCGGCGTGTCGCCATCCTCTACGGCGGTGCCATCTTTGCGTGCCGCCATTGCTACCGGCTGGCCTATCCTTCTCAGCGGGAAAAGCCGGGGGATCGAGCCGCACGTCGGGCAGATCGGATCAGGGACAAAATGGGCTGGCCTGGCGGCATCCTGGAAGGGGGCGATTGGGGCAAGCCTAAGGGAATGCACTGGCGGACTTATCACCGGCTCTGCCGCGAACACGACGCTCTGTCAGATCGCTCCTTTGCGGGGATGATGGAACATCTCGGACGACTTTCGGGCAGTTTCTAAAATGGGCTCATTTAGATTCGCTGACTGGTCGCCCTATCCCTCTTCGGTGTCAGTAGGCCAAACCCCGCGCGACCAGTGCGCTCCAGCAGTTGATCGAGATTGGCGAAGGATGGGGTTCGACTGAGCGGACGAATACTCGGGATTTCCCTAATTGTTTTGTTTGGGCCTTCAATGTCTCAATCGCACGAGGTGCTGTAGGCACAGGGTCCCAGAGCTTGTTTCGACAGTCAATTCCGGAGACAGCGATTGCCGAGGATGGAGCGCTTTCCACAACTTGCACTTCGGACACCATGGGCGTTTGGGTGCCTACCACGTTTACTGGCGCACTGGCATTCGTATTCGGCGCAGTTGATCCGCAGGCCACAAGAATGGCCGGCAATGCAAGTATGAGAAGGCGTTGTTTCATTTGTCTTCCAATTACCGATAGTTGACTACAAAAGTCGCTACCGTGTGATGCGAAACTTCTCAAGAGAAAGAACTGTATGGGCTGGCCTGGTGGCATCCTGGAAGGCGGCGACTGGGGCAAGCCCAAGGGAATGCACTGGCGCACCTATGAGCGGCTTTGCCGGGAACACGACGCCCTGTCAGATCGCGCCCTGGTCGGGATCATGGATCACCTGAACCGCCTGTCTGGTCGTTTCTAAAATAGGCGGATTTAGAGGGGTGAAGTTGGCAAGAAATAGGGACGTTAACTTCACACGGGCAGGCCACGTCCCCGCCCGGTCGCGTCTGCGGGCATGTGAAGCTGGCAGGAAATAAGGGCGCTTTCTTCGCATACCAGTCAGCTCGAAAACCGTCTGATTTTCCAAGGCATAACCCGTTTTAGAATGAGGGTGCGACCTTGGCAGGATATGTCGCTTGTATGCAGATTTTGTCCGCCCTGCCCCGCGCCCAAACCGCCCCGATAAATGGGGTCGGTTCGGTCTGGGCGCTTTCCTGAATGCTGGAAAGCACGGTGGTGTTTTTCACCGGCCAGACAACGGCTTGGCCGCTAACCTGGGCCGGTTTCCGGGAAGGGGAGTTAAAATCGGAAAATCGTTACTGGGGAACGGCTTGGCGAAGCAGGAAGCGCCCTTCGCCACTTCTGCTTGAGCAGAACGCTTTACTTTACGGCACTAATAATGCCAGGGGCAGCCTCTTGCTGTCCGGCGGCCCCTTTGGGCCAACACCATTGTTTCTCGGAAACGTATGAGACCGCTTGGCAAGTTGGGGCGTCTAGACAAATTCTCTGGCACTCTTGGAAGCTGATTCCGCGAAACCCGTTCTGAGTGAGATCATTTCCGATGAGGTCCGTGGCTGGAAGAATATGCATCCTTCTAGCCCCTGAAGTCGTCGCGGTGCAGCTCTCTGCCATCTCCCGAACCCTGGAGTCACGAATGGTCTGGTCGAAGCCCCAAAAGACATTGCCGCCTGGAGTATGAACGCGAGCGCCAATGCTCTTTGCAGTGATCATTTTGGCCGAAATGTGATCTGGCACCCGCATAAGGAAACGGGTCCGAGCATTGTCCCGGTTTAAGAGTTCCGTGTCAGAAATCCGGTTATCTTCCCCATCGATCACGAGAGAAAACCAACCCAGCATTGCCAGTTCGGGTTCTTCGAGGACGGCATAAGCCACGAGATCGTCACCGCAAATTAGGGTCATTTGGTTAGTCCCGTACAGGGATTCCTGTACCATGTGCAGCGCGACCTTCCCGTTAGCGTTCTTATACTCCATGCGTTCGTCGAAGATTGGGCCGGTTACCACGCGCCAGCGGGTCAGGTCCGCTTTCTCAACCCAAGTAATCTGGTCCGGCGGGGTGTTGGACATCCGACTGAACAGCTCAGTGCTAACTCGCTGCCGATCAAGGAGACTGACGATCTCGGAAGCGAAGCGTTGCGCGATATTTATCGCGGCATCAGCCGCCACCGTTCCACTGGGGTCCCCAAATTGGTGAACCCCAATTCTACCGTTTTCGGCGAGATAGCGAAGGTCAGCCCCAAGGTATGCCAGAACACACGCGGAGGCACATTCCGCGTTTGGACGCTCGGACGATCCCACTTGGGCGCTCACGATTTCACTACGTGACCTTAGGACCTCAGCAATCTCCAAGCCTTCCACTAAGCTACCGCCAGGACTATCGAGCTCCACGCTGATATCGCGCATGTCTGGGTCATCGTATCGAGACAACACAGCACGAAGCCTATCAGCATCCCCATTCTCGATGGGACCTGTCAAAGTGATTGAAAGCCCTAAGGGGAATATCGGCCTAAGATCATTTACTTCGGCACTTATCTCAAGGCCGCGAACAGTCGAGGGAAGAATGAGAAGCGAGACAAGTATCAGAAAACGCATGAGATTAGATTCTACGTAACTACGCATTTGCGCGTTTAAGGTATTCCGCAAGAGCGGCTTCTAGTATTGCCTGGTGCGTCTGGTCGGTTTCGGCGGCATGAAGCCTGAGGCGCTTGTAGGTCTCGCCATCGAGGGCCAGCGTAAGCCGTTTCTCACCTGGGCGCTTTGCCGGTTTCTTGTCCTGGGCCACGCCCTGCCCTGCCCCGCGTTGCGGTATCCCCGTATCGGTCGGGCGGCTTTCGGTGTTCAAGAGGCCATCGAGGGCCACGGGTTTCTTAGCCATTCAGAATCCCTTTCACGTAATCCCATACGGCGGCAATCTCTGCCCCCGCCTTGTCGTCGGTTGTCTCAGATACCCCTTGGCCGGTCGCCCCAGTTTCAGCGTAGGCGACACGTTGAGCGATATTCACCGGGGCAACTCTGCCATGTTGCGCCAGGACGCGGGCCGCTTCTTCTGTGATCCGCGCGCGCGGCGTTTGAGATAGGGCAAAGGCGAAAGGCACCTTCGCGGCATTCACGGCGGCTATGGTCGCGCCTACCGCTCGCAGATCGTCAGGGGAAGGGCGAACTGGGATCAACACCAGGTCAGCCGCGCCAAGCGCCTCAGATAGCCATTCTGGGGCCGCTGGCGGGGTGTCGATAATGCAAAGGTCAAATTGCGCCTTAGCGGCGTCCAGTGTTGCTTTGAGTGCATGTGGTGCAGGGTCACGGTCCAGCATTGCAGGCGTGTCAGCGTCCCGGCTTTCCCACCACGCCCTGAGCGAGCCTTGCGGGTCCAGATCGAGGCAAAGCACCCTGAGGCCATCTTGTGCAGCGGCAACGGAAAGATTGCGGGCCAGCGTTGTTTTGCCAGCCCCGCCTTTTTGAGCGGCTATCAAGATCGTTTTCATAGTCTCATTAACTCATGCGACCGCCCCTGAGGGCAGGGCCGTGTACCTTCGTTTGATAAATCTTGGAGACGCTCGCCGTAGGTTTCTTGCCTGAGCCTTTTTGCTTCTTCGCCATCTTCTGGCGCTGTTTTAGCTCGACAACGATCCGTGCTTTTTCATCGGCGTCTGTCTCAGCCAATGAGTACCTTGCGCGAAGCTCTGGCAAGGAAAGGCGTTTTAGGTTGGCGGGTTTCAGTTTGCTCATAGGCAATAGCTACCGCAAATGCGCGAACCCGCAAACGCATAAATTCTTATCTACGCACTTGCGTAAATACGTAAATGCATACATATGTATAAGAACGCAACGGACGTAGGGTTTTTATAC
>OJBY01001042.1_pt1 | contig 11814 bp, 12 predicted proteins | sample 1591731 | NCBI WGS metagenome assembly OJBY01 (sample SAMN05416837, study PRJEB24817) | seawater metagenome | isolation source: Sea water | place: Canada:Atlantic | collected 2013-07
GCGCGCGGCGACCTGGGGGTCGAGCTGGAGCCGCAGGAAGTCCCGCCGCTGCAGAAGCGGATCGTCAACGAGACGCGCCTCAAGGGCAAGCCGGTGATCGTGGCGACGCAAATGCTCGAAAGCATGATCGAAAGCCCCGTGCCGACGCGTGCCGAAGTCTCGGACGTGGCAGCGGCGATCTATGAGGGCACGGATGCGGTGATGCTATCGGCAGAATCCGCCGCCGGTCAGTACCCCGCCGAGGCCGTCAGCACGATGGACGCCGTGGCCCGCGAGGTCGAGGCCGATCCGAATTACCGTGAGGTGATAGAGGCCTCGCGCAAGGTGATCCGCAGTTCCGTCGCCGACGGTATTGTCGTGGCCGCACGCGAGATCGCGGAGGCAACCGATATCAAGGCGATCTGCTGTTTCACGCAAGGCGGCACCACGGCCTTGCTGACATCGCGCGAACGGCCGAGCGTGCCGATCCTGGCGCTCAGCCCGCTACGGGATACGGCGCGCAAGCTGGCGCTGAGCTGGGGTGTGACCTGCTACGTGACGGGCGAGGTCAGCCGGTTCAAACAAGCGGTGGTCAACGGTGCGCGGATGGCGCGGACCAAGGGGTTCGCGACCGAACAGGACCAGATCGTCGTCATGGCGGGGGTTCCGTTCAACGTGCCGGGCACGACCAACATCCTGCGGGTCGCGCCCTGTGAGGAACGGCTGATCTTTCCGTCTGATCAGGAATAGCTCGATGGACAGCGATCTCATCATGGTGGCGGGGATCCTGATCCTCATGCTTTCGATCCCCTCGGCCATTTCTGCCTATGCGGACGGCCGGGGGCCCTGGGTTGCGCTGGTCGTCGTGATCCTGGGGGCGGCGGTTCTGGGGTGGGGGTGGCAGAACCATCCCACCGAGATGACGCTGACCGAGGTGCCGCATGTCATCATCCGCGTGTTGGCGCGCGTCATCCCTTAGGTCGGGCCGGTTCCTCGGGGTGGGAGGAGAGCCGGGCAAGGGCCGGATGTTGCCGGTGTGACGTCCCCGCTTTTCACTTGCCATGAAGGGCCGCGCGCCCTATACGGCCCGCTCAGCCGCGCGACCGGTCCAAGTGGCATACCGAGTCGCGCTTACAACCGTTCAAGACCAAGGAGACGGAAATGCCCAAGATGAAGACCAAATCGAGCTGCAAGAAGCGGTTCAAGATTTCGGCGACTGGCAAGGTCATCGGCGGCCAGGCCGGCAAGCGCCACGGCATGATCAAGCGCAGCACCAAATTCATCCGCGACGCCCGCGGAACCACCGTCCTGTCAGAACCTGATGCGAAAATCATCAAGTCCATGATGCCGTACGACCGCTAAGAGGAGAAACAGCATGTCTCGAGTCAAGAGCGGTACCGTCACCCACGCCCGTCACAAGAAAATCCTGAAGTCGGCCAAAGGTTACTACGGTCGCCGGTCCACGACCTTCAAGGTGGCGACCCAGGCGGTCGACAAGGCCAACCAATACGCCACGCGTGACCGCAAGAACCGCAAGCGGAGCTTCCGCGCCCTGTGGATTCAGCGGATCAACGCCGCGGTCCGGTCGCATGACGAAGCGTTGACCTATTCGCGCTTCATCAACGGTTTGGCGCTGGCCGGGATCGAGGTGGACCGCAAGGTCCTGGCCGATCTCGCCGTGCATGAGCCCGACGCCTTCGGATCGATCGTCGATCAGGCGAAAGCCGCACTGGCCTGAATTGGTCGGATACGAATTAGCAAAGGCCGTCCCTCGGGGCGGCCTTTTGCATTTCGTGTGTAACTCGTGGCCAAGCTCCCTGTGGGCCTGACGCTATGTCCGACAAATCTTCCCGAAGAAATCTTCGGGAATCCTTCGCGCCGGAGGTCGGCTTGGCGGGATGAAGCTGCCGTTCGACCCACAAGTCCGAAGGTCTGCTTCCATTTATTCTGGAAGTGTCCTGATGACGTAGGACCGCCATGATTAAGCCTGTGAGCCGTCTAAAAACATCTGAATTTCTTGCATCATCATGGTCCATGTTTCCTCTTGAGGGAGAGGGATATGGTTCCTGCTTTCAAGCGAAACGTACCTCGCACCTTCGATTTCACTTGCGAGTAATCGTCCCTGTTCGACAGGCTGTATCGCGTCTGAGATCGCATGAATGACCAGTGTGGGCGTGCGAATGGACGCCAATACTTTTGATACATCAAACCGGTCAATTATTTGTCTCAAACGTGCTGCATTTTCCGGCGATATCGTTTCAGTTTGCATCTTCACAAAGCTTGCCAACTGCGCAGGTGTGGCATCTGGCAAGAACAGGGTCGAGAACGCATTTACAAATGGGCTGTCCGCCTTGCCCCAACCTGCCCTGATGAGGCCTATTACAGTTTCTTCATCAACGTCGCCCTGTGCCGCCTCGCGCAATGAGCGTCCCTTCACATACCCGCCATACAAAACCAATCCGCTGACCCGCTCGGGATACCGTTGGGCAAAGCGGATGGCGACCGGTACTGCTTGCGACGCTGCGAAGATCGGGAAACGATCCAAATTGTTGGCGTCGGCAACGGCCATTAGGTCGTCGGCAAAGGCATCAATATCCGCGTCAACAAGATCGCGAGAGGACAGCCCTGTGCCCCTTTGATCATAACGGTAAAGCGTGTTCTTGCGATCAAGCGTTTCGATCAATGGCCGCCAGACCGGGCTCTTCCAATCAAGTTCCAAGTGTGAAAGCCAATGGGCGACCCGGACCAAAGGCGGGCCATTCCCGCTCTTGGAGAACGCAATTCTTGCGCCGTGAGAGGATCGGGTGAATCTAATGCTTTGCGTATCGGAGCGCTCGGGATCGGGCGTTTGCGCTGCGGCTTCGGCTGTTCTCACTTCGACATTCAGCTGAAAACCTCTGCCATGGACTGTTTTGATAATGGCCTGTGCCCGCCCCGTATCTCCGACAGCCTTTCGGGCGGCGTTGATCCGTGCGCTGATCGTCGCGTCAGAAACGCTTAGCCCGTGCCAGACGGTTTCGACAATGTCGTCCTTGGTCATCAATCGACCCTTTTGATCGACAAGGAACAATAACAGATCAAAGACCTGTGGTTCGAGGTGAACTGGCAGCCCATCGCGCAAAAACAGGTGCTTGTCAGGGTCGATCAGGCAGTTTGCGAATTCATATGCCATCGCACATTGATGCGGCAATATGGCGGCGATAATCAAGGGCTTCGGGTCCAGACCAGGCAGAAATATTGAAATCACAAGATAACCTAAAGAGCGTCTTCAAGCTATGGCGAGGCGACTGTGGTTCTTTGAGTGCAGAACACATCAAGGAGTTTTCGCCATGCAAAAATATGAAACACCAGAGATTAAGCGCCACCCTGACGGGTCGATTGATACCGCACATTATATGAAAATCGGACGTCAGGAACGTGCAGATCAGGCGCGCAAACTGGCCAAGGCAGTAGTGCCGAAGCGCCGAACCCTTTCTTTGCTGCCTTGGTTTCTCAGGACATCCGTGACCTGATTAGACATCCTTCACAGTGTGCCGATTTGAGGAACTGGCCAGTCCTCGACTTTAGAATCGGCCCTGACCCCAGAAATCGAAAAGCGTCTTGAGCGACAATTCTCCGGTTTCTGGGGAGCTGACCATTTAGCCAATCGCACCTCGCGGAGATTCTTGCTCCCGCAAGAGAAAAGCGACTGAATGAGGTCAATGGGAAATCCAAAGCGGACCTCCCCCCACTTTGCAGCATCGAGAACTTTGGGCTCGAAGCCGACTTTGCGCTCCGAGCCCTTAGCCCCATATGCACCACGAATTAGCAAAGGCCGTCCCTCGGGGCGGATTTTTGCATATTGGCGTCCCTTGTGGCGGCGGTCAGGTGGTGAGGACCTTGGCCCCGTCCAGCCCGATGGAGACCCGGTGACCGGCCTGGATGTCGGCCTCAAAGGCTTCGGCAACCGCGTGCAGAATCTTGGCCTCTGTCCAGCGACCGGCCCAGACATCCGGCATCACGGGTCCGAGGGCATGCCGGACGAGATAGAAAAACAGCTCACGCAATTCGCACCGCGCGCGCCGCAGGCTGGTCGCCTCCCGCCCTGTCAGGCCGTGAGCGTCCGCGCTGACTTCCCACAGGATGCGCAGGATGGCGTTGCAGGTGACATCAGGATCGTCACTGTGCTGCATCATGTCCATCAGGCCCTCGCGAAAGGCCGGGACATCCATGCCGAGCATGATCTGCGGATCGACCTCCATCGCAGAGAGATAGGTGGCGGCATAAGCGGCGGCCCCCATTTTTTCATGGGTCTTGGCCCAGGCGATATTCGCAAATGACGAAACCGAGTCCGCCTCGCCATACCAGCGAGGCAACATATTAAGACCATGCACCGCAAACGGGGTGAGCGTTGTCGGATCGCTGCGACGCCAGCGGGTGAACAGGCTGAACAGGTCTTCCATGGTGGAGCCTTCGGCGGCGCGAACCCGGTAATTGACCTCTGCGAAATAGGCGGAATGCGGGGCCTGCGGTGCGATCTCTTCGAGAATCTGATGGGCGGTGTCGAAACACGTCCGCGCGGCGTCCAGCCTGTCCGGGGTCAAGTCCTGGGTCTGGTCACTGCCGTGCCGCGCCCAGCCCAGTTCGAGAAAAAGCTGCGCAGCCAGGAAATGCAGCGCCGGATCGGGCTCTGCCAGCACAATGCAATCGAGCAGAGGTTCAAACAGGGCGTCGGGCAATTCCGCTTCATTGACCGGCTGGCCCCGGTCCAGTTTGCGACAGGTCTCGGGGCCCGCGATATGGCGGAACAATTCAATCGCGATAGCTGGGGCGATGCGGGCACCCGACGGGAGCGCGGCGCGACGTCGGTCCAGTTTGCCCAGACGTTGGCCGAGCGCCGACCAATCGCGTGCCGACCACTCCAGAATGGCCGAATTCAGAGGCCCGGCGAGCGCCTTTTTGTCCGGGTGCCCGGTCAGCACAGTCAGCGCGATCCGATCTGCCAGATGTTCAGTCGACAGGCGCTGAACCGACAGGACCTCGGCCCTTTGCCGTTTGCGCTGAACGCTCCGCGCGAGGGCCGCGGGAATAGTCAGGGTGTTTGACACGAGACGCAGTGCGAGCGGCATGCGGGTGGTGTCATGAGAATAGGTTTGGGCAGCTTGGGGCATTGTGTCGGTTCCAATCGCTCGGGTTAACCAAGACTAACCAAGTGATGCTGGCGTTTTTACGGCACGTGCGCGGCGGTTGCGCGGCCTCTCTGAGGACAGGCGGTCCGGGAACTTCGCCCCGTATCCCTTTGTTGTGTCCCCATTGCCGCAAGGAGATTGAGATGACCGACGCCACCGCTGAAACGAAAGCCACTTCGCTATCGGACACGCAAGGCAAGGAGGGCGCGAAAACGGCCGTGCTCTATCGGATGTCGATGCCAAAACACCTTTGCCCTTATGGGTTGAAAACCAAGGCGTTTCTCGAAAAAGGCGGCTACGAGGTCGAAGACCACCTTTTGACCACGCGCAATGAGACGGATGAATTCATGGCCGAGGCGGGGGTGAAGACGACCCCGCAAACCTATATCGGCGGCGACCGGATCGGTGGTTACGAGGAGGTGCGCAAATACCTCGGTCAACCGGTGCGCGAGGAAGGAAGCACGACCTACCAACCGGTTATCGCGGTTTTTGGCATGGCGTTTCTGATGGCCGTCGCCCTGGCCTTTGGCACGTTGATGCCGATCTTGTCGGCCCGCGCGCTAGAGGTCTTTATCGCGTTTTCCATGTGCCTTCTGGCGCTGCAAAAGCTGCGCGACATCGAGAGCTTCTCGACCATGTTCCTTAACTACGACCTGCTGGCGCAACGATGGGTTTGGTACGGCTACGTCTACCCGGTGGCCGAAGCATTGGCCGGTCTGTTGATGCTCACCGCCCTGCCATTGCTCGCGGCACCCATCGCGATTTTCATCGGTGGCGTCGGCGCAGTGTCGGTCATCAAGGCTGTCTATGTCGATAAGCGGGAGCTGAAATGCGCCTGTATGGGCGGATCGTCCGAGGTGCCGCTTGGCTTCGTGTCGCTGACAGAGAATCTGATGATGCTCTTTGCCGGTATCTGGATGCTGTTCTGATCTGCGAGGCAAGGGGCGCGATCCGTCCCACATAAAGGACGGATCGCTGCCAGTCTCAGCTGCGCAGCAACGGTGCGCAATTCACATGAGCAAGAGGCTGGCCGATGTGGTGCGGGTTGATGACCAGGATCCACTGGACTGGATATCCGGGCGCTTGGGTGCGGGAATAGGAGCAACCGTCCTGCGTGGTGATCCACTGCGTGCCAGTCTGTTGCACGTTCTGCGGGACCTTGGGGTCGCGGTAAGCGCCGATCGCCTGAACCGAGGCGGCAACGAGGGCGAAAGAGGCGGTGAGGGCGGCGAGTTTAAGAAGCTGCATGGGTCTTCCTTTATGTCTGTGTTTGGGTTTCAGGGGCCGACGTTCTTGGCCGGTAGAACTGTTCTAACGGTGGCCCGTGCCCTCCAAGGGTCAGAAATGTGGCGCTGCGATGGACTATCTCGACGGTTTTAAGCGGCTTTGAATGGTATCTGCGCGGTCTCTCTGCCTTGCCTCTTGCGCTTTGTCTGGGTAGCAGGTTCAGCGAACATGACCGGAGGGACCCGGATGGACGATCTGAAAGCCAAATACCTTGATGCGATCGGCGTAGCCCCGGACGAGAACGCGCTGGAAGAGTTGCGCGTGCAGGCGGTCGGCAAGAAGGGCGAGATCAGCCTGCGGATGCGCGAGCTGGGCAAGATGACGCCCGAAGAGCGCCAGACCGCCGGTCCCGCCCTCAATGCGCTGAAGGACGAGATCAACTCCGCCCTCGCCGCCAAGAAAGCCGCCCTGTCGGATGCGGCACTTGACGAACGGCTAAAAACCGAATGGCTCGACGTGACGCTGCCCGCGCGTGACCGGCGGCTCGGCACCGTGCATCCGGTCAGCCAGGTGTGGGAAGAATGCACGGCGATTTTCGCCGACATGGGCTTTGCCGTCTCCGAAGGGCCGCAGGTCGAGGATGCCTGGTACAACTTCGACGCGCTGAACATTCCGGGCCATCACCCTGCGCGCGCGGAGATGGACACCTTTTACATGCACCGGGCCGAGGGCGACGACCGCCCGCCGCATGTGTTGCGCACTCATACCTCGCCTGTGCAAATCCGCGCGATGCAGGCGCAGGGCGCGCCGATCCGCACGATCTCACCGGGTCGGGTCTACCGCGCGGACTACGACCAGACGCATACGCCGATGTTCCATCAGGTCGAGGGTCTGGCGATTGACCGCGATATCTCCATGGCGAACCTGAAATGGGTGCTGGAGGAATTCTTTACCGCCTATTTCGGCCGCACCGTCAAAACCCGCTTCCGCGCCTCGCATTTCCCCTTCACCGAACCCTCGGCCGAGGTCGACATCCAGTGTTCCTGGGAGGGCGGCACCGTCAAGGTCGGTGAGGGCGACGACTGGCTCGAGGTCCTCGGCTCCGGCATGGTGCACCCCAAGGTGCTGTCGGCGGCTGGCGTCGACCCGGCGGAATGGCAGGGCTTTGCCTTTGGCATGGGAATCGACCGGATCGCGATGCTGAAGTACGGCATCCCCGATCTGCGCGCGTTCTTTGATTCAGACCTGCGGTGGCTGCGGCACTACGGCTTCAGCGCGTTGCAGGTGCCGACGATCAGGGGCGGGGTTTAGGGGGTGAAGCGGGACCTAGACCTCCAACGGAATCTGCTACTCGAAGTCGAGGGCTGCAATGACTTGGACGGCCTGGGTTTTGTGGCCGAGGCTTTGAAAGGCCACGGCCATCCTGAGGGGTATTTGGAGCAAGGCAGATTTATGAATGAGGTTGAAGAATACAACCTCAAGAAGCTTGAAGAGGCGGGATATATATCGACGGCATTTCACGGCGAGTTCTGGGTTGTGAATTTGACCCATGCAGGCCACGAATTCGTCGATTCCACCCGAGATAACGGAATTTGGGACAAGACTAAGACCGCGCTCGTTCAGTTCGGAGGTAGTGTGACGTTAGAGGGAGCAAAAGTTGTCGCGTCTGGGATCGTAAAGGCCCAGATAAAACAGCGGTTGGGTCTGGATATCGAGCTTTGAAAACTTCGATACGCACGAATACTTATCTTCGGTGGATCATCGCACTGGACACTATGCCTGCTCTCGGTTGCGGGGGGAGGCGAGGTGCTTGCCTGGGCAGATGGTCGGCGGCTGGCCGGGAGAATATCCCCTCCTGTCAGGTGGACCGGTATGTACATTTCCGTGAACTGAATGATTGCTTGAACGGGACGTCGTCATGAGCAAAACACAGCTATTCCGCAAGGAAAACCGCGAACATAGTCACGAGACACGGCGCGTCTACGCCCTGTTCGAACTCGCCTATACGTTGGTCGACTTCCTAGCTGCGTTCTGCTTTATCCTCGGTTCCGTCTTCTTTTTCTACGACGGTTTGGTGACCGCAGGGACGTGGATGTTCCTCGCCGGTTCGGTGCTCTTTGCCGTGAAACCGACGTTGCGTCTGATCCGCGAGATTAAACTGATATCCATGGGTGACTCCGAAGATGTCGCCCGTCGTCTGGAGACTTAAAATGAAATTCACCCTCTCGTGGCTGAAAGACCATCTGGAAACCGACGCGCCACTGGATGAGATCCTCGAAACACTCACCGACCTCGGGCTTGAGGTCGAGGGTGTCGAGGATCCGGTCGCGGCGCTCAAGGGCTTCACCATCGCCAAGGTAACCAGCGCAGAGCAGCACCCCGACGCCGACAAGCTGCGGGTCTGCATGGTGCAGACCGACGAGGGCGAAAAGCAGATCGTCTGCGGTGCGCCCAATGCGCGCGAAGGGATCACCGTGGTTCTGGCCAAGCCGGGGATGTATATTCCGGGGTTGGATATCACGATCTCTGTCGGGAAAATCCGCGGGGTGGAAAGCCACGGCATGATGGCCTCGGAGCGCGAGATGGGCCTGTCGGACGAACACGAGGGGATCATCGAACTGCCCTCGGGCGAGATCGGGCAAGAGTTCTCACATTGGCTGTCGGTCAACCGCCCTACCGCCGTCGATCCGGTGATCGAAATCGCGATCACGCCGAACCGACCGGACGCCCTTGGCGTGCGGGGCGTGGCGCGTGATCTGGTGGCACGCGGGTTGGGAACGCTCAAGCCGATGCCGGAATATTCGCTGAAGGCCGACGGCGATTGCCCGATCTCGGTCGAGATAGCAGAGGACGCGCAGGACGGCTGTCACGTTTTTGCCGGTCGGCTTATCAAGGGGGTGAAGAACGGCCCCTCGCCCGCGTGGTTGCAGGACAAGCTGAAGAGCATCGGCCTGCGCCCGATCTCAACCCTGGTGGATATCACCAACCTTTTCACCCATGACCTGAACCGCCCGCTGCACGTCTTTGACGCCGCAAAGGTTGCCGGCGGTTTGCGCATTCATCGCGCTGGCGGGGGCGAGGCCTTCACCGGGTTGGACGAAAAGGAATATGTGCTGCCGGCTGGCGCGCTGGTCATTTCCGATGACAATGGAGTTGAGAGCATCGGCGGCATCATGGGCGGCCTTTCCACCGGATGCGGGCCAGAGACGCAGGATGTCTTTGTCGAGGCGGCGGTCTGGGATGTCGTCTCCATCGCGCACGCGGGTCGGGCGTTGAAGATCAATTCCGACGCGCGCTATCGCAACGAACGCGGCATTGATCCGGGGTTCAACATGGAAGGTCTGGACCGGGCCTGCGCGCTGATCGTGGAGCTTTGCGGCGGTCGTGTCTCGGACGTGGTCGTCGCCGGGTCGGTTCCGGATGTCAGCCGGTCCTACCGTTTGGACACCGCGCGCTGTTCCTCGCTCGTCGGGATGGACATTCCGGGCGAAGTCCAGCGCGCGACGCTGGAGCGTCTGGGTTTCGTGATGGGGGGCGATATGGCCGCCGTTCCGTCCTGGCGTCCCGACGTGCAAGGCGAGGCCGATCTGGTCGAAGAGGTGGCGCGCATCGCCTCGCTCACCAAGCTGGAGGCCAAGCCGATGGCGCGCGCGCGTCCCGGCGTCCCGGCCCCGATCCTGACACCGATGCAGCAGCGTGAACAGGTGGCGCGGCGTACGGCGGCGGCCCTTGGGTACAACGAATGTGTGAGCTATTCCTTCATCGACCGTGCCTCTGCCGCGCTGTTCGGCGGCGGAGACGACGCCACCATGGTCGCCAATCCCATCAGTCAGGAGATGAGCCATATGCGCCCATCGCTGCTGCCCGGTCTCTTGCAGGCGGCGGCGCGCAATCAGGCGCGTGGACAGGGTGATCTGGCGCTGTTCGAAATCGGCGCGACATGGCACGGCGGTGAGCCGGGCGATCAGGGCGCGCAGGTCGCCGGTCTTCTGGTGGGCCGATCGGGGCCCAAGGACGTGCACGGCGCATCGCGGACGGTCGATCTGTTCGATGCCAAGGCGGACGCCGAGGCGCTGCTGGCCGCCATCGGCGCGCCGGCGAAATTTCAGATCCTGCGCACGGGCGATGCCTGGTGGCATCCGGGACGGCACGGTGTGATCTGCCTCGGCCCGAAGAAGGTGCTCGGTGTGTTCGGTGAGATCCATCCCAAGGTTCTGCGTGAGATGGATGTGAAGGGCCCGGTGGTCGCCTTCACCCTCTGGCCGACCGAGGTGCCTTTGCCGCGCAAATCCGGGGCTTCGCGCGGGGCGCTGGTCTTGCGCGATTTGCAGGCGGTCGAGCGGGATTTTGCCTTTGTCGTCGATGCGGGTGTCGAGGCGCTGAGCCTGATCAATGCCGCGGCCGGTGCCGACAAGGCCATGATCGAGGACGTGCGGGTGTTTGACGAATTCATCGGCGGATCGCTCGGCGAAGGCAAGAAATCCATCGCCGTAACGGTGCGCATCCAGCCGCAGGACAAGACCCTGAAGGAAGCCGAGATCGAGGCGATCGCGTCCAAGGTGGTCGAGAAGGTCACGAAGGCGACCGGCGGTGTGTTGCGCGGGTGATCGGTTCTGGCTCCGACCGGGGGCCGCGGATGCCTCCGGCGGGGATATTTGCACAAACCAAAGTGGCACGGGGTTGCGGGAATCACCGTGCCCCCTTATGTACCCCGGTGAGAGGTTGGCGCGGGCGAGCGCCTCGCCAACCCGGTCAGATCCGGAAGGAAGCAGCCGTAACGAGCCCCGCTTGGGTCGTTGTCCAGCCTCTCACCCTTTCTTTTCGTTCGTATTATGCGGTGGCTGCCCCTTTTTTTGGGGTCGCTGAGCGGACGATTGCGCTCGACCGGAGGCCCGTTTTTCCGGATGATGAGAGCTTGGGCGCCCAGACGGGCGCGGGTAAGTCGCGGCGGATCGGGAAGCGAGTTCATGACCACAGATGCCTTGATCGACCTTGGATGGTCGGAGCATTTCGCTGACGAGATGGCGGAAGGCGAGGGACCGATGGTGCGGATCACCTCGGTCCATCGCAGTCGCGTAGAAGCGATCGGCGAAGGCGGTTCGATGACGCTGGCGCCCGGTGACACACCCTTGGTTGTGGGGGATTGGGTCGTAGTGGCGGATGACGCGGTCGCTCGGGTCCTGCCGCGCCGCACGGTTCTTGCACGTCGCGCGGCGGGGGCCGAATCTGCGGCGCAGTTGATCGCGGCGAATGTCGATACGCTGGCCATCGTCAGTTCGTGCAACGCCGATTTCAATGTGGCGCGCATCGAACGCTATCTTGCCATGGCTTTACAGGCGGGCTGCACCCCGGTCATCGTCCTGACGAAAGCCGACGAATGCGATGATCCTGACGAATTCGCACGACGCGCGGCGGCGACTGTCTCTTATACACATCTGAC
>OJBY01001059.1_pt1 | contig 11671 bp, 8 predicted proteins | sample 1591731 | NCBI WGS metagenome assembly OJBY01 (sample SAMN05416837, study PRJEB24817) | seawater metagenome | isolation source: Sea water | place: Canada:Atlantic | collected 2013-07
ACGAGATCATGCCTAGTCTCGTGGGCTCGGAGATGTGTATAAGAGACAGGAGCCAGTGTTGATGACAGCAGCGCTGCCAGCGATGTTGATGAGGTTGTTTCCGCCAAGCAAATGAACTCCGCCTGCATCGCCGCCAATGTTGACTGTGTCATCGCCGCAACCTGCCAGTACCACATCGGCGTTGCCGCGGATGCGGATGGCGTTATCACCAAAACCTGCATCGACGTAGCCTGCGTTGCCGCCAGCCAAGCCCAGAGCGCCGACATTTATGATGTCGTTGTCACAACCCGTCAAGATCTTACAAACATCGCCGTAAACAGCGATGTTGTTCAGGCCGTTGCCTGCAGCGATCAAACCAGCATCACCCTTGATCACAACGGTATCGTCGTTGCAGCCAAGGTATAAAGAACCAACGTTGCCGGTGACCGTCACGTTGTTGTTGCCGCTGCCGAGGTCAGCGAAGTTGAGGTTTCCGCCAACACTCAGAGTGTCATTGCCACCGCAGGTGATGACGCAACCCAGATTGCCACCGATGGTCATCATGTTGTTGCCACCGCCTAAAAGAGCTTTACCAACGCTGCCGCTTACCGTCACGGTGTCGTCGCCGTGTCCAGCAACGACGTGATCAACTGATCCGCCTTTGCCATCGGCAGTGACAGCGCCGTTAATGACTAGGGTGTTGTTGCCAGATCCCAAATCAACATAGCCAGCTGAACTTGCCGTCAGCAAGTCGTCGCCTTCACCAGTGAAGGCTTTAGACACGTAACCGTTGACGGTGTATGTGTCGTTGCCACGGGTTCCACTCAGCAAGCTAACGTTGCCACTGGTGGTGGTTGATGTAGGGGCGGCTTCAGGAGCTTTAAAAAAGCTAAACAGTGACATAAAAATTCTCCGGCGATGATCTGGGTTTTTAAAATTTGATTTGGTATTGAAGGTGGCCGATATTGCTCTTGTTAGGAGACCTACCCGCTTAATCACTCTGAACAAATGTCTATAACCATTAGATCAAATTAATTCAAATTAAGCTTTACCTTTGGACCTATTAATTCTGCCAATCATCATATTTGCTATTGAAAGTTGATTTTAGGTACTGGCTTAAAATTACACAGTAAGTTGGTTTCTCCCTTGATCCATGGCCTTATTGAGTTAAGTGATGAGTTATATGAATGGGTAGATGGGTTTTCAGAGGAGTTAAAAAAAAGCGGTTCTAGATTTTGCCTTTTCTTGGTGGAGGCAGTCGAAGTGGGTTGGAACCCAGAGCCGCTCATCGGGCTTGATTGAGTTAACCTCTAAAGAGGGTTTACAAACATAGGGGTCGGATTAGGTTTATCGGTATTGTCATATGTGTGTCACATATGACAGCTAGAGTGGCGTCGTTGCGATAACAAACCTTTACTTTGGAGACACACATGAAACTGATTCATCTGCCTTTAGTTGCTGCTTTTGCTCTAGCTGGTCTTCAGGCCAACGCTGCTGTCGATGCCAACTTGCCTACCTATAAAAAAACCACTGATAACGTCTCTGGTAACTTGTCATCTGTTGGTTCAGATACGTTGGCCAACCTGATGACATTTTGGTCAGAAGAGTTCAAGCGTCTCTACCCTAGTGTCAACATGCAGATCCAGGCAGCTGGCTCTTCAACTGCGCCGCCAGCGTTGACTCAAGGCACCTCAAACTTCGGTCCTATGTCGCGTGAGATGAAAGACAAAGAGATCGCTGAATTTGAATCAAAATACGGCTACAAGCCAACAGCAGTACCAGTGGCAGTTGATGCGCTTGCCGTGTTTGTTCACCAAGACAACCCAGCTAAAGGTTTGTCTATAGAAGCCATCGATGCGATCTTCTCAAGCACGCGTAAGTGCGGTAAAGATGCGTCAATCGATACTTGGGGCCAAACCGGTCTTAAAGGCAAGTACGCTTCTAAAGGCGTGACGCTTTATGGCCGTAACTCGGTATCAGGGACTTATGGCTACTTTAAAGACAACGCGCTTTGCAAAGGTGACTTCAAAACTTCAGTTAAAGAGCAGCCAGGTTCTGCCGCGGTGGTTCAGGCAGTCGCAACCAACCCCTATGCTATCGGCTACTCGGGTATCGGTTACACCGTATCTGGCGCCAAACCCCTAGCGCTTAAGGGTGTGGGTAAAGATCAGTTCATCAAAGCAACCCCAGCTAATGCGCTCAACGGTACTTACCCGCTGTCTCGCTACCTGTATGTTTACGTGAACAAAAAGCCTGGTCAGCCTTTAGCTGCTGCTGAGCGTGAATTCCTCAAGATGGCGCTGTCTAAACAGGGTCAACAAATCGTAGAAAAAGACGGTTATGTGCCGCTTCCTGCTAAGACCGTTCGCAAAATCGAGAAAGATCTCGGTCTTTGAGGTATTATCCGGACGGGGTGCTAAGCCGCCCTGTCCAACGCAAAACAGGGGCTTTTAGCCCCTGTTTTCTTCTGAGCAAAATGACGAAACCTGCCTTAAGGAATTTACTCACTCATGATGCCTGATCGTAGCACTCCGCCTGCGGATGACCATCAAAAAGCGTTAGCCGACGCCAAGCGTAAGGCGAGCGATCTAGATCGAAAACGCCAAATAAAAGACAAAGCCATCAATGGGCTGATCGCCTCGGGCGGTATCTTTGTGCTGGTGGCGATTGTGTCTATCTTTTTCTATCTGCTGAGCGTCAGCTGGCCGCTGTTTTTTGGTTCAGGTACTGACAAAAGCTCATCCTTGCCGATTGATCGTTACGGGCCAGCCTCCGTACTTCAGCTCGATGAGTACGGTGAAATTGGGATGCGGCTCAATCCGCTAAATCAAGCCGCTGAGTTTTTCAGTATCAGGAACAACCAGTTGGTGCAAACCACGCCGCTGCAACTCCCTGAAGGGGTGTCGATCACGGCTGCTAAAAAAGGCAGCGCCGATACCTACGATATTGGACTTGCGCTCTCTGATGGGTCTTTTTTAGTCGTTCGCCCGCAGATGAGCGGACAGGGGCTGGGTGATCAGCGAGAGTACGAACTATCAGTTGATTACCCGTATGGAGCTGAGCCTCTTAAGTTGGCCGAAACTGCGATCTCAAGCTTTGACTTTATAGAGGGCAACCAGTTGACGGTGGCGTATGCCGCTGGCGATCAGCTCTCCATGGCGACATTTTCATCGACTAACAGTGGCTCCTCTATCTTGTCTTACGGAGATGCTGACTCGACCGTTTACACGCTTGAGCAGCAACTTCCAATCGCGGGTAACGCGGCGGGGATCACCGCGCTTGAGCTCTCTCAGGGTAACCGCTGGCTGTATGCGATCTCAAAAGCGGGCTATGTGGAGGTGCTCAAATTTGAGGGCGACCGCTTCATGCCCTACCAGCGTATCGATGCCACCGCGGCCAACTCGATCACCGCCAGCACCATGCTTCAGGGCGATGTGTCTTTGGTGATCGGTGACGCAGCGGGCGAGGTTTCTCAGTGGTTTATCGCTCCGGGGCAAAATGGCAGCGATGAATTAACTAAGATCCGCAGTTTTAACTTTGACACCCAGCCGATCAGTTTTCTGGCGCCGGAACCTAGCCGTAAAGGGATCCTCGCAGGCTCTGATTCTGGCCGTGCAGGTTATCTGTACACCACGAGTGAACGTGAGGTTTACGAGTTTCAGGTGGGTGATACGCCGGTTTTGGGCATGAGCTTATCGCCGCAAGGCAAAGGGCTTTTGGTTGCCGATGAAGAAAGTATTGGGTTTTGGCACATCGAAGCGGAGCATCCCGAAGTCTCGATGTCATCACTTTGGGCGCCGGTTTGGTATGAGTCATACCCCGAGCCTGAATTTGTTTGGCAGTCCTCATCGGGTAGCTCTGACTTTGAAGCCAAGATGTCGCTGACGCCGCTGACATTTGGCACGCTAAAAGCTGCTTTTTGGGCCATGATCTTCTCAGCGCCGCTTGCGATCGGCGGGGCGATCTACACTGCGATCTTCATGTCGCCGGCGCTTCGAACCAAGGTGAAACCGGCGCTTGAGCTCATGGAAGCACTGCCGACCGTGATCTTGGGCTTCTTAGCAGGGCTATGGCTCGCGCCTCTGGTTAACGCGCACCTGCCCTTTGTGTTCTCCTTGGTGATCGTGCTGCCGCTGGTAGCCTTGACGACGGGCTTTGCCTGGATGCAGTTGCCGCTTGAGAAGCGTAACTCGGTGCCAGCGGGTATCGCGCCTATGATCGTGCTGTTGCCGATTTTGATCGGCTCCGCGCTGGCTTTTTATGCGTCGGAGGCGATCGAGACGGCGGTGTTTGCTCAGTACGACGGCTCGCTGGTTAACTACTTGCGTAACTCCGAGACCGGTTTGGGGATTGATTATCAGGATCAAAATGCCCTGATTGTTGGCTTAATCATGGGTTTTGCGGTGATCCCGACGATCTTCAGTATCGCAGAAGACGCGCTGTTCGCTGTGCCGCGCCACCTCACCAACGGATCGCTTGCCCTCGGTGCTACTCCTTGGCAGACCCTGACCCGCGTGGTGCTGTTGACCGCGTCACCCGGTATCTTCTCTGCACTCATGATTGGTCTTGGGCGCGCGGTGGGTGAAACCATGATTGTGCTGATGGCGACGGGTAACACCCCGATCATGGATTTGAGCCTGTTCAACGGCATGCGGACGCTTTCAGCTAACGTCGCGGTTGAGATGGGCGAGGCTGAGGTGGGCTCCACCCACTTCAGGGTGCTCTTCCTCTCGGCGCTGGTGCTGTTTGTGCTGACCTTTGTGGTCAACACAGCCGCCGAAGTGGTTCGCGCGCGCCTTCGTAAGAAATACGGTTCACTGTGAGGAAATAGCATGAAACTTAAGAGTTATTTTAAAAGCGGTGAAGCCTGGATCTGGCTAAACGCCGCCGCCGTCGCGATCTGTTTGATCATGGTGACGGGTATCATCTCGCTGATTGCCTACCGAGGCCTGAGCTACTTTTGGCCAAGCGATATCTTGCAGTTAGAGGTGACCCAAGACAGCTCACAGCGCACCATGATCGGTGAGCTGTACGACACCCGCACCGATCCGGCGGCGGTGCTCAGCACCTCTGGCATGAATTTGCCAGCAGGGATTGAGCCAACTGATCCAGTCACTCGCTGGTCACTTAAGATGGGCAACAAAGATCTGGGCGGTGAAGACTTTGCCTGGATCGCGCGTCCATTTGTGACTGAGGTCAGTAAGCCTGAAGACATGGTCAAGCTTGAGCGTCTGGAGTACGGCAACCTTTATGGTCGCTTGCAGAGTGCCACCATCGATGGTCAAACACTGACTGGAGAAACTGCTTGGGAGCAGCTTGAGCAGGCGATCAAGCGCAGCAACGAGCTTCACGAGCAGATCGACAGTATCGAAAGTGGCAAGATGAACCGCGTGAACTACGCGCGCACTCAGGTCACCATGGATGAGCGATCGCTCATGTTAGACGATGAGTTGACCGAGGCTGCCAAACAGGAACTGGCTGCCAGACGAGCTGAGCTGCAGCTCAAAACCGATGAGTTTCAGCAAGAGCTCGATGCGCTTTATGCTCAGCTCTCTCGTGACAGTGCGGTGTTTTTAGTGGCTAGCGGCGATCAGGCAAATGTCCCCGTTGATAAGATCTTAGAGGCCACCAAACCCAACGCCATGGGTGTGATCGCGAAAACCGGTCACTACTTTAAAAACCTCTGGCACTTCTTAAGTGACAATCCGCGTGAAGCCAACACCGAAGGCGGCGTGTTCCCAGCGATCTTTGGTACCGTGGTCATGGTCTTTATCATGACGATCATCGTGACTCCGCTTGGGGTTGTCGCAGCGATCTATCTGCGCGAATACGCCAAACAGGGCCGCGTTACCCAGCTGGTTCGGGTGGCGGTGAACAACTTAGCCGGGGTTCCCTCAATCGTATATGGGGTGTTTGGCTTAGGCTTCTTTGTTTATCTGATTGGTGGGACTATCGATGATCTGTTCTACCCAGAAGCCGCGCCGCAGCCGGTGTTTGGTACGCCAGGTTTGCTTTGGGCGTCTATCACGCTTGCGCTGCTTACCCTGCCGGTGGTGATCGTAGCGACCGAAGAGGGTTTATCGCGCATACCGCGTAACCTAAAAGAAGGCTCGCTTGCGCTTGGTGCAACCAAGGCTGAGACGCTGTGGCGGGTGATCCTACCCGTGGTGACCCCCTCGATGATGACCGGCATGATCCTCGCCATCGCACGTGCGGCTGGTGAAGTGGCACCGCTCATGCTGGTTGGGGTGGTTAAGCTGGCACCTGAGCTGCCGCTGGATTTCACCGCGCCATTTTTGCACTTAGATCGCAAGTTTATGCACTTGGGTTTCCACATCTACGATGTCGGCTTCCAAAGCCCCGATGTTGAAGCATCAAGGCCGCTGGTTTATGCGACGTCCTTCTTGCTGGTGCTGGTGATCGCGCTGCTTAACCTGACCGCGATCTATATCCGTAACCGCTTGCGCGAAAAATACAAAGCTCTGGAATCCTGAGCTGACCACGCCCGCATCCAGATTGGGATCGGGCGACATTTTACTAAAATTGTGAAGAGGTACTGCCATGAGTGAATCTTTTACTGCCGATGACCAGCAAGCCCGCCCTCAGGTTTCTCGCCCTGAGCCACCGCCAGCGTCTGCCAAGCAATTTGAGAATTTGGCTGAAGACGATATTTGTATCCATATCAAAGACTTAAGTCTTTACTACGGCGACAAACAGGCGCTCAAATCGGTTAATTTGCAGATCCCGCGCCAAAAAGTGACCTCGTTTATCGGGCCATCGGGTTGCGGTAAATCGACGCTTCTGCGCTGCTTTAACCGCATGAACGATCTGGTTGATATCGCGCGGATCGAGGGCAAGATCGAGCTTGATGGGCAGGACATCTATGCCAAATCAACCGATGTGACTGCGCTTAGACGCCGTGTCGGCATGGTGTTTCAAAAACCCAACCCGTTCCCAAAAAGCATCTATGAAAATGTCTGCTATGGCCTGCGTCTGCAGGGGATCAAGAAAAAGCAGATCTTAGATGAGGCAGTGGAAAACTCACTCAGACGTGCCGCCCTTTGGGAGGAGGTCAAAGATCGCTTGCAAGAATCAGCTTTGAGTATGTCGGGTGGTCAGCAGCAGCGTCTGGTGATCGCGCGCGCGATTGCGACCAAGCCTGAAGTTTTGCTCCTCGATGAACCCTGCAGTGCACTTGATCCGATCTCAACTCTAAAAGTTGAGGAATTGATCGAAGAGCTCAAAGAGGATTACACCATCGTGATTGTGACCCACAACATGCAGCAAGCGGCGCGTGTGTCTGACTACACCGCCTTTATGTACTTGGGTGACATGGTTGAGATCGCTGACACCAACAAGATCTTCACCAACCCCGATCAGAAGCAAACCGAAGATTACATCACCGGCCGTTACGGCTAGACCCGCTCGCCAACAGGAGAAACGACATGCAAGAAGAATATAAAAAACACATCTCCAGTCGCTTTGATAGCGAGCTTGAGAGCCTATGCAATCAGTTTATCGCCATGGGCGGACTGGTGGAGCAGCAGGTATCCGATGCGGTAGTGGCGCTGATTGAGGGCAACCTAGAGTTGGCTAAAGCCGTGATGGAAAAGGACGACGTCGTAAATGACTACGAACGCCAGATCGACGAACGTGTCGAGCTGATGCTGGCTAAGCGGCAACCTGCCGCCGGTGATTTGCGTCTCACACTCATGCTCTCAAAAGCGACGACCGACCTTGAGCGGATTGGTGATGAAGCAGCCAAGATTGCCCGCGTGGCCTCGCAGATGGACAGCCAAGGTCACTCACCTCGTGGCTACTCTGAGTCGCGCAACTTAAGCGCTCAGGTCTGCAACATGATCCATGAAGCCCTAGATGCTTTTGCTCGTTTTGATCTTGAGCACGCCCTTAAAGTGGTCAAAACTGATCAAAAGATCGATGAAGAGTATGCCTCTACCATGCGCGCGCTGTTGACCTACATACTGGAGGATAACCGCTACATCACTCAGGTGATCAACGTGATGTGGGTGCTGCGAGCGATAGAGCGGGTTGGCGATCACGCGCGTAACGTGGCTGAGCAGGTGATCTACGTGATCTGCGGTGAGGACGTGCGTCACATCGATATCGATCAGATTCAAAGACGCGTTGAGTCACAGTCAGAAGCCCAAAAAGGGCGCTGAGTTTGTTTTGAGCAAAATGTCTGCTAGGCAGGCATTTTGTTACATCCTGTAACTCGGCTAACCATAGCGCCGATCAACCGTCATGCAAACATGATAAAATCCTGTTTATCGGTTGTTAATTTGCACGCAGAAGATGATGGGGTATCTGCTGCCTGCTTAGGCGCACCTCTGCGCATATCGATTCATCCGGCCGCTCAGGCGCTCTACAGGATAAGACGTGGTCAAGGTTAGGCAGGACATTCCTAAGATTCAAAAGCACCAGATCCCTCAGGATTTGGAAGCCGTTTTTGACGCTGGGTTAGCTGCGGATCTGGACATCAACGCTTGGATGGAGCGGATTCAAAACGAATCTGGCGTCAAGAACGTCGATCAATTGGCTGAGGCTTGCCGCTGGATCGCACAACTCTCCCTAAACACCACCAATTACCGCTCAGGCACGCTGCGTACGGGTATCGGTGTGGCGGATATCTTGAGTTACCTGATTAGCGACGAAGAGTCGCTGTGTGCGGCGGTTCTGTTTCGCGCCGCGCGTGAAGGGATCATTACTGCTGCGCAGATACGCGAGCGCTTTGGTGATTCGGTTGCGACGCTAGTGGCTGATACCTTATCGATGGGTCGATTGTCTGAGGAGATTGAGCAAAACCAGCGGATTGAAGATCACTTTGAGGGCGATAACCGCGACTCCTTGGTGACGATTTATAAGATGCTGATTGCGGTCACCAACGATGTGCGCGTGGTGCTGATTAAGCTGGCAGAACGAACCTTTGCGGTGCGGGAGCTAGCCAACGCCACCACTGAGCGGCGGATGCGGGTGAGCCGTGAGGTCATGACGATTTATGCACCGCTGGCTCACCGACTGGGTATCGCTCAGCTCAAGTGGGAGCTGGAGGATCTGGCATTTCGCTTCCTAGCTCCTGAACGCTATAAAGAGATCGCAAGCCTGCTTAACGAGAAAAGGGTTGAGCGCGAGCGCTTCATCGAGGAGGTTAGCGAGCGACTGGTGAAAGCTCTGGCCGATCAAGGGCTTGAGGCGCAGGTGTCTGGCCGGGTAAAACACATCTACTCGATTTATAAAAAGATGAAGCTTAAAGACCTCTCTTTTGAGCAGCTCTATGATATCCGCGCGCTGCGGGTTCTAGTGCCAAAAGTCGCCGATTGTTACCATGCGCTCGGCGTAGTGCACGAACTGTGGCGGCACATCCCTGATCAGTTCGATGACTATATCACCAACCCCAAATCCAACGGATATCGCTCACTGCACACCGCGGTGCTGGCGCAAAGTCGCTCGCTTGAAGTGCAAATACGCACCTTTGACATGCACACCGAGGCGGAGATGGGGGTGTGTGCGCATGTCAACTATAAAGAAAACACGCTAAACCGCCCTGACAGACCCTTTGATGCCAAGCTATCGACGCTCAGGCACTTGCTGGTGAGTTATCAAGACGGAGGTGAAGATGACGAAGAGCGCCCGCTTCAAGACTGGAGCGAGCTTGAGCGGATCTATGTGTTTACTCGCGATGGTGACGTTCAGGAGTTATCCAAGGGCTCAACCGTGCTTGATTTTGCTTACCATGTCCATACGCAAGTTGGGAACCAGTGCGTGGGCGCACGGGTCAATCAAAAGTATGTGCCACTGACCTACCGGCTTAAAACCGGCGAGCAGGTTGAGGTCATGACCAAGGCGGGGCGTGTCCCCAACCGCGACTGGTTGGTGCCCTCCTTGGGTTATATCAAGAGTTCGCGCGCTCGGGCTAAGCTGAAACACTGGTTCAATCAGCAAGATCGTGAAAAAAACATCGAGGTCGGTCGCACCATGCTGGTCAGTGAGCTGACGCGCTTGGGGCTTCATCAGGGTAGTTTGGACTTGAGCGACTATGTGAAGCGCTTCAAGGTAGGCTGCGCAGACGATATCTTGGTGGCGCTGGTGAGTGGGGACATCAACCTCAACACTTTAACCGAGCACATCTCAGAGCAGCTCCACTTAGAACCCAGTATCCGCACCTCAGATTTGGTGCCAAGCGTGCACCCGAGGGCTACCGGTACACTTGAAGCCTATAAGATCCAGATCGATGGGATCGACAACATACCGCTTACCATCGCGCAGTGCTGCACCCCAGTTAACGGTGAGTTGATCGCGGGCTACATCACCCGGCAAAACGGCGTGAGTATCCACCGCCGTGAGTGCCGAGATTACATCCGTCTAATCGATGATGAGCCTGATCGCGCCATCACCGCGACCTGGTATGCGCAAAACCAGAAGCGCCAGCAACTGCAGATTTTGATTGAGGCCTATGATCGGCGCGGGCTACTTAAGGATCTCACCTCGGCGATTGACCGGGAGCATGTCAACATCCTTGAGGTACGCACCCTGAGCGATGAAGACGGATGCGCGAACATGATGTTTGTAATCGAGGTGGCTGGCTTAACCCAACTCTCAAGATTGCTAGCTCGCCTTGAGCAGCAGCCAGGGATCATGAGCGCACGGCGGGTACAAGCCAGCTAATGCCTGAGTTGCCCGAAGTTGAAACCACGCGAAAAGGGTTAGAGCCACTTTTAGGCGGCGTGCTTAAAAAAGCTCAAGTTTTTCAATCGAGTCTGCGTTGGCCAATCGACGTCGACTTTGAGCGTCTAACTGATCAGCAGCTGCTTAGCATTGAGCGCCGCGCCAAGTACTTGATCCTGCGCTTTGAGCGCGCCGCAATCCTTTTGCACTTAGGCATGTCAGGTAGTCTGCGGCTTGAGCCAGTTAATACCCAGCGCCTCAAACACGACCACGTGGTACTTGAATTTGGGCTAGCCAAAAGCGGCGACCCCTTGGCACTGCACTACCATGATCCACGCCGCTTCGGCAGTATCTTGACCCTTGAAGCTAACCAGCGTCTGCTTGATTCGCTCGGACCTGAACCACTGTCAGACGACTTTAACGCGACCAGTTTGCTCATGTCGCTAGGCAAAACCTCACGTCCGATCAAAACCACCATCATGGACCAAAAAGTGGTGGTCGGCGTCGGCAATATCTACGCGACTGAAGCGCTGTTTTTGGCAGGGATCAGCCCGCTTCGACCGGCATATAAACTGACGTTGAAAGAGGTCGCGCGCTTCGTGGATTTGATCAAGCAGGTGATCACCAAGGCGATCGAGCTGGGCGGATCGACGCTTCGAGACTACCGGGGGGTCAGCGGAGAAACGGGGTATTTTCAGCAAACCTTACTGGCTTATGGACGGGCAGGTGAGCCCTGCGTGAACTGTGGTCACCAGCTGATCAATGAGCGCATCGCCCAGAGGGCGTCGGTCTACTGCCTTCACTGTCAAAAGTAAGTTCAGCTGTGCCATCGCCAGAACCCTTTCTTAAAACCATGATAGTTGCTGGGCTGTATCAACTTCTCAGATACGCTGTAACCTTGAGCAATCTCGCCCTGATTTACCGATAAGATTGATCAGTTTCGTCCCATCACCTCCAATCGCGTTACCTGTCTCTTATACACATCTGACGCTGCCGACGAAGAGGATAG
>OJBY01001062.1_pt1 | contig 11636 bp, 10 predicted proteins | sample 1591731 | NCBI WGS metagenome assembly OJBY01 (sample SAMN05416837, study PRJEB24817) | seawater metagenome | isolation source: Sea water | place: Canada:Atlantic | collected 2013-07
CGAGATCATGCCTAGTCTCGTGGGCTCGGAGATGTGTATAAGAGACAGGCTCCTGACCCTCGGCGGTGATGATTTCGATGCTCTGTCCGTTTTTCACCCGCGTCCAGAGAGGGACGCGCATCCCGTCGATCTTGGCGCCGACGCAGGCCGACCCGATCCGGGTGTGGATTGCATAGGCGAAATCAATCGGCGTGGCACCTTTGGGCAGCTTGACGACATCGCCCTTGGGGGTGAAGCAGAAGACCTTGTCGGAATACATCTCCAATTTGACCGCTTCGAGGAAATCCTCGTGATCGTCCTCGTTCTGGAACTGTTCGGAGAGGGTCGCGATCCAGCGTGCCGGATCGACGGCAAAAGGATTGCCCGAGGGCACGCCGTCGCGGTAGGACCAATGCGCGGCGACGCCGGCCTCGGCGACCTCATGCATCTCCTGGGTGCGGATCTGGACTTCGACCCGCTTGCCGTCGCGTCCCGAAACGGTGGTATGGATCGACCGGTACCCGTTGGATTTCGGCTGGCTGATGTAATCCTTGAACCGCCCCGGAACCGAGCGCCAGCGGCGATGGATCACCCCAAGGATACGGTAGCATTCGTCCTCTGTGTCGGTGATGATACGGAACCCGTAAACGTCGGACAGGCGAGAGAAGCTCTGTTCTTTCTCTTCCATCTTACGCCAGATCGAATAGGGGCGCTTGGCCCGGCCCAGAACGGTCGCCTCAATGTCGGACTTGGCGAGTTCCGTGCGCATGTCGCCGGTGATCCGCTGGATCACGTCACCCGATTCCTGTTGCAGAACCAGATACCGCCGCATGATGGAGTTGCGCCCGTCGGGATTGAGAACCTTAAAGGACAGATCCTCCAGCTCCTCGCGCATCCATTGCATCCCCATGCGCCCGGCCAGCGGCGCAAAGATATCCATCGTCTCGCGGGCTTTCTGAACCTGCTTTTCAAAGCGCATGGATTTTATTGTGCGCATGTTGTGCAGCCGGTCGGCCAACTTGACCAGCAGGACCCGCAGGTCGCGCGACATCGCCATGAAGAGCTTGCGGAAATTTTCCGCCTGCTTGGTTTCGGTCGAGGTAAGTTGCAGGTTAGTCAGCTTGGTGACGCCGTTGACCAATTCGGCGACCTCGTTGCCAAAGCGGGCGGCCACGATCTGATAGGACGCCTTTGTGTCCTCGATCGTGTCGTGCAGCAGGGCGGTCGCTATCGTCGCGTCATCCAGATGCTGTTGGGCCAGGATCGACGCGACTTCGATGGGATGGGAAAAATAGGGCTCCCCGGATTTACGGAACTGCCCCTCGTGCATCTCGCGGCCAAAGGCATAGGCATCGCGAATCAGCTGTTCATTTGCCCGTGGGTTGTAAGCGCGGACCAGCGTGACAAGGTCGTCGGCAGGCTTGAGGTCCACAGATCGTGCCTTTCCGGGCCCGGATCAGCCCTGACCCTGCGCCTCCATCAGCGCACGCAGAAGTTTTTCCTCGCTCATGTCGTCCTCGGCGGGTTTGTCTGCCGTTTCGGACCCCATGAGAAGCGCCATGCTGTCTTCTTCCGGCTCGTCGATCTCGATCTGGTTCTGGTTCGCCTCGATCAGGCGCTCGCGAAGATCGTCGGCGGATTGGGTTTCCTCTGCGATTTCCCGTAGCGAGACGACCGGGTTCTTGTCGTTGTCACGATCAACCGAGATCGCGGAGCCAGCCGAGATTTCGCGCGCACGATGTGCGGCCAGCATCACCAGTTCAAACCGGTTCGGGACTTTATCGACGCAATCTTCTACGGTCACACGGGCCATGGGATACTCCGGCTAGATCGGGGACGAGAAGGTCTCATACGCCTGGTAAAGCCTATTGACAACCCGGATCTTCCCAAGGGATCACGGATCGGCGGTCCTCTTCGGTCAAATTGTCGTGCATCTCCCTCACGGTCAGGTTCAGAAGGGGATGACGCCAGGCGGGCGCGACCTCCATCAGCGGAACCAGAACGAAGGCGCGATCCTGGAGCCGGGGGTGCGGTAAGATGAGGTTGGTCGGTTGTTCGACCAGCTGACGGTCGGGGTGCAGGGCGCGCCATCGGCCCCATTCCACCGCATCGGGACGGATCAAATCACCTGCCGCAATCAGGTCGAGGTCCAGCGTGCGCGGCCCCCACCGCCCGGTCCGACGTCGGCCATGGGCGGTCTCAATCTCTTGCAGCGTCCCGAGAACAGCCTCGGGCGTGAGATCACTCTCGACCAGGGCGGCGGCATTGGCGAAATCCGGGCCTGAACCGAGGGGGAACGCCGGGGTTCGGTAGGTCTGCGAGCAGGCGCGAACCGGGCCAAGCGCCGCTCTGAGCGAATCAACTGCAGATTGCATTGTTTCGGGCGGCGATTTCTGGCGAAAGAGCAGATTTCCCCCCAGGGCTAAGAGATAACCTAAGGTCATATACTGGAAATCCTATTCTTTTGCGCGGTGCGGATGCCTTGATGCATCCCATGATTGCACTTACTCTTGATAAATATTGCGCCCGACGCATTTTTAAACTCACCGTTTTGGGCGCAACTTTCGAAAGGTGTTAAATGTTTTATAAAGACGAACGGTTGGCGCTGTTCATTGACGGATCGAATCTTTACGCGGCTGCCAAGGCTCTTGGTTTCGATATTGACTACAAGTTGTTGCGTCAGGAATTCATGCGTCGCGGGAAACTTCTGCGCGCCTTTTATTATACCGCTTTGCTGGAAAATGACGAGTATTCGCCGATCAGGCCGTTGGTTGACTGGCTGCATTACAACGGCTTCACGATGGTGACGAAGCCGGCGAAGGAATACACGGACAGCCAGGGTCGCCGCAAGGTGAAGGGCAACATGGACATCGAACTCGCCGTCGATGCAATGGAGCTGGCACCGCGTATCGATCATATCGTTCTGTTTTCCGGTGACGGCGATTTTCGCCCGCTTGTGGAAAGCCTGCAGCGGCAAGGCGTGCGGGTGTCGGTTGTCTCGACCATTCGCAGTCAGCCACCAATGATCGCCGACGAGCTGCGTCGTCAGGCCGACAACTTCATTGAGCTTGAGGACCTGCGCGACGTGATCGGACGCCCGCCCCGCGAGGTTGTCGAGGAAACCTCGCGCCCAAAGGTGCTGACAGCCGAAGATTAAGCTGACGAAGGGGCGCTGCGGCTGCCCCGTCGGGATTGGACCAGAAAGGCGGGCGGTGTGCCCGCCTTTCTGGTTTCAAAAGCGCGCCAAACCGGCCCCGACACCACGACTGAAATGCCGGTTTCCGACCACTGTCAGACTATCTCGCGGAGGGATCTGGACCTGCGCCGCCCGGACCCTTAGGTCTGGCGCAAGGAGAGACCGCATGACCAAACCGCCCCTGACCCTTTACCTTGCTGCGCCACGCGGATTCTGCGCCGGTGTCGACCGCGCCATCAAGATCGTCGAGATGGCATTGCAGAAATGGGGCGCGCCAGTCTACGTGCGCCACGAGATCGTGCACAACAAGTTTGTCGTTGACGCGCTGCGCGATCAGGGCGCGGTCTTTGTCGAAGAACTGGACGATTGCCCGGACGATCGCCCGGTCATCTTTTCCGCGCATGGCGTGCCAAAGGCCATTCCGGCGGAGGCCGCGCGGCGAGAGATGATTTATGTCGACGCGACCTGTCCCCTGGTCTCCAAGGTTCATATCGAGGCTGAGCGGCATCATGCGAACGGTCTGCAAATTGTCATGATCGGGCACGCGGGTCACCCCGAGACGGTTGGCACCATGGGTCAGCTCCCCGACGGCGAGGTGCTGCTGGTCGAGACCGAAGCGGATGTGGCACGGCTGGAGGTCCGGGACGCGACCCGCCTGGCCTTTGTGACGCAGACAACTCTGTCGGTGGATGATACGCGTGGGATCGTCGCAGCGCTGAATGCGCGCTTTCCCGTGATTGTCGGTCCGCACAAGGAAGACATCTGTTACGCGACCACGAACCGTCAGGAGGCGGTGAAGGCCATGTCGGACAAGATCGATGCAATGCTGGTGGTCGGCGCGCCGAATTCGTCCAATTCGCGGCGGCTGGTCGAGGTCGCATCGAAGAACGGCTGCGATTACGCACAACTGGTGCAACGCGCCACGGATATCGACTGGCGCGCGATCGAAGGGATCCGGACCATCGGGATCACCGCCGGGGCTTCGGCCCCCGAGGTTTTGGTGAACGAGGTGGTGGATGCCCTGCGTGACCGGTTCGAGGTGAATCTGCAGGTCGTCGAGACCGCCCAGGAAAACGTCGAGTTCAAGGTGCCGCGCGTGTTGCGTGTGCCGGCCTGAACCTCAGCTACGATCCGGCGACTGGCTAACCCGCGTTATTCCGCCGGCCCAATCGTGAGATCCAGCGGTGTCAGTCCTTCGATCTCGCCTCGCAGCACGTCACCTTCGACAACCGCGCCGACCCCCGCCGGAGTGCCGGTGTAGAGCAGGTCGCCGGGAGCGAGGTGGTAGTAACCCGCCAGGTGCTGGATGACGGCCGGAACGTCATGCAACAGCAGATCAAGGGTGGCGTCCTGCCTAAGCGTGCCATTGACCGCGAGGGTCAACCGCTGCGGCCCGAGGGGTGCAACCTCACTGGTCTTGGTCAGGGGTGCAATGACGGCGGAATCCTCGAAATCCTTGCCTAGGTCCCACGGGCGTCGCTTGTCCTTGCCATCTTGCTGGCGGTCCCGTCGCGTCATGTCCAGCCCGCAGGCATAGGCGTAGATCGCGGCCTCGGCTTCCTCTCTCGTGGCGCGGAAGGCGGGGGCGCCAAGAGCGACCACCAGTTCCATCTCGTGATGCAGATCGGCGGTGCCGGGCGCATAGGGGATCGTCGCGCCGCTGTGGCAGATCGCGAGGGGCGATTTGGTGAAGTAGAACGGCGCTTCGAGGTCCGGCTCGTGGCCCATTTCGCGGGCGTGATCGGCGTAGTTGCGACCAACGCAAAAGATGCGGCGCACTGGGTAGCCCTCGGTTTCGCCCAACACGGGCACTTCGGGTAGCGGGGGCAGGTCGAACAAGCTCATACGGGCTCCTTGCGGTGTCGCGGGAATTTATCGGGCTTTGACAGCACGCGGTAAAGGGGCGGGCTGGACTTTTCGCCAGCACTGCGGTTGCCTTGGCGGAACCGTTGATGAGGTGCCTGATGACGCAATCCCTTTCCCGCCTGATTTCGCAAGGACGCGGCGACACGCCCGCTGATCTGGTGCTGCGTGGTGGCGTGGTCTGGGACATGGTTACGGGCAGTAAAATCGGCGGCGATGTCGCGATCTGCGGTGACACCATCGTCGGCATCGGGGCGGACTACGAGGGCGAGAGGGTGATCGACGTCACCGGGCAGACCTTGGTGCCCGGCTTTATCGACACGCATCTGCATATTGAGAGTTCACTGGTGACACCGCATGAATTCGACCGATGCGTCGGCCCGCGCGGCGTGACGACGGCGATCTGCGATCCGCATGAGATCGCCAATGTCATCGGCGTGGCCGGAATCGAGTATTTCCTCGATTGCGCGCTTGAGACGGTGATGGACATCCGGGTCAACCTCAGCTCCTGCGTGCCGTCGAGCCATATGGAGACCGCGGGCGCGCAGATCGAAGCGCCCGATCTGGTGCCGCTGATGGATCATCCGCAGGTGACCGGGTTGGCGGAGTTCATGAATTATCCCGGTGTCATTTTCCAGGATCCCGGCTGCATGGCCAAGCTGGAGGCCTTTCGCGGGCGTCACATCGATGGCCATTGCCCGCAGTTGGTGGGCCGCGACCTCAACGCCTACATCGCCGCCGGCATCCGGACTGAGCATGAGGCGACCACCGCCGAGGAAGCCCGTGAGAAGCTGCAAAAGGGGATGCGCGTGTTGATCCGCGAAGGGTCCGTCAGCAAGGATATGCACGCGCTGCAACCTCTGCTGAACGACGTGACCTCGGCCTATATGTGCCTGTGCACGGACGACCGGAACCCCTTGGACATCTCGGAACACGGACATCTCGACTACATGATCCGCGAATTGATCCGGCTCGGGTGTCCGCCGCTGGCGGTCTATCGCGCGGCGTCCCTATCGGCGGCAGAGGCATTCGGACTTAAGGATCGCGGCCAGATCGCACCGGGCAAGCGCGCCGATATCGTCGTTCTGGATGATATCGCGGACTGCCGCGCCACGCTGGTTCTGTCGGGCGGCGTCGTCATGGACGAGGCGGCTTTTGCGGCGCGGACCGTGACACCGCCGGTGGGTCGCGGATCGGTCAAGATCGGCACCATCCGCGCGGATCACTTCCGCACCGGCGGGAACCGGCGACGCACTGATGTGATCGGGATCATACCCGGCAAGATCATCACGGAGCATCTGCACGAGACTATTCCGATCACCGACGGTGACAAACGCCCGGATCTCGCGCGCGACCTGATCAAGATCGCCGTCGTCGAACGTCACGGGATCAACGGCAATATCGCGACCGGTTTCGTCAAGGGGTTTGGGCTGAAGGCGGGGGCTATCGCCTCGACCGTCTGTCATGACCACCACAACATCGCGGTGGTCGGGGCGGATTACAGCGACATGGCGATGGCGGCGAACCGGCTGGGCGATCTACAGGGCGGCTTTGTCGTCGTGCGCGACGGCGCGGTATTGGCCGAGCTGGCGCTGCCCGTCGCCGGATTGATGAGCGACCGACCCTTTGAAGAGGTGCACCAGAGCCTCATTGCGCTTCGCACCGCCGCCGGAAGCCTCGGCGTCACGCTGGAAGAGCCATTCCTGCAACTGGCCTTTCTTGCCCTGCCTGTCATTCCGGCGTTGAAAATCACGGACCGTGGGATGGTGGATGTCGAGAAATTCGAGATCATTCCCGGCTGACCTACGCCGGACAGGGCCTCCATTCTGCATTGCGAAATGGTTTTCCGTTGATTGACGCCTCGAAGGCCCACCACTAGGTTGACCGGCACGAGCGAATGAAAAGCGATCTGACCACGCTAGATGTAGTGGATCGTCGGCGTCTAAGACGTGAAATTGATCACAGAGGGATCTCCATGGCCGAACCGAACCCTATCAACGATGCCGTCAGCTACGGTTATGAGGGCGATGTCGCCCTGCTTTGCATCAATAACCCTCCGGTAAACGCCATGGGCGTGGCGGTTCGCGAAGGTATCATGCACGCGGTCGAGGTGATCAACGACCAAGCCAAGGCTAAGGTTATCGTCGTCTACTGTGCCGGGCGCACCTTCATTGCCGGCGCGGATATTCGCGAATTCGCCAAACCCCCGATGGGTCCGTCCTACGGCGAGGCCCTGAGCGCGCTTGAAGACAGCGCGTTGCCCACCGTGTCGATCATTCACGGAACCGCCCTCGGCGGCGGGTTCGAGACGGCTCTGGCAACCCATGCCCGTGTGGGGATAAGCGGGGCGAAATTCGGCCTGCCAGAGGTGTTGCTGGGGATCATTCCCGGTGCGGGCGGCACGCAGCGCTTGCCGCGCGTCACCTCCATTGCCTACGCGCTGGATATCGCCCTGTCGGGTCGCCATGTGTCTGTCGAAGAGGGCGCGCGCGACGGCGCGATTGACCGCGTCGTAGACTCCGGCGATCCGCGCGAAATCGCCATCGCAACGGGGCGCGAAGTCATCGAGGGCAACCTGAACACACGACGCACCGCCGATATCGACGTGGCCGCAGATGACGCCGCCATCGATTCCGCGTTGAGCATGGTGCAACAGAAGAACCCGCATCTGATCAATCTCGCGGAATGCGCAAAGGCGATCGCTGCGTCGACTCTGCCGTTGAGCGAAGGCCTGGAGAGGGAAGCGGACCATTTCAGGGTGTGCATGAACTCCCCCCAACGGTCAGGCCTGATCCACGCCTTTTTTGGTGAGCGCGCCGTGTCGAATGTGCCTGAGGCAAAGGGCGAGACGCGCAAGCTGGATAAGGTCGGTGTGATCGGCGGTGGGACTATGGGATCGGGCATCGCCACCTCTTGCCTGCTGGCGGGCCTGCCTGTTCGTATGATCGAGGTCCAGCAGGAGGGCTTGGACCGCGGCGTCACGACCATCACAAAAAACCTCGACGGTGCGGTGTCGCGTAACAAGATGACGCCAGAGGCGCGCGACAAGGCCCTGTCCAACCTGACGCCGTCGCTGGCAATGCAAGATCTGGACGATGTCGATCTGGTCATCGAGGCGGTGTTTGAGAAGATGGACATCAAGAAAGACATCTTCTCAAAGCTCGACACGATCTGCAAACCCGGTGCGATCCTCGCGACCAACACCTCCTATCTTAACGTCGACGCCATCGCGAAGGTCACAAATCGTCCTCAGGACGTGCTCGGCCTGCACTTCTTTTCTCCGGCTCATGTCATGCGCCTGTTGGAGATCGTGCAGGGCGAGCAGACCGCGCCCGATGTGCTGGCCACCGGATTTGATCTGGCCAGGACGTTGAAAAAGGTCGGCGTGCTGGCACAGGTCTGCGATGGATTTATCGGCAACCGTATCCTCGGCCACTACAGCAAGGTCGCCAGCTACCTCGTCATGGACGGCGCAACCCCGCAGCAGGTGGACGCGGCATTGGAAGGGTTCGGTTTCGCCATGGGGCCGCACAAGGTCGGCGATCTTGCCGGTCTCGACATCGGCTACATGACGCGCCAGCGTCGGAAGGAAGAGGGGCTGGATCCCAAGGAACGTTACGCCGGTGCGCTGGCCGACAAGATCTGCGAACAGGGCTGGTACGGGCGCAAAACCGGCAAGGGGTATTACCTGTACGAGGGCGGCGCGCCGGTGCCGAACCCCGAGGTCGACACCTTCCTCGATGAGGTCCGCGCGGAAAATGACATCACCCCGCAGGATTTCAGCGACCAGGACATCGTCGATCAGTATATGACGGCGATGATCTCTGAAGCAGCTCGGGTGGTGGAGGATGGCACCGCGAAGCGCCCCGTAGATGTCGATATGGTGTTCCTCTTCGGCTATGGCTTCCCCCGGTTCCGCGGTGGCCCGTTGCACTACGCCGACACCATCGGCGCGAAGGAGTTGGTTACACGGATCGACACATATGCGCAGGAGGACCCGACCTATTGGCAAGTTCCGCCTTTGCTGCGAAAGATGGCCGATGACGGCACCACCTTTGCTGACCTGAATTCTTAGGAAGGATCCGAGATGGACCTAAATTTCACCCCAGAAGAAGAATCTTTCCGCCAGGAATTGAAAGATTTCTTCGCGCAGAGCCTGCCCGACGACATTCGCGACGCGGTGAAGACCGGCGGCGAGCTGACAAAGGACATGATGGAACGCTACCATGCCCTCTTGAATCAGAAGGGCTGGCTGGCAACGACCTGGCCCAAGGAATTCGGTGGCCCCGGTTGGGGACCGGTGGAGCGTCATATCTTCGAGGAAGAAGGCGCGCGTGCCCATGCGCCGCGGATCGTCCCATTTGGCCTCAGCATGCTGGGCCCTGTGCTGCAAAAATTCGGGACCAAGGAACAGCAGGACCATTATTTACCGCGAATCCTGAACGGTGATGACTGGTGGTGCCAGGGCTATTCCGAACCCGGTGCGGGATCGGACCTCGCTTCGCTCAAGACGCGTGCGGTGCACGAGGGCGACGAGTGGGTGATCAACGGCCAAAAGACCTGGACCACCCTGGGCCAGCATGCCGACTGGATTTTCTGCCTTTGCCGCACCGATCCGGATGCGAAACAGCAGGCGGGCATTTCGTTCATCCTCGTCGATATGTCCACACCGGGGGTCGAAGTGCGCCCGATCCGCTTGATCGAGGGCGGGCACGAGGTGAACGAGGTGTTCTTTACCGACGTGCGCGTGCCCTATTCCAATCTTGTCGGCGAGGTGAACAAGGGCTGGACCATCGCTAAATATCTCCTGACGCATGAACGGACAGGCATCGCCGGTGTCGGCTTCTCCATGCAGGATCTGGCCGAGGTCAAGGCATTGGCCCGCACCGTGCGCCGCAATGGCAAGCCGCTGATCGAGGATCCGTTGTTCGCGGCACGTATCGCGCAGGCCGAAATCGATCTGGAGGCGATGAAAATCACCAATCTGCGAATGCTCTTCACCGCGCAGAAAAACGGCGCGCCCGGTCCAGAAACCTCGATCCTCAAGATCAAGGGGACGGTTATCAATCAGGAGCTCAAGGATCTGCGTCGCCGCGCGCTGGGCCCTGCCGCGGCGCCGTTTCCCGGTTCTCTCTCGGACAGTAATCTGGACATGGCCCCCTCGGGTCATGCCAACAATGCTGCGCGGTATTTCAACAACCGCAAGACCTCGATTTTCGGTGGATCGAACGAGATCCAGCGCAACATCCTGACCAAGACCATGCTGGGGCTCTGACATGAACTTTGATCTGACCGAAGACCGCCAGATGTTGCAGGACAGCCTGCGTCGCTACCTTGCGGATAAATACCCGATCGAGCATCGCAATGAGGTGGCCTATGAAGCCCCTTATCACGATCCGGCAAAATGGAGCGAACTGACAGAGCTGGGCGCCCTCTACGCGCTCGCGCCCGAGGACAAGGGCGGAATGGGCGGCACCGGGTTCGACATCGCTGTCGTCTTTGAAGAGCTGGGCCGCGTCATCAGCCCGGAACCCGTGCTCGGCGCGCTGATGGCGTCGCGCATCCTGTTGCACACCGAGGCCGACCAGACCGATCTTCTGGCCGGTACGACCCGCATGGCCGTGGGTCTGGGCGAAATCGACGCGCCCTACGATCTCGACTCGATCGAGGCAACGGCCAAGGCGAACGGCGATGGCTACACGGTTTCCGGGCGCAAGAGCTGCGTCTACGGGGGGCAGGCCGCCGATACCATCCTTGTGGCCGCCCGCCTGGATGGCAAGCTGGCGGTCCTGAAGGTCTCCGCCAAGGACGCTGACGTCACAAGCTACGCGATGATAGACGGGGGCGGCGCGGCTGAGGCGCTGTTGGATGCGACTCCTGCGGAACTGGTTCTCGCGGATGCCGCCGAGGCGATACAGGACGCGATCAACGCCGGAATCGTCGCGCTATGCGCCGAAGCGGTCGGCGCGATGGAGGTGTTGCACGCCATGACGGTCGAGTACCTCGGTCAGCGCAAGCAGTTCGGGCGCGCGATCGGCACCTTCCAGGCGTTGCAGCACCGTGCTGTCGACATGCTGACCGAGATTGAGCAGAGCCGCTCGATGGTCATCAAGGCCGCGGCAGAGCTGGGAGGCCCCGATGCCTCTCGCTACTGCTCCATGGCCAAGAACCTGATTGGTCGCGCGGGTCGTCTCGTGGCCGAGGAGTCAATCCAGATGCACGGTGGGATCGCGATGACCTGGGAATATCCCGGCTCGCATTATGCCAAGCGGATCATAATGATCGACGCGCAATTGGGCGACACCGATTACCACCTGGCACGGGTCGCGGCGGCAGCCTGAGCCGCGCCCGGAGATCGTCGCCACCTTGCCCCTTTCCCCTCACGAAGGACCTTTAAATGAGCCAACAGCCTGCACCCACTGACGTGATTGACACGCTGACCCTGGGGGACCTTGTCCGGGATATGTCCGGGACCGACGGCGGGGTCTCTGCCGGGATACCGGCAGACTGGATGCAGGGACGCACGGCCTTTGGCGGTATCACGGCGCTGTCTCTTATACACATCTGACGCTGCCGACGAAGAGGATAGTGTAGATCT
>OJBY01001065.1_pt1 | contig 11600 bp, 8 predicted proteins | sample 1591731 | NCBI WGS metagenome assembly OJBY01 (sample SAMN05416837, study PRJEB24817) | seawater metagenome | isolation source: Sea water | place: Canada:Atlantic | collected 2013-07
ACACTAGCGATTGACGCAATCTGCGCTCGCGAAGCCGTGGCATGCGCTCCAATTGCCGGAATATGCGCATGACGTGCCGGGAATTGCGTAGAGGGTGCCGGTTTTTGCGCGAATCACGGGTAGGCAAGGTAAATCAAAGCACTCCATGTTCCCTTTCTGTTCTTTTCGTTTTCCTACACCCTTCCTATGGGGGTACGGGTGAGTCGATGACAACCAGGGACATAAGATGCGCAATGCCAGACCCCGCCTGCCCCGCAGAAATACCACTTGATGACGGCCTGGATCGGCTGCTCCTGTCCGCTGTGACCGCAAGCGGCAGGTCGCGCCAGGACATTGGCCAAGAAGCGCGCATCCATAAGGATGCGCTGCGACGGATCCTCGAAGGTAAGCGCGCCGCGACGCTTGACGAGGCCATCCGCATTCTATCGGCCAGCGGCGCCAAGCCGCATGTGGCTCTGGCGCTTCAGCTGCTTGGGGAAACCGGCAAGGCTGCAGAATGGATGTACACCGATCTCGGATCTTTCCTCGAGATATTCCTGCAAGAGCTCCCCGAAGCACTCGAAGCAATTTTGGGCTGCCAGCTGCACGAGGTCAGGCCTCGCTGGGCCAAGGGGGCGGCGCACAGGGTGGCGAGCCTTCTGGCCGAGCATATCGACGATCTCGAGCGAAGGGACACGCTCTATGCGAGATGAGCCCAATTCAGTGCCTAGTGAAGGTCGCACAATCGCAAGTAAAGCGCATGACCAGCCGATTCCGGGAGGATTTGCTCTGCCGGAACGTCTCTTGCGCCTGCCAGAGGTTATCGAGCGTGTCGGTCTTAAACGCACCGCAATTTACCAGCGAGCAAAAGAGGGGCGCTTTCCAAAGCCTCGATCACTGGGAACCAGGTGTACGGTGTGGGTCGAATCCGAAGTCGACGAATGGATTCAAGCCGTCCGAACCATAGATCTGTAGCCGCTGATCATGCTGGCAAACTCAGCCGGTGAAACCAGCCCACCGGATCTGGGCAAGGCGGAAAACTCCAGACCCTAGTGGTCCGAGGTTGATGGGGTGGACGCCCCCCGGCGGCATCGATGTGCCATAGTGGAGGTGTTTGCACCACTAGAAGGAGGCGTCCATGTCAGAGGTTACCACGATCGGGTTGGATATCGCGAAGGCTGTTTTCCATGCGCACGGGGCGGATGCGAGCGGGCGGATGATCTTCAGCAGGCGGCTTACCCGGGCGAAGCTTCTTGCGTTTTTTGCCGATCAACCGCGCTGCACCGTTGCGCTCGAAGCGTGCGGAGGCGCGCATCACTGGGCGCGGGAGCTGACTTCGCTCGGCCATAAAGTGCGGCTCATCCCGCCAGCCTATGTAAAGCCGTTCTTGAAGCGCTCCAAGAACGATGCTGCGGATGCTGAAGCGATCTGCGAGGCAGCGCAGCGACCAAGCATGCGTTATGCGGCGATCAAGACCGAAGAGCAGCAGGCGGCCGGCATGGTGTTCCGCACCCGCGATCTGCTGGTGCGCCAGCGCACGCAGCTGATCAACGCGATCCGCGGCCATCTGACCGAGTTCGGATGGGTAGCGCCCAAGGGACCTTCGCATATATCTGTGCTGGCCGGATTGCTCGACCAGAGCGAAGAGCTTGGCGCCTCGCTTCCCGAAGCGGCACGGACGATGTTCGTCGTCATGACCGAACAGCTCGAACACTTGAACGATCAGATCACGCTGCTCGACAAAGAGATCGCAAGACGTGCCCGCGAGGATGTATCCGCGCGCCAGCTGATGACCATCCCCGGCATCGGTCCGATCACTGCGACGGCAATCCTCGCGCTCGCACCGCCACCGGAGAGCTTTGCGAAGGGCCGCGACTTTGCGGCCTGGCTCGGCCTCACACCGAGGCAACACTCCAGCGGTGGGAAGGAGAAGCTGGGCTCGATCTCAAAGATGGGCGAGCGCACATTGCGAAGGTTGCTCATCATCGGCAGCAGCGCGGTCGTGCTTCAGGCCAGTAAGCGAGGAGCAGCGGCGGGATCATGGCTTGAGCAGATGCTGGCGCGCAAGCCGCGCATGCTGGTGACGGTCGCGCTCGCCAACAAGACAGCGCGGATCGTCTGGGCCGTGCTCACGAAGAACGAGGATTACAAAGCTCCGGTCCCAGCTGCGGCATAACTGCAAACGGACCAGAGGTCGTCGGTAGAAGTAAGGAGATCGAAGGAGGGTATGGCACCACAGTCGGCGAGACGGGGCCGGGAGAACCAGCGCTACCCAATGTGCCACGAGCACGAAATGGTTGATGTGGTTCCGGTCCGCGAACTCCCATACGGGCCAGCGGCAATGCGCCGCATCAACAGGCCGGACAGATGGCAGCATCCGACTATCGCCACATACCCGAATTTACCCCTTGCTTCTTCAGGGGCGTCCACAGATGGGTAGCAGTGCACTGACGACGGACGACCGTCAATGATGCCGAAGCTCAGAGACGCCCATTCCGCCTCAGGTCACTTGCGCCTTTGTGCAATGCGTTGCACTATGTGGCGGACCTTCTTGCGATTCGAAGGCTAACGGGCAAATCTTGTCACGTTCAGGGAAACCAGCTTCATTATGAACAATCAAGTCTACGCCTTCGGCGGCGGCGCCAACAGCCAGGATCCGCGCAGCCGCGACAAGACGATTGTCGGCGGCAAGGGCGCAAACCTGGCGGAAATGGCCGGAATCGGCCTGCCAGTTCCCCCGGGCTTTACCATCACCACCGAACAATGCGTGTTTTATCTGGCGGAAGGAAATGACTTTTCCGACAGTCTGAAGGCCGAAGTGGCCGTAGCGCTGGCCCATATCGAGGCTGCGGTTGGCAAAAGCTTTGGCAATCCGGCCGATCCCTTGCTGGTTTCGGTCCGTTCGGGCGCACGCGTGTCGATGCCCGGGATGATGGATACCGTGCTCAATCTAGGGCTCAATCACGCCACCGTTGCGGGGCTGGCGCAAACTTCGGGCGATCCGCGCTTTGCCTGGGACTCCTATCGCCGCTTCATCCAGATGTATTCCGATGTGGTGCTGGGTGTGGACCACCACCTGTTTGAAGGCGCACTGGAAATCGTCAAGGAGAACAACGGCTTTTACTCCGATGTTGAGATGGAGGTGCAGCATTGGCAGGCGCTGGTCAAGGAATACGAAGAGATTGTCGAGGCTGAGCTGGGCCGCCCGTTCCCTCAGGATGTCCACGAACAGTTGTGGGGAGCGATTCGAGCGGTGTTTGACAGCTGGGATGCCGACCGGGCCAAGGTCTATCGCCGGCTAAATAACATCCCGGGCGACTGGGGCACCGCGGTCAACGTCCAGGCAATGGTCTTCGGCAATATGGGCGATACCAGCGCCACAGGTGTGGCTTTTACCCGCGATCCAGCCACTGGTGAGCGGGCGTTCTATGGCGAATGGCTGGTCAATGCCCAGGGCGAAGACGTGGTCGCCGGGATCCGTACCCCGCAATACCTGACCAAGGCCGCGCGCGAGCGGGCCAAGGCCAAGCCGCTATCGATGGAAGAGGCAATGCCGGCAGCTTACGGCAAACTGGCTGCGGTTTTCGAGCTGCTTGAAAAACACTACCGCGACATGCAGGACATCGAATTCACGGTTGAACGCGGGCAGCTGTGGATGCTCCAGACCCGCAGCGGCAAGCGCACCGCCAAGGCCGCGCTGAAGATGGCGGTCGACATGGTCCACGAAGGGCTGATCGACGAAAAGACCGCGATCCTGCGGGTCGATCCGATGGCGCTTGATCAGCTGCTGCACCCAACGCTCGATCCCCAGGCCCCGCGTGACGTCTTGACGCACGGCCTGCCGGCATCGCCCGGGGCGGCATCGGGCGCGATCGTGCTCGATTCCGACAGCGCTGAAAAGCGTTCGGCGATGGGCGAGGCGGTAATCCTGGTGCGGGTGGAAACCAGTCCGGAAGATATTCACGGCATGCACGCCGCCAAGGGCATTCTGACCGCGCGCGGGGGCATGACCAGCCACGCCGCGGTGGTGGCGCGTGGCATGGGGCGGCCCTGCGTTTCTGGCGCCTCGGCCGTCTCGATCGACCTCGCCAGCCGGTCACTGCGGATCGGCAACCGCGAGTTGAAGGAAGGCGATGTCATCACCCTGGACGGTGCCAGCGGCGAGGTTATGGCCGGGCTGGTAAAGACGATCGAGCCCGAACTGGTCGGCGATTTCGGCGTCCTGATGGAATGGGCCGACCGGCACCGCCGGATGAAGGTTCGCACCAATGCCGAAACCCCGGCCGATTGCCATACCGCGCGTCAGTTTGGCGCCGAAGGGGTCGGCCTGTGCCGGACCGAGCATATGTTCTTTGACGCCAAGCGGATCGCCTCGGTACGCCAGATGATCTTAGCTGAAGACGATGGCCAGCGACGCGCCGCCTTGGCCAAGCTGTTGCCCGAACAGCGCGCCGATTTTCACGCGATTTTTGAGGTCATGGCGGGCCTTCCCGTGACGATCCGCCTGCTCGATCCGCCGCTGCACGAGTTTCTGCCGCACGAAGATGCCGAGTTCGAGGATCTGGCCGAGATGATCGGAGTAGGGGCGGCAACCCTGCGCCGCCGGGCCAACGAACTGCACGAATTCAACCCGATGCTGGGCCATCGCGGCTGCCGCCTGGGGATCACCTTTCCCGAGATCTACGAGATGCAGGCCCGGGCGATTTTCGAAGCCGCCTGCGAGGTGGAAGCCCAGCACGGCCAGGCCGTGGTGCCCGAGGTGATGATCCCGCTGGTCGCCACCCGCAAGGAGCTGGAAATCCTCAAGGCCCTGGTCGATCGGACCGCGGCGGCGGTGTTCGCAGAACAGGGCCGGACAATGGCCTATCAGGTTGGCACGATGATCGAACTGCCGCGCGCGGCGCTGATGGCTGGCGAGATTGCCGAAGTTGGTGAATTCTTCTCGTTCGGGACCAACGATCTGACCCAGACTACGCTGGGCGTCAGCCGCGATGATGCCGCGCGGTTCCTTGGCGCTTATGTCGAAAAGGGAATCTTCCCGCGCGATCCGTTCGTCAGCCTGGATATCGAAGGGGTCGGCCAGCTGGTCCGGCTGGCGGCCGAACGCGGGCGGTCGACGCGGCCCGACATCAAGCTGGGGATCTGCGGCGAGCATGGCGGCGATCCGGACAGCATTGCCTTCTGTGAGGAGGTCCGGCTGGACTATGTCAGCGCTTCGCCCTTCCGGGTACCGATCGCGAGGCTGGCCGCAGCCCAGGCAATTTTGCAGAAATGAAGGACAGGCTCCTTACGCCGGTGAATATTCTTACACTGTCCATCAAAAGTTTCTCGGTTACAAAATCACCATCAGCCTTTTGCTCGATCAGTTCGATCAGACCTTTTTTGCCTAAAGACATCGTCATAGTCTAAGGTCGAATTCGCGTCCGGACCTAGCGAGAACTCCATAGAAGCGTTGGAGGCGATCCTTGGTGTTAGGAAGGCCGCCCAGACCGAGCGCTTAGCACTGATGCCAATCGACCAGCTAGGTAATGGCCTCAGTGCGGTAGCATGGGACGATATGGCTGTGCCGATTATGACAAATTTTGAGACTGATGCTGCATATTTGCGGGCCTACGTGCGCGATGATCGAACGGTTGCAGGCGGCTAGGGGTCACTCAACCATTGTGGTCCTGCTCCGATCTTTTCGCAGCAGGGTTGCGCTAGCCACCGCCAGAGCAATCAAGGCCGCAGCTACGATTGGCGCGTCACTCTGCGCGCCAAATTTGCGAAACATCAATGCGGCCAGAATGGCCCCTAACGTTTGACCAATCAGCCTTGACAACGACAGCATTGCCGAAGCCGCTCCAGCGCGGGCGTGTGGAGCAATAGCGATCATACTATGGTTGTTGGGAACCTGGAAAATGCCGAAGCCGATGCCGCAAATCGCTGCCGCTGCGACGAGCTGGAACGTCGAAACGCCCGGTTGCAACAATGACAGCCAAATTGCGCCACCGGTTAGGACGATCAACCCCGAAGCGCACAGCCAGGCTGACGCATAGCGATTGACCAGACGCCCGGAAACGAACGCTGCAATCACGATGCCGAGCGGCAGTGGCACCATGAAAAGGCCAATAGTCTCAGGTTTGAAGTGAAACCGTTGTTGCAGAATGAATGGGAATGACAATGTGATCAGCATCATGACAGCATAGGCTGTTGCAGACATAGCATAAGCTGTGCGCAGCGAGTCCAGCTTCAGCAAATCGAGCGGTACCATCGAGTCCTGGTTGGCTGTCGTGCGTTTACCGAGGAACCATATGGCCGGGATCGCGATGCTGATTGAAAGCAAAGTCCACCGAGAAGCGGAATCTTGAGCCAGATCATTGAGGAAGAGGAATAAGGCCGCAAAGCCCGCACAACACAACAAGGCCGAACGGTAATCGAATGCCTTTTTTTGCGACCCGGTCGAAGGGATTGCCCAGAATCCGAGCGCAAGCGCAAGCAAGCCGAACGGAAGCCCCACTGCAAAAATGGCGTGCCATCCCGCAATCGAAAGGACGAGCGCACCGACCGCCGGTCCGGCGGCCGAAGCAATCGAAACGGCGATGGTATTGTATCCTATGCCGCGCGGGACCAATGCAGGAGGGTAGATTGTCCGAACCAATGCCCCGCTGACCACCATTACTGCCGCGGCACCGATACCTTGCACAAAGCGCGACGACGCCAGAACTGCCAAACTGCTTGCGTTGATACTGCCAAAGGCTGCAAGCATGAAAAGCAAGAGGCCGCCCAGATAGACTTTCTTGTAGCCAAGGATTTCGGCGGCCTTTGCCATCGGCAAAAGCGCCATCACGATGGCGATCTGATAGGCGTTGATTGCCCATACCGATTTTGCCGCAGTTATGGCCAAACCTTTCGAGATGAAAGGCAGGGCTACGTTAGCAATTGATACGTCCATAATGGTAAGAAATATTGCACTCCAGATCGAGAGTGCCGCCCAGAACCGACGAGGAACTGGAAGCCCGGTTGTAGGTTGGGATCCGTCCGCAATAGTTGACGTCCCGACTTGGGGCGCTCCGTCGATCGAGCTCATGACGCCGCGGCTTGGGGCTTTTGGCCCATCTTTTTGCACTTCCCAAACATTATGACGGTCCTTAGCGTCATCCGCCAAGTGCGAGGCACGCGGTTTGCAGGTCTCTATTCGACTTCAGAATTATAAGCCCAACCTTGGTCATCGACGTGCGGCTTGCCGCATGGAACACTAAGAGCGAACGGCAGGCGATGCTCCTGTCCGTTCGCTCCCATTTTGTGGCCCTGCTGGTCGATCGGCCCCTAATCGGTCTAGCCCTGCGCCGCACTCTGTTGCGGTGATCGACCGCAGAGTGGGCGCAAAGGCCGCATTACATCTTGAGAATGGCCTTGATCGCGTTGCCGGAAACTTCCGTTTCCTCGACGGCTTGATTGATCTGGTCGAAATCGTAGAACGTGCAGAGCCGTTCGAACGGAAACAGACCGGCCTCGCGCATCGCAATCAGTTGCGGGATGAAGACTTGCGGCGTGCTCGAACCTTCGACCACCCCGCGCAATTTGCGGCCGAAAAGCATGTTGTTCATGTCGAGCGAGAATTCAGTGCCCAGTTTTGCCCCACCAACCACGGCAGTTTCACCCATGGTATGGGTACTGTCTACCGCGCTGCGCAGAACCTGCGGAATGGCGGTAGTATCAATCGCATAGTCCGCGCCGCCCCCCGTCATGGCAATGATCGTTTCCTGAGCATTGGTGGTTGTTGCGTCGATAATATCGGTCGCACCAAGTTCACGGGCCAACTGCAGACGCGTTGGATTGCGGTCGACCGCGATAATCTTGAGGCAACCGGAAGCCTTTGCAGCCATCACCGCGCTGAGACCAACCGAGCCGACGCCGAAGATTGCAATCGACGAGCCGGGGGCAGGCTGCAGCGCATTGAGGACGGTGCCTGCGCCGGTCTGAATTCCGCAGCCTAATGGGCCGAGAAGTTCAATCGGTGCGTTGTCGGCAACCTTGACGCAGTTGTTTTCAGTTGCGATCGAGTAGGTCGCGAATGAAGACTGTCCGAAGAAGCAGGCATTCACATCTTCCCCGTTGCGGGTGATCGGGGTCGATCCGTCAAGCCGACGGCCCATGAAATTGAGCGGAAAAAGGCTTGGGCAATAGGCTTGGTGACCCTTCATGCACGAAGGGCAAGTCCCGCAATAGCTGAACGATAGCACCACCTTGTCGCCCGGCTTGACCGTGGTGACACCGCGCCCGACCTTTTCGACAACGCCAGAACCTTCATGGCCCAGAACGGCGGGAAGAGGGGTCGGGTAATACTGGTCGCGGACGGTAAGATCGGTGTGGCACATCCCAGCCGCCGCAATCTTGACGAGTACTTCACCGTCACGGGGCTCTTCGATATCGACGTTATCAAGGACAAATTTCCCGCCCTGGCTTTCAATGATTGCGGCATAGGCTTGCATATAGGCTCTCCCCTTATTGCGCTCTTGGGCGCTTGATCAGCAGAAAAAGTACAGGTTCTTGTCTTGCGTCACGCGTGCATCGATCAGCAGCTTGCGCCGGAACACCTGGAAGCCATCACCAACCCGGCGCAGCTTATCCTCACGCCCCAGCGTATGAACGGTCACTTCAAGTTGGCGGCGGTTGCGATAGACGACCACGTTTGAATAAACGTCGAACTCGCCATCGCCTGCATCGAAAGCTTCGACGTTGCTGACCATGTACCGGATCTTGGACGGCGGATCCTCCATCCATACGGTGCCGGTATAAAGCCGCTCTACGCGTTGCTTGAGCTCGCCATAATCGTCATTATAAATAGCAGCATCGTCGGGTGTCGGGTCGGGGCGACGGTCGCGGATCAAGCGTTGTTCATAAATCGGCATCCAGTAATGGATATCTTCGGCGACCATGTCCGTTAACCATTCTCGGTATTGCCCGTTCTGCAGCATCCGGACTTCGGCACGATAATGCATTTCAATCGCGGACTGGACATCCAATCCCGCTAAGGTCTGTTTACCCGACATAAACTCTCCGGCATTCGATACGTTTGAAAAAGTTTGTGAATTACTCGGCTGCGTCGACTTTGTCGTTCCAGTAATTACGATTGGTGAAAATCGAATCCCAGGTGTCGTCATTTGCCTTCACCGCTTTCCAATCCGGCGCGTCCAGCATTTCCTTCCAGAAGCGATAAAAGCCGCGATGGGATGTTTCGCCGATGAAGCTGGATCCAACAATCCCCGGAAAAACGGGGTGCGGACCTTCGAAGCCGGCACCCATGCTGGAGTTGATCCGGCCGTCGCGGGTGATGGTTCCGCGGTTGACAAAGGTGCACGACGACATGTTCTCGCCATCGTCGCTTTCCAGCGTTCCGGCAGTGCCGAAACTCCGGGTGGCTTCGCGCTGGATCATGCTCTTCGTTTCCGCGTCGGCGTCACGCGGCACCATCGTGTAGGTCCACACTTCAATCTCGTGCGGGCCACGCGGATGCCAGACCTTGAACGTATTGGTTCCGTAAAGGAACGAGCAGCTCGGGAAGATCGAGCAGTTCCAGTGGCCAACATAAAGTTCTTCACGCTCCGGTCCGAACTTTCGGCCAACTTCAGCGCGGGTGTCGGCAAGGAATTTTGCCCAGCCATCCCGCTTGACGTGGATCGCCGGGGCGGCGTTGTTGATCACTCCGAAGCCATGCCCGTGCCGGGTTGTGAACTGATAGCCCAGACTTTCAAAGGGCAGGTCCGCCCGGTTCCCGGACAGACCGGCAAGTTCGCCGCCGATCTGGGCCAAGGCGCCGGCGTGGGTCCAGCCGACATGGTAGCCATCGCCGATGAAATTCTCTGTCGGCACCTTCCAATTGCAGGCCAGAAGACTTTTCATCGGCGGGCCCAGCAGCTCCAGCCCGCCTCCGGCACCTTCCCAGATCGTATCGAGGTACCAACGGAATTCGCCCAGATATTCCTCCAGACTTGGCGCGTCGGCATCGCCGCAGCCGAAAATGAAGCCCTTGTACGTCTCTACCCGAACGTGCTTGGCGCCCAGCTTCGCCTTGTCGAGCTGGCCATGATAGCACCGCGTTTCGAGCGGGACATCGACCAGACTGCCGTCCTGACCGTAAACCCAGCCGTGGTAGTTGCAGACGAACGCCTTGGCATTGCCGCTGTCGGCATGGCAAATCTGGTTGCCGCGATGGGTACACGAATTGATGAACGCCCGGAAAGAGCCATCTTGCTGATGCGACAGGATGACCTTGTCTTCGGCCATATAGGTGGTGATGAAATCGCCGGGCTTGGGAAGGAGCGACTCGTGCCCCAGAAACAGCCACGAACGAGCAAAAATCCTTTCCAACTCAAGGTTGTATACGTCCTTATCCCAGAAAATTTCGCGCGACTGATTCGATTCGACATTGTCGACAAGGTTGGGGATTCCAGACATACTTCTCTCCGTACAGCTCTCTTGGCTTGAATCTAAAAAATTCAAACACTATAGGCAATGCGATGCATGATATGCAAAATTCTGCGCTTGCGCAAGTGCTGTTTGGCCTGTTTGGATCCTGGTTTTGAGCACGCTTGCCCGTGGTCTCTCTGTCTGGCGAGACGCGCGATCGGGAGTCTGGAACTCGCCAACCTTGCTGCTTTGCCTGGCATCCTTTTTCTGGGCTTTGAATCCGATTGTCGCCCGCGCAGCGCGTGACTTGATCTCACCCACGTCGCTTGCATTCTGGAGGTGGGTGGTTGCTTTTCTGTTCGTACTTCCTTTCGCCTGGCGACATATCATGGACGATAGGCAAACTCTGCGCGAGTCTTGGCCAGTGCTTATGCCGCTCGGTTTTTTTGGTGTCGGGCTGTTCAGCTACCTCGTCTATGCGGGTCTACAGTATACTACTGCAACCAACAGCCTGATGCTGCAAGCCATCATGCCCATCATGACGATGGTGATACCTGCGGTTGTGTTTGGGGAGCGGTTGCGTCCACTTCTTGCTCTCGGCGCCGGACTATCGTTTGCGGGGGTCGTGTGGATCGTCACTCAAGGGCATCCGTTTTCCCTGCAATGGGGCGCACTCAACCGCGGGGATTTGCTCGCGGTGACGGCCGTATTCCTTTATTCGGCCTACGCCACCTTCCTTCGCAAGGCGCCGGCCGTGCATCACCTCAGCTTGCTCGCCACCCTTTTTGCGATCGGCGCGGCGTCTTTGGCAATACCCTATTTCGCCATGCTGGCCAGCGAGGGCCTGTCCTTGCCGTCGGTCGAAGTCGTGGCTACCGTTCTGTATGTCGGGATATTTCCCTCGCTTGCCGCCTATGGTCTGTTCAACCGTTCGGTAGTACTGATCGGATCGGTTCGCGCAGGGGTTTACATGAACTTGCCGACGGTGTTCGGGGTCGGACTCGCCATACCGCTCCTTGGTGAATATTTATCTTCATATCATTTTGTGGGCGCGATCATGATCATCGCCGCGATCGCCATTTCACGTCGATAGCCCCGAGACTCTTCGAATGCGCAACCCAGGATGCATGAAGCCGTGACCGAAAACCAGTCCAACGTCTGCGCGGCGTCCGCCCAAAAGCCTTCAGGGTCTTCGGCAGCGTGACGAAACGCTTCGGCATATGACCTGT
>OJBY01001070.1_pt1 | contig 11568 bp, 8 predicted proteins | sample 1591731 | NCBI WGS metagenome assembly OJBY01 (sample SAMN05416837, study PRJEB24817) | seawater metagenome | isolation source: Sea water | place: Canada:Atlantic | collected 2013-07
CTTCGTCGGCAGCGTCAGATGTGTATAAGAGACAGGGAGGTAGTCTATACCGGCCCTCAGGAATGGTCGATGTCGCGGTTCATTCTGCATTACGCGGCACTGTGCAAAGCCGCCGGCGGGGTCGACGCGTTTTGTATCGGCACAGAGATGCGCGGGCTGACGCAAATCAGGGGGGCAGGTAACAGCTTTGTCGCGGTGCAGGCGTTTCGTGCCTTGGCCGCAGAGGCACGTACCCTGTTGGGGTCGGACACTAAGATCAGCTATGCCGCTGATTGGTCAGAATATTTTGGCTATCATCCTCAGGACGGCAGCGGCGATGTGTTCTTTCACCTTGATCCATTGTGGGCCGATGAAAACATCGATTTCATCGGTATCGACACCTACATGCCGTTGTCCGATTGGCGCGACGGTAGCGATCATCTGGACGCGCAGCACAGCGAGAGCATTTACGCGTTGAACTATCTGTCGGGGAATGTGGCGGGCGGCGAAGGGTTCGACTGGTTCTACCATTCGCCAGAGGCGCGCGCAGCGCAGATACGCACGCCGATCACAGACGGTGCATATGGGGAACCTTGGGTCTACCGATATAAGGACCTGCGCGGCTGGTGGGAGAACCTGCATCACGACCGAATTGGCGGCGTACGCGCGGCGGAACCGACTGGCTGGAAACCCGGGTCCAAGCCGATCTGGTTTACGGAATACGGCTGTGCTGCGGTGGACAAGGGGACAAACCAACCCAACAAGTTTCTCGACCTCAAAAGCTCGGAAAGCAGCTTACCACGGTATTCGACCGGCGCGCGGGATGAGTTGATGCAGATGCAATATCTGCGGGCCTTGGCGCGCCATTGGCGGGATGCAGAGAATAACCCCCTGTCGGCAGAATATGGTGGCCCGATGGTGGATATGACCCGCGCTTTTGTCTGGGCATGGGACACGCGGCCCTATCCGTTTTTTCCCAATAACCGCTCCTTGTGGAACGATGGTCAAAACTACGCACGCGGGCATTGGTTGAACGGGCGCAGCGCGGCGCTGCCGTTGTCAGAGTTGGTGGCGTCAATCTGCCGCCGTGCTGGCCTTAACGATTTTGATACCTCTGGGCTCTATGGCTATGTGCGCGGCTATGTTGTGGACGAAGTGGCCGATGCGCGCGCGGCATTGCAGCCGCTGATGCTGCGCTTTGGGTTTGATGTTGTGCAACGCGACGGCATGCTGCGTTTCATCATGCGGGATGGATTGGATGCCGTGCCACTGGCCCGTGAAGTGCTTGCTGTTTCGGGTGATCTGGAGGCACCGGTGGAACAGTCCCGAGAGGCAGAGGCAGAGCTGTTAGGCCGGATGCGTTTACGGTTTGTGCAGGCGGACGGAGATTACGATACGATCGCCGAAGAAGCGGTCTTGCCTGACGATGCGACCCATGCGGTGGCGACGTCGGAGCTTAATATGGCGCTCACCCGGGCGGAGGGACACCAGACAGCCGAACGCTGGCTGACAGAGGCACGTGTTGCCCGGGAAGGTGTGCGTTTGGCGCTGCCGCCGTCGATGATGGCTGTCGGTGCGGGGGATGTGATCGTTGTGCCACCGGATGAGGGGGAAGGCGGGGGGCTGTACCGTGTGGATCGGGTCGAAACGGGAGAGTTAAGCCTGATTGATGCTGTCCGCATCGAGCCGGAGGTGTACGCCCCTGCACCGTTCGATGATGAGTTGATCGCGCTCAAGCCGTTTGTAGCACCCGTGCCGGTGCATTCGGTGTTTCTTGACCTGCCGCTGCTGCGCGGCGACGAGGTGCCACACGCGCCCTATTTTGCCGCGACAGCGCGGCAATGGCCGGGGAATGTTGCGGTCTATGCGTCGCGTGGAGCATTGAATTTCAGACTGAACACGGTGGTGCCTTTACGTGCGACGATGGGTGTGACGCACAATGATTTGCTGCGGGCGCGCCCTGGGATTCTGGATCGGGGGAGGGCGTTGCAGGTAACGCTGTCGAGCGGCGGCCTGGAGAGTATCGAACCCGACGATCTGCTGGGTGGGGGCAATCTGGCTGCCATCGGAGACGGCACCGCCGACCGGTGGGAGGTGTTCCAGTTCACCACTGCCGAATTGATCGCACCGCAGACATATCTGCTGCGCGACCGACTGCGGGGGCAGGCGGGATCGGATGGGCTAATGCCAGAGGTGTGGCCTTCGGGCTCGCAGTTTGTTCTGCTCAATTCGGTACCGCGTCAGATCGAGCTTGGCCCGAACCTGCTGCGGATCGCACAGACCTATCGCATTGGCCCCGCAGCCCGACCGCTGGATGATCCGAGCTACGTTCAAAAAAACGAGAGCTTTAATGGTAACGGGCTGCGCCCATACCGTCCCTGTCATTTGAGGGTGGAGGTCGAGGCGGGGGAAATGACCTTTAACTGGGTGCGACGGACGCGACTTAATGGTGACAAGTGGTCGGCATTCGATCTGCCTATCGGAGAGGAAAGCGAGCAATATCAGGTGCGTATTATGCAAAACGGCGCGGTGCTGCGTGAAGAAACCGTCGATAGCCCCCGATGGACCTATCCCGAGTCATCGCGGTTGGACGATGGGGGGACGGGGCTGGCTTTGATCAGTGTCACGCAGATATCGGCATTGTACGGAGCGGGTCCGGCACTGTTCGGTAAGATCAATTTGTGATAACCAGTCAGTATTAACAGGCGGCTTTGCGTTTGGCACTCGGGTGGAACCTGCTATAGCGTGAGGTCAAAGAAGGATGGTTTCATGGCAAATGCACGCACAAATATCGCCTCGGTTGATCCGGTTTGGGATCAAATCCAGACAGAAGCCCAAAACGCGGTACGCGACGAGCCGCTGATCGGCGGCTTTGTGCACGCTACGATCCTGCACCACAAATCCATTGAAAAAGCACTGTCGTACCGCATCGCGGCCAAGCTGGCGTCGAACGAGATGTCGATGATGGTGGTGCACGAAATGGTCGAACAGGCTTTTGCCAACGATCCTGATTTGATCAAGGCCGCGCGCGCTGATCTGGTGGCAATTTACGAACGTGACCCCGCCTGCCACCGGCTGTTGCAACCGATCCTGTATTTCAAAGGGTACCAGGCCGTGCAGGCCTATCGCGTAGGCCATCACTTGTGGAAACAGGGTAAACGGGATCTGGCCTATTTCGTGCAGATGCGGGTGAGCGAGATTTTCGGCGTTGATATTCACCCTGCCGCGACCATCGGCAAGGGGATCATGATCGACCACGCGCACTCCGTCGTGATCGGCGAAACAGCGGTGGTGGGCGACAACGTGTCGATGCTGCACTCGGTCACTCTGGGCGGGACCGGAAAGGAAGAACAGGACCGGCACCCGAAGATTGGCAATGGCGTTTTGATTGGCGCGGGCGCAAAGGTGTTGGGCAATATCACTATTGGGCATTGCTCGCGCATCGCGGCGGGGTCGGTCGTGCTGGAATCCGTACCGCCTTGTAAAACCGTGGCGGGCATCCCCGCACGTGTGGTGGGCGAGGCGGGCTGCGATCAACCGTCGGTTCTGATGGACCACATGCTTGGACCGCAGGGCGACATTAATATGTAATTCAAGGGGCTTGGGGCCGCGCGCACCTTCGTCACGATGTGAAAAGGCCGGACCTGACAAGCGGTCCGGCCCTTTTTTGCTGTGAGGCGGGGGGCTGTCTGCCCCCCGACCCCCGAGGATTTAACCCCATTTGGAAGCGGCGTTAAGCCAGCATCGTCAGGGGGGTTTCAAGGTTGTCCTTGATCGCGCTAAGCAGTTGTGCGCCCAAGGCACCGTCGATGACGCGGTGATCGACAGACAGGGTGACCGACATGACTGTGGCAACGGCGAGTTCACCGTCCTTGCCAACGACGGGTTTCTTGACGCCCGCCCCGACTGCCAAAATCGCACCATGGGGCGGGTTGATGACTGCGTCGAAGTTGTCGATCCCAAACATGCCGAGGTTCGAGATGGCGAAGCTGCCCCCTTGATATTCATGCGGCGCAAGCTTGCGGTCGCGTGCACGGGCGGCGAGGTCTTTCATCTCTGCCGAGAGGGTCGAGAGCGATTTCATCTCGGCGTCTTTCAATACCGGGGTAAACAGGCCGCCTTCGATGGCCACAGCAACCGCGACATCCGAGGGCTTGAGCTTGAGGATACGGTCACCGGCCCAAACCGCGTTGGCGTCGGACACGGTTTGTAGCGCCAGAGCACAGGCCTTGATGATGAAGTCATTGACCGACAGCTTCACGTCGCGTGCTTCGAGCTGTTTGTTAAGCTCGCCTCGGAACTTCAGCAGCGCGTCGAGTTCAATGTCGCGGCGCAGGTAGAAATGCGGGATCGACTGTTTGGCTTCGGTCAGGCGCGCGGCGATGGTCTTGCGCATACCGTTGAGGGAGATTTCCTCGAAGTCGCGGCCTTCGTACATTTTCATCACAGCGTCGGCAGAAGGGCCGGCGGCAGGGGCCGCTTTGGCCGCGGGTGCGCTGGTGGTATCCGTGCTTTCGGCCGGTTTGGCCTTGGCGCTACCGGCGGATGCTGCCTCCACATCTGCCTTGATGATGCGACCATGCGGGCCAGAGCCGGAGAGTTCGGTCAGGTCCACGCCTTTATCTGCCGCGATGCGACGGGCCAGTGGTGTCACAAACAGCCGTTTGCCGTCACTGCCCTTGGGCACGGCGGAGGAGGATTTGTCTGTGTCGTTGGCGTCGCTTTCGCCGCGGCCATAGCCTTTTTCAGGGGCCGCGTCCTGGTCGGGGGCGTCTTCCTTGGCGCTGTCCTTGGTGTCCGGGGCAGGGGCATCGATATCTGATGCCTCTTCGCCTTCTTCCAGCAACACGGCGATGGGGGTGTTCACCTTGACGCCTTCGCTGCCGTCACCGATCAGGATCTTGCCGATGGTGCCTTCGTCGACGGCTTCGAATTCCATCGTCGCCTTGTCGGTTTCGATCTCGCACAGGATATCACCGGAGGAGACGCTATCCCCTTCGGAGACAAGCCATTTCGCCAGCGTGCCTTCTTCCATCGTGGGGCTGAGGGCGGGCATGAGGATTTCTATGGGCATGTGGACCGCTCCTTACTTGTAGGTGACTTTTTTGACCGCCGCGATGACCTCGTCGGTGGTAACCAGCGCCAGACGTTCGAGGTTTGCAGCATAAGGCATGGGCACGTCTTTGCCCGTGCAGTTGATCACCGGAGCGTCCAGATAGTCAAAGGCTTCCTGCATGATCACGCTAGAGATGTAGTTGCCGACGGAGCCTTGTGGCCAGCCCTCTTCGACGGTGACAAGGCGGTTTGTCTTCATCACCGATTTGATGATGCTAGCAGTGTCCATCGGGCGCAGGGTGCGCAGGTCGATGACTTCGGCGTCGATGCCTTCTTCGGCAAGTTTTTCAGCGGCTTCCAGTGCATAGGTCATGCCGATACCGAAGCTGACGATGGTGACATCCTTACCTTCGCGCCAGATACGGGCCTTGCCGAAGGGTACAGTGTAATCGTCGACATCCGGCACGTCGAAGGATTTGCCGTACATGATTTCATTCTCAAGGAAGACCACAGGGTTGGGGTCGCGGATGGCTGTTTTCATCAACCCTTTGGCGTCTGAGGCCGAATAGGGCATCACCACCTTGAGGCCGGGGATCTGCATATACCACGCAGCGTAGTCCTGACTGTGCTGCGCGCCGACGCGGCTGGCCGCGCCGTTGGGACCACGAAAGACCACCGGACAGCGCATCTGGCCCCCCGACATGTAATTGGTCTTGGCAGCGGAATTGATGATGTGATCGATTGCCTGCATGGCGAAGTTGAAGGTCATGAACTCCACGATCGGTCGAAGACCGCCCATCGCCGCGCCCGTACCGATACCGGCAAATCCGTATTCCGTAATCGGCGTATCGATCACGCGCTTGGGTCCGAATTCATCCAGCAGGCCTTGCGTCACCTTGTAGGCGCCCTGATACTCGGCCACTTCCTCGCCCATGACGAAGATACGCTCGTCAAGCCGCATTTCCTCCGCCATGGCATCGCGCAAGGCTTCGCGCACGGTGAGCTTCACCATGTTCGTTCCTGCGGGGATCGTAGGATCGCTGGCGCGCGGCTTGGCTTCGGGCTTGTCTATATCGAGTGGATTGCCATCGCGGCCTACGTCCTTGCCCTCACCCGGCACCTCGTCGACGTTATCGGAAGCGGTCGATGCATCGTCGGCGGGGGCCTCGATGTCGGAGGCGTCTTCATCTTCGCCTGCGAGAATGGCGATGACGGTGCCGACCTTCACCTCTTCCGTGCCTTCGGCAACAAGGATTTTTCCGACGGTGCCTTCATCGATGGATTCGAATTCCATCGTCGCCTTGTCGGTCTCGATCTCGGCCAGCACGTCACCGGCGGAAACGGCATCGCCTTCCTTCACCATCCATTTGGCCAGCGTGCCTTCTTCCATGGTGGGGGAAAGGGCGGGCATTTTCAGTTCGATGGGCATGGATCAGTACTCCCCCACCAGAACATCGGTGTAGAGTTCGCCTGCCTCGGGCTCGGGAGAGCTTTCCGCAAAATCCGCAGCTTCAGACACGGTGGCGCGAATGCCCTTGTCGATCTCTTTCAGTTTTTCCTCCGCAATGCCGGCATTGGCCAGTTCCTTCTTCACGCGCTCGATCGGGTCATTGTGCTCGCGCTGGTCCTGTACCTCCTCCCGCGTGCGATATTTCGCCGGGTCGGACATGGAGTGACCGCGATAGCGATAGGTGTTGCACTCCATCAGCACGGGCCCGTTGCCTTCGCGGACATGCGCAAACGCGATTTCCGCAGCCTGTCGCACTTCCAGCACGTCCATGCCGTTCACATCCATACCGGGGATTCGGAAAGCCGTTCCGCGCCGGTAGAACTCCGTCTCCGCGCTGGAGCGTTTTACTGCCGTGCCCATCGCATACTGGTTGTTCTCGACAACGAACACAATCGGCAGGTTCCACAAGGCCGCCATGTTCATGGTCTCGTAAACCTGGCCCTGGTTGGCCGCGCCGTCACCGAAATAGGCGAGGCAGAGGCCACCATCCTCGTTGTATTTGTGCGCGAAGGCGAGCCCGCCGCCAAGCGAAACCTGCGCGCCCACAATGCCGTGGCCGCCATAGAATTTGTGCTCGGTGCTGAACATGTGCATCGAGCCACCCTTCCCTTTGGAAATACCGGCGGCGCGTCCCGTCAGCTCTGCCATGATGACCTTGGGATCGATGCCATAGGCCAGCATGTGGCCGTGATCGCGATAACCGGTAATCACGCTGTCCCGATCATTATCGAGCGCGCTTTGCAGTCCAATCGCGACCGCTTCCTGGCCGATGTAGAGATGGCAAAAACCGCCGATCAGGCCGAGGCCGTAAAGCTGGCCTGCCTTCTCCTCGAACCGGCGGATAAGGAGCATCTGCTCGTAGAAATGCATCAGTTGGTCTTCGCTGGCATCGAAACGCTGTTTCTCTTCCAGCGTTTGCTGCAGCGTCCGAAGTGCGAAATCCTCGCTGTCCGATGATTCAGACACGGGCGAGTTCGCTGTTGCCTGCTTGCTTTTTTCGCTTCGGGCGGAGGCTTTGGCCAAGATGCAATCCCCTGGGTTCGCGCCGGTGGCGGCGCAGGTTGTTTTATCTGTAATGGCTATAAGCGTGCAAGCGTTCCGCTGGCAACGCTGCACTTGATGCAATAACCATTCGGGTAAAAATGGTTTGGCTCGTGTACCAAACCGAAACGCGTTACTCAATCGGCTCAAGCTCGACGACATATTCGTCGGGATGAACCACATTCAAGTTTCCGCGAACAAGTTCTGACGCAAAATCAGGGTCTACATTGTTGGGGTCAAGCAGCGTTACCCGGTTCTCGAGTTCCGCCTTGCGTTCGTGCAGCGCAGCTATGCGCACCTCGTGTTCGTCCAGTCGGGATGCCTGTTCGCCCCATGACAGAAGGCCGGAGGGACCGATCAGGGCAAGACCGCCTATTAGCATCAGCACAAGCAAGGCGGCAGCGTTCATAACGCGCTCTCGAACAATATCCTTACGTGGCCGGTTCATAGCTAAGCTTGAATCACAAACACCTCGTGGATTCAAGCCTATTGTGCGGGAACCGGCGGATAGTTCGACGGGTCGAGTGTATGACGCGCACCTATTGCACTACAGGCTAGAAAAGGTTACATTTGAAACCATGACTGATCTATTCGAAAACCCCATCGGCCTTGACGGCTTCGAATTCGTTGAGTTCTGCGCCCCGGAAAAGGGCCAGATCGAACCTGTGTTCAAAGCCATGGGCTTTCAACATGTCGCGTCGCACCGCTCGAAGGATGTGCAACTATGGCGACAGGGCCAGATCAACCTGATACTGAATTACGAGCCGCGCAGCGCAGCATGGTTCTTCGCGCGTGAACACGGCGCGTCGGCCTGCGGCATGGGTTTCCGGGTCAAGAATGCAGCCAAGGCTTATGAAGAGTTGCTGGCCCGCGGCGCTGAACCTGTCGAGGTGGAAACCGGGCCGATGGAATTGCGCATCCCGGCCATTCGCGGAATCGGCGGAGCCATCGTCTATCTGATCGACCGTTATGCGGATGAAGATGGCAAGGGTCTGTCGATCTACGATATCGATTTCGAATACAAGGACGGTGTCGACCCGTGGCCAGAAGGCGCAGGCTTCGACGTGATCGATCATCTTACCCACAACGTGTATGGTGGGCGGATGGCCTATTGGGCCGATTATTACGAGACGCTCTTCAATTTCCGCGAAATCCGCTTCTTCGATATCAAGGGAGAATACACGGGACTGACATCGAAGGCGCTGACCGCGCCCGATGGCAAAATCCGTATTCCGCTTAACGAGGAAGGCGAAGGTGGCAAAGGCCAGATCGAGGAGTTTCTTCGCGAGTTCAACGGCGAAGGTATCCAGCATATTGCCTTGATCTGTGACGATCTTCTTACCGCTTGGGATCGTCTGAAGGAATTCGGCGTGCCCTTCATGTCCGCGCCGCCGGAAACCTATTACGAGATGCTCGACGAGCGTCTGCCCGACCATGGTGAGGATGTAGAACAGTTGAAGATGCGTGGCATCCTGCTGGACGGAACTACGGAGGGCGGCTCCCCTCGCCTGCTGCTACAAATTTTTGCGGAAGCCCAGGTCGGCCCGGTGTTCTTCGAATTCATCCAGCGCAAGGGCGACGAGGGATTTGGCGAAGGGAACTTCAAGGCCCTTTTCGAAAGCATGGAACGGGACCAGATCCGCCGCGGGGTGCTGGATGCATCGGAAACCAAGTCCGTAGACGCGTAATTTCTGCGCGGTTGGGAAGTCAGGCGGTCGGCTCCTATTCAGCAGGTTGCTGGCTTCCGACGCGGAAACGCCCTGCAATTTTGTGGCAGCGCGTCGATAGCCTCAACACGCTGTAAGACTGCGCACAAGGCGCTTGTCCACGAGCGCAAGCCGTTCGCCTGTCGCGCGCTGCTGAACGCCCGCTCTCGCTCAAGCCGCGCGCCGGCATTATGCCGAATCTGTGGCAACGTCGCTGCGAACCCTTCCCGCTTGTGAAACGAACGCCGCGCCACCAGGAATACCCTGCGCGGAGGCTTCGCCCGTTGGATAATCCCGATCTACCTTTGCCCTTCCGCTGTTGGGCCGGAAGCGGCCATGATGGCGATAGGAAGATTCGGTATTTGAATAACAAGCCACCCTTCGAGTCTTTGAGTGCGGAATACACTAAAAAGGCGAGCGAGTTTTGTGCCCTATTTCAATACAGTTGCATTAATATTGCAGGGATATGACCGTTTGTGGGTAGTGATTTCGCACGCTGAAGTATATCGCAAGACCGAATGGAAGGTGCGTGAAAAACATCGTTGCAATCTCGCTGAGCGTCTTGTTCGCTTTGTTGATCGTCGAGGTCGGTTTACGAGCGTTCGATCCGCTTGAGTTGCAGCCCCACGCAAGTCAGGAGCAGGCAAATGTTCCTTTGGAAAATAATACCTTTTATTTTTGCGAAGGTGGACCGAATCAACTTCTGCCGCATCCGGAGCTTTATTCCCGTGAGGCGCCAGATCAGACCTATTTCGAATTCCTCAATGACATCGTCTCTTTCATCGAGACTAACGAGCACGGGTTCAGAGGTGAGTTCGACCCGCAGGGCGTCGACGATCGAATTGTCGTGCTGGGCGATTCATTCATAAGAGGGACACTGGCTGACGAAACCGAAACTATTCCGGCCCTTTTGTCGCAATGGTCGCAAGATGCCCATTTCGTGAATCTGGGTACAGGCGGGCACGGTACGTTGCAGCATCTGCTCACCTATCATGAGTTCAAGGATAAGCTCCCGCACGACACTGTCTTGCTGTTTGTATTCAACGGCAATGATCTGGTCGACAATGTCGACTTCCGGGCGTGGCAGGACGACGCCAAATCCGATTTGCACGAGTCTACGGTGACGCAAGAGATAAAACAGATGCTCGTGAAACTTCACATCGGAAAGCTGCTGCAACGGTTCAGCAGCACCTATCTAAATCCCACCGAGTATCCCTCTCGCCCAACCGACGAAGAGAGGACGCTGTTCTTAAATTCGCTGGCTGAACTATCGCAAACTGTTGCGGATCAGGACGCGCGCCTGTTTGTGTTTTCTTTGCCCGAAATTGCCGAGTTTTTCCCGGAGGGCAGGCTTTCGTACCGTAAAGATTCCGTCGGTTATGGCGATGCGACGCGCGAGTTGCTTAGCGAAGCGGCTGAAGACAACGGTTTCACTTACTTGCCCCTGAAGCCCGCACTCGACAGCGCATCTCGCGAACTGGGCGTTTCGACGCGCGAACTGTTTGGCGATCCGGATCATCATATGCGTGAAATCGGAAATTTTGTTGCTGCGCGGGCGGTAGCGGAATTGTTACAGGACAACCGGGTGAGCGAGTTTACGCCCGATGATCAGTTCATCGACCGTACCAAGTTCGAACCTTCCGAGGTGGCGTGCCCATGAACCGACGGATGCGAGGAATGCGCAGGCAGGGTACAGACAGTTTCAGCGCACCTCGTCAATGCGCGCTTATGGTGGCTGAAGCAGAAGTCGCTTCATTCCCGTTGTAAAACTTGTCTTGAAAATTGCTGCTATTCACGCCAACCGTCTGCAGTCTTTGTCGGGTTCCTCAAAGTGCCTGGCACGTCGAATTCCAAAATCCAAATTCGAAGCGGTAATGCCAAGGATTTCAATAGCGCCCGTAGCTCAGTCGGATAGAGCATCGGATTCCTAATCCGGGGGCCGCGTGTTCGAATCACGCCGGGCGCACCAGAATTTCCGCCAATTTCTGACTTTGCGTGCTGACCGAAGAAGCGTCCAGCAATCACCTAGCAACCACCATAGGTTATTTCGCGACCGTGGTTTCGAGGTCGCCGCCAGCACGGTTCCCAGCAGCGGCATGCGGGACGTTAGGGACAATAGGGACGAAACACAGCGACACGCGGACGATGCCCGCGTTGGCCGTCATCGATCTGTTCAGTAACTAGCAGTTCAATGAATTACTACGGGATGTAATCGACATGTGGTTGCATCTGTCTCTTATACACATCTCCGAGCCCACGAGACTAGGCATGATCTCG
>OJBY01001084.1_pt1 | contig 11432 bp, 14 predicted proteins | sample 1591731 | NCBI WGS metagenome assembly OJBY01 (sample SAMN05416837, study PRJEB24817) | seawater metagenome | isolation source: Sea water | place: Canada:Atlantic | collected 2013-07
CGAGATCATGCCTAGTCTCGTGGGCTCGGAGATGTGTATAAGAGACAGCCAATAATGTCTGCGCCTGGAAACGGTCCGCGCCCAGCGGACCGCAAGGCCGAGCGGCCGCCCGCAGCGGGCGCAGCTTGCTGCGCATCTAGCAAGGATGATCCGGCGGAGGCCGGATCAAAAAACAAACAGTCGCGCTCGAGGGCTATACTAGAAACGCGCCCCGTAATCCGTCGATAACATATTGCGCTGCGAGCGCCGCCAGCAACACGCCCAGCAGACGCGTGATCACCGCTTCCACACGGTCGCCCAGCAGCTTGATCAGCGGGCCGGCAGCGATCAGCGCGACCATCGTCAGAACCAGCACGGCCACCAGCGCGCCAAGCACTTCCAGCGACTGTTCCAGCCCCTGCGCCTCGTTCATCAGCAACATGATCGCAGCAATCGCGCCCGGGCCTGCCAGCATCGGCATTGCCATGGGAAAAACGGAAACATCCTCCACATGTTCGCGGGTCGCGCGTTCGGCGCGCTCCTCACGACGCTGGGTGCGTTTCTCGAACACCATTTCCCACGCGATCCAGAACAGCATGAAGCCGCCTGCAATGCGGAAGGCATCCAGTTCAATATGCAGCGCGCGCAGCAGGTCTTCGCCAAACAAGGCAAAGATCAGCAGGATGACGAGTGCAATCGCCGCAGCGCGGATTGCCATGCTGCGGCGCTCCACCTGCGTCGCCGCCTTCGTCAATCCGGCATAGATCGGCGCGCATCCGGGCGGATCGATCACCACGAACAGGGTGATGAAGGCAGAAATGAACAGTTCGCTCATGATTCGCCTGCTGCAGGAACGGCGAAGTCGAGCGCTTCCTGCACGCTGCCATCGCGCACCCATTGCACCGTCACCCGGCGCTGGCCGTCGTCAGACTGGAACCACGTCCATTGCAAGGTTCCGTCACCGGAACGCTTCGAACCGGACCGGTGAGGCAGCGCAGTCGAAAGCAGCGGGATTTCCGGCAGCACGGCATCGGCCCCCGGACAATCTGCCACCCGACCTTCAATCGCCGTCATGCCGGGCACGATGATCGCGTCTTCGGGCAGCTCTTCTTCAGGCTGGCGGACAGGTTGCGGATTGTCGAGCGCGCCCAGGTCATAGGTGTACTTGTAGCTGTTGTCGTCCTGCAGCTCCCAGGCCGAGACATAGCTGCCGACCTTTCCATCGGGTTCCTGAAACCGTCCGAAACTGATGGCCAGCGTGCCATCGCAGCTGGACCATACCGTGTTCGGCGTCCATGCCACGGCCACCGGCGGATTCTCCTGCTGCGCCAGCCAGGTCTGCGCGAGGATAGGGCCGTTCACCCCGTGTATGACAGCTTCGGGCGCAGCATACTCGCGAAAGGCAGTCCACTGCCCCTCTTCCCGCGCCATCTTGGCAAAGGCGATGTCTGCGGCGGCCACCCGGCCCGGATCGCCAATGCTGCCCTGCCGTTCGAGGAACTGCGTGGCTGCCCGCCGTTCCCGCTCCACTCGCTGTGCTTGCGGACTGGTGCAGGCGGCGATCATCGCGCTAGCAGCAAGGGCAATGGTGACGCGTGAAATCATATTCGCGCCCTGCTCTTGGCGAACCGCTTTGTAAAGTCTGCGAACGGTCGCCAGATCAGATCGCGATATCAGCCAGGATATAGACCACTGCGTTCAGCGCCAGAATCAGCACGAGCGGCGAGAAATCTATCGCGCCCGTATCGGGCAGAAATCGACGGATCGGCTTCAGCAGCGGATCGAGCAGCGAATTTATCGAGTTGTAGACCTGCATCAGGAATTCGTTACGCGGGCTGACCACGTTGAACGAAAACAGCAGCCCGATGATGAACTGGATGATGACGAGGAAGACGATCGCCTGGGCAATCATGGAAATAATCTGAACTAGGGCGAGCACGCCGGTCTCCCGCAAGGGTGTTTCTGATCGAAGAGTGTATCGTTTAGGTAATACGGGTCAAGCAAACCACAAGGTTCAGCCTATTCCTCGGCGCTGACCAGAGTGCCCGCGCCTCGGCTGGTGAAGAATTCCAGCAGCATGGCGTGGGGCACCCTGCCATCAAGCACCACTGCCGCCTCGCACCCGCCTTCCACGGCGTGGACGCAGGTTTCCAGCTTGGGGATCATGCCCCCGCTGATCGTGCCGTCTTCGCGCAGTTTCGCAATGTCTACAGGGCGAAGATCAGTCAGCAACTTGCCGTCCTTGTCCAGCACGCCCGCCACATCTGTCAGCAGGAACAGGCGCGCCGCACCCAGTGCCGCAGCAACCGCTCCTGCCATGGTATCGGCATTGATGTTATAGGTATTGCCTTCACCATCACTGGCGATCGGGGCGATGATGGGGATCATCCCTGCGCCGCTGGCGGTTTCGAGGATGGTTGTATCGACGTGCTTGGGTTCCCCTACAAAGCCAAGGTCCACCACCTGTTCGATCTGACTGTCGGGATCCTTCACCGTGCGGCTCACCTTCTCGGCCAGCACCATCTTGCCGTCCTTGCCGGAAATGCCGATGGCCATGCCGCCCGCCTGGTTGATCCAGCCGACCAATTCCTTGTTGATCGCACCGGACAGCACCATTTCTGCAACGCTGGCGGTTTCCCTGTCGGTAACCCGCAAGCCATCGATAAACTGGCTTTCCACGCCTAATTTCTTCAGCATCGCGCCGATCTGCGGGCCACCCCCATGAACCACAACGGGATTGATGCCCACGGCTTTCAGCAGCACGATATCCTCGGCAAAGTCGCGTGCGGCCGCGGGGTCGCCCATGGCATGGCCACCGTATTTCACCACGAAGCTGCGCCCGGCATAGCGCTGGAAATACGGCAGCGCCTCGATCAGTGTCTCGGCCTTGGCCAGCATGCGGTTATCGTTCGTCTGGGTCATATCGGCGAACCGCTTAGCCCGCTGGACCGTCCGCGCCAATAGCATCTTGCGGACGCAGCCCCTTGGTGGGACAGATGGAACCCATGAAACGCAAGCAATATGAAAAGCTGCTCGAACCTCTCGATCATGAACTGGTGGCCATGGCGCGCTGGGCCAAAACGACCGGCGAACGCATCTGCGTGCTGTTCGAGGGACGCGACACGGCGGGAAAGGGCGGCACGATCAAGGCGATCAGCGCGCGCATCAACCCGCGACAGTGCCGCGTGGTCGCCCTGCCCAAGCCCAGCGACGTGGAGCGGACGCAATGGTACTTCCAGCGCTACGTCCCGCACCTGCCAGCCGCCGGCGAAATCGTGCTGTTCGACCGCAGCTGGTACAATCGTGCCGGCGTGGAAAAGGTGATGGGCTTCGCTAGCGATGCGCAGGTGAGCAAGTTCCTGCACGAAGTGCCTACCTTTGAGAAGCTGCTGGTGGACGATGGCATACGCCTGTTCAAATACTGGCTCTCGGCAAGCCAGGAGAAGCAGGAAGAACGCTTTGCAGAGCGGCTGGAAGACCCTCTGAAACGCTGGAAGCTCTCGCCCATCGATATCAAGGCGCGCACCTTGTTCGAGGAATATAGTGAGGCGCGCGAGGCGATGTTCGCCGCTACCCATACCGAGCATGCGCCATGGACGGTGGTGGACTATAACGATCAGAAGCATGGCCGCCTGACCCTGATCCGCGACCTGCTGGATCGCCTGCCCGATACCCATGTCCCGCACGAGGAACTCGATTGGCCCGAACTGGGCCATTCTCCGCTGGAGGAGGATTTCGATCTGATTCGGCCGATAACACCCTTTCCGCTGGAGAGTTGAACCACTGGGCGATGTTCTTCCTTTTCACCGGCGACGGAAGGAACGGCCGGGCAGGGCATGGCGCAGAGCTTTTTCCCAAGTCAGGCGGTGGCTGGTATTGATCGCCCTGGCGACGCTTGTGCTTGTTGCGCGCGAACTGGGATGGGGCCGGCAGGGGTTTGGCGAAGCGCAGGAGGTTTCGCTCTCCTTTCCGCTATGTTCGGCACCCGGCTATTCTGCCAACTGCGTTTTCGATGGCGATACTATCCGTATTGGCGAACGGCGCATTCGCCTTATCGGGTTCGACGCCCCGGAACTGAACGGCAAGTGCCCCGCCGAGAGTGAAGCAGCACGCAAAGCGCAGGCTGAGCTCGTGCGATGGCTGGCGCTTGGCCCGTTTCAGCTTGACGGCGGGGACGACCCTGCGCGCGATCAATATGGCCGTGAACTTCGTGCCGCACGCCGACTGGCGCCATCCGGGGATACGCGATTGCTTTCCGATCACATGATCGCCGCACGCCTCGCCCAGGGTGACTATTGGGACGCGGGGTGGAGCGATGACTGGGGCATTGGCCGCGTAAACTGGTGTTAGCTCATGCGCGCACCCGCGATCGTACGAATGGCTGTAGTTATTCGGCCACCGTCACATCGTCGCCTGTTTCAAGGTCGCCGGTTTCCTCGTCTTCGGGAATAACCAGTTCGACTTCGCCATCTTCGCCATACTGGTCCGACTGGACCGGATAATCAATCAGCGTATCGTCGCGGTCGATCGAGGCTTCATCCACGGCCGCTTCCAGTGCTGCCTCGTCATCCCCTCGCGTGGGATTGAGGATGAGAATGATTGCAACCACAGCAAACAGGGCGATCACCAGCAGCCATAGCGTCTTGTTGTTCGGTTTCGGTTCGGTCATCGTGTTCTACTCCGTTCGATACATAGAACAAACAGGATCGGCTGCCCAACGGTTCCGAATCCGTGGCGCACCATCAAACAGGCTTAAGCATTTCACAAGATATTGCTGCGACAACCCCAAGTAATTGTCCGGAGTTTGTTCCGGTCGCCATTAGGAGGCGGGAATGGTCGCCGAAAAGAACGAACCAGCTGCAGAGGACCGCCGTAACGGCGATCGCCGCCAGATAGAGGCACCGATCAACTTTCCGGACCGCCGTCAGGGCGACCGGCGCAGTGGCCCGGATCGCCGGGCCAGTCCGCGCAGCTAGACCGTTTCTTTCCCTCACGCGTTCTGCAAGTCCCCAGACAGAAATAGCCTGTGTTACTCTGGATTCCAGCCGAATTCGGCGTAGGCCGCGCGCTTGGGAATATCCGTGACGGCTTCGTTGATCGTCATCGTTTCACCCGGCGCCAGTTCGCGCTTAGGCGGGAACACCTCGTAGCTGTAAACGATGGCATCGCGGGCATCGCGCAGTACGATCAATATGGTCGGCACCCGGCGCGTTTGCGTGCCGATGTTCGTTACGCGTCCGCTTGCACCAAAAAACTCGGTGCCGTTGGGAAGGGTGCGCCGCTCCTGCTCCTCCTGCGGGAAATCCAGTTGCAGGTCGGGCTGGGCAGCGGCGAAAGTGGGGCGGTCGACCGGAACCCAGTCGGGCAGTCCCCAATAGCTTACGGCAAAGATCGTGCCTGCCACAACTGTTGCGAAAATTGCTGCGGCCCATGTCCACATCTTGAGTGGATTGCGGCGCGGGCGAAACGGCGGTTCGGCATCGAAGTGCGAATGCTCGTCCTCGTCTTCAGCCAGCGCGCCATAGCCCTGCGGTTCGAATACGGGAGGCGGTGCCAAGTCCTCATGCGCCTCTTCCCCCGGCGATTGCTCGGGGGTCGGCTCGGCCTCGTGCTCAGGCTCCGCCGTGGCTGCCGGTTCGTTCGAACTCGCCACATTGTAGGAGATGCCCACGTTCTGCGCGGGGTTGTGCAGCCGCGCCGACCTGCCGCCATCCATTGCATCAAGCATATCCTGCCCCGGCGGACCAGGTTGCGCGGCGCGCGGCGGCGGAGGAGCCGGGGGCGCCGCCGATGTGGGTGCCGCTTCGCCCGATTGGGGAAGCGACGGGCCTTCCTGAAACCAGCTATGGCGGCATTTCGCACAGCGCACGGTGCGCCCTTCCACGCCTACGGCGGTATCGGGCACGACATAACGCGTCGAGCAGGCGGGGCACTGTAAAATCATCTTGCTGACCTAGTCCCTACGCCTAGCGGATATGCGTGGGCAAGCTTGGCCGGACCCTACAATGCATTCGTTCCACCTTTTTTCCACAAGCACCAGCGTCTATATCCGCCCGAAATGCCTGCAAAGCCCTTCCCCACGCCGATCTCAGGCACTAGCACCCGGCCATGAGCGGGAGCGAAGATTCCATTGTCCAGTTCGATAACGTCGGACTTCGCTACGGCACCGATCGCGAGGTTTTGCGCGATATCTCCTTCACGCTGTATCCCGGCAGCTTCTATTTCCTGACCGGCGCAAGCGGAGCCGGCAAGACCTCGTTACTTAAACTGCTATACCTTGCGCAACGGCCCACGCGCGGGGCCATCCGCATGTTCGGCCACGATCTGATTACCCAGCCGCGCGCGGCGCTTCCCCAGTTCAGGCGGCGCATCGGCACCGTCTTCCAGGACTTTCGACTGATCCCCCACCTATCCGCGTTCGATAACGTCGCCTTGCCCCTGCGCGTCAGCGGAATGAGCGAGGGCAATATCCAGAAGCCCGTTTCCGACATGCTCGATTGGGTCGGGCTGGAACACCGGCGCGACGCGCGCCCGGCCACGCTTTCGGGCGGAGAGCAGCAGCGCGTGGCCATCGCCCGCGCCGTGATCGCGCGGCCTGAAATTCTCGTGGCGGACGAGCCCACGGGTAACGTCGATCCCGAAATGGCGGTGAAACTGCTGCGCCTGTTCGAAGCGTTGAACAGGCTGGGCACTACCGTGGTGGTGGCCACACACGATGTCCACCTGCTGCGCAAGGTTCCGGATTCGCTTATCATGCGGCTGGACAAGGGCGCCCTGTCGGACCCTACCGGCGCGCTGCGCTATCCGCCCAAGCGCGGGTTTGCAGGCTGATGGCGCTTGATCCCCTCATCCGCCGTGGCAGACCTCGGTTCGGCAGCGAAAGCGCGCGCATGTTGCCGCAGACCCGTATCGCCGGTCCGATGCCGTGGGTCATGGCGATCATGATTGCGCTTACGGTGATAGCTGCGGGCGCGGGGCTGGCGCTGAGCAATGTCGCGTCCAACGCGCGGGACGAAATCGCCGGCGGTATCACGGTGCAGGTGGTGGAAGGTGCCCCGGCCTCGCGTGAGCGGCAGGCCCACCGTGCTGTCGCTTTCCTGACCGCGCGCAATGATGTCGCCTCGGTCCGCCGCGTACCCGATGCGGAACTGGCCAGCTTGTTAGAGCCATGGCTTGGCGAGGCTGCGAGCAACGTCGATGCGGTGCCCACGCCCGCCTTGATCGATGTGCAATTGTCCGGCCCGGTTACGGCGCAGCGCCTGCGTGCCTTGCGCAGCGAACTGCTGACCCAGGTGCCTGCCGCTCGGCTGGATGCGCAGGCAGGCTGGCTGGCCCCGGTGTTCGATGCGCTTCGTTCCCTGCAATATCTTGCCATCGGGCTGGTGGTATTGCTGGCGGCCACCAGCGTGGCGGCAGTCTGGCTGGCGGCCCGCAGCGCACTCGGTTCCAACCGCGATACGATAGAGGTGATCCATCACCTTGGCGGCACGGACGGACAGATCGCACGGATCTTTCAGCGTTCCATCGGGATCGATGCGGCGTTGGGAGGTCTGGCTGGCCTGATGCTGGGAACGGGCGCTATCTTCGTGCTGGGACAGCAATTTGCGCAACTGGGTTCCGGGCTGGTGAGTGGCGGGACGCTGGCCTGGCTAGACTGGTTGGCGATCGCCGCGGTCCCCGTCGCTGGAATTTTGCTGGCGGTATTTACTGCGCGCCTTACCGTGGTTGCGGCGTTAAGGAGGATGTTATGACCATGCGCCGTCTCCTTGCCATTCCCCCTGTCGCTTGGGCGCTGGGCTTCATCTGGTTCACCGTGGCCCTGCCGCAGCCCCTGTCGCTTTCCCAGACCGATGCCATCGTCGTGCCCACCGGCAGCGGCGGACGTATCCAGCGCGGGCTGGAAATGTTGCAGACAGGTGCCGCGCAGCAAATGCTGGTGACAGGGGTGGACGCCAGTGTGCAGCACGATGAATTCGTCGCCGAGTTCGAAGTGCCACAAAGGGTAATGGATTGCTGCGTAACGCTGGGTTTTTCCGCGCTCGACACGCGGGGCAACGCGCGGGAAACGGCGCAGTGGCTGGAAGAGCGCGACTACAACTCGCTGCGATTGGTCACCGCCGACTGGCACATGCGCCGCGCGGCGCTGGAATTGCAGGACCAGTTGCCGGATAATGTCTCCGTCACTTACGACGCCGTGCGCTCGCAGGCCAGCTTTGCCACGCTGTTCGTAGAGTATCACAAGTTTCTGGCAGTCTGGATATTGCAGGTTCTGGGGTGATCTACCTACGCAACATCGCATTTTACCTGACCTTTTACGGCAGTTCCATCGTACTGGTGCTGGCTGCCGTACTGGCCGGTTATTTCTCACCTGTGTGGGTGCGGCGGGTGTGCGACGTGTGGTCCGGCGTGCACCACTGGGCCTGCGAGAACTTGCTGGGCATCCGCATCGTCGAAACAGGCCAGCGTCCCGATCACCAGGTCTTCTATGCCATCAAGCACGAAAGCTTCTTCGAGGCCATCGGTCTGCCCCACCTGTTCGATTACCCCGCCCTGTTTGCGAAGCAGGAACTGTTCGACATTCCCGGCTGGGGCCGTGCCGCGCGTGAATACGGCGTAATACCCGTGGCGCGGGAGGAAGGTGCGAAGGCACTGCGCACGATGATCCGCGAAGCTCGCCCCCATGTCGACGCAGGCAGGCCAATCATTATCTTTCCCGAAGGCACGCGCGTGGCACACGGGCAACGACCGCCATTGGGTGCAGGCTTTGCCGCGCTGTACAAGTTGCTGGGCCTGCCGGTGGTGCCCGTGGCGGTGAACAGCGGGCCGCCGTATCACAACCTCTGGAAACGCCGCGGCACGATCACGATACATTTCGGAGAGGAAATAGAACCTGGCCTTGCGCGCCAGGAGATCGAGGCGCGCGTCCATTCGGCCATGAATGCACTGAACCATGGGGACGGCCTGGAACGCACCCCGCAGGAGCAGCTGGACTAGCTCGCGATCTCTTCGATTATGTCTGCCAGCCATTTGCGCGCATCGTCGCGATTGCCGATATCGCTCACGAATTCCTGACCCCGCGCCACGCTTTGCAGACGCCCCTCATCACGCCAGCGATCTGCGCGATGGTGATAGGAAAGTCCGGTTTCAAACAGCCATTGCGGCACTTGCCACAAGCTGGGCGGACCTTCGGGAACGGTCAGCCGCAGGGTATCGCTGGCGCGCCGTGCCGCTTGCCCCGTGCCGATATAGGCGGTGTCGTTCGCTGCGTGCAGGCCGATGGCATGGGGAACACCCAGTGCGGCCAGTTCCTTCAGCCGTGCAGGCGGGGCGCATTGCAAGGGCAGCACCTCCTCGATCCGCAGGTAGGCAAAAATGCGATGATGCGGTTTCTCGCCCTGCTCGCGAAAAAGCCCGAAGAACACAAAACAGTCGCCCACGCCCACGCCTTGCCGCCCCAAGTGTGTTTGTGCCGCGCCGCACTGGCCCAGCACCGCGCGTTTGTCGGGAAGGAACATCGGGTCATGGTGGCAAAGATCGTCCGCTCCTATTCGGCCGCGACTGGCAAGCGCAACATGGTTGCCAAGACCAAGATCACCGTAGCTGGTGCGTGAAAGTGCGCCGTTTGCGGGTATTGGCAAGCTGATTGGTCGGCCATCGATGATGGGCGAAGGTCCGCCGCCGGCAGAAGAGTCGAAACCTTTGCGGCTGAAAACTGTTCTCATGGTTCCGCCCTAGCCGCTGTTACCAGGCTGCCCCACCCCCGACTTCGCTTGATTACGAGCGAAACGATGTGCATGTGACCCCCCTAATGGCATTAGACAGAACCGCGCTCAGAAACGCTTATCGCCTCGATGAGGATACCTGCCTGGCAGAACGGATGGAGCAAGCCTCTGCCGTTACGCAACTGCATGAAAAATCGGCAGACCTTGCTGCGAAACTGATTCTGGAAGCGCGCAAGCGGGAAAGCAGCGGGCTCGATGCCTTCCTGCATTCTTACGGGCTCAACACCGATGAGGGCATCGCGCTGATGTGCCTGGCAGAGGCCCTGCTGCGCGTGCCGGACGAGGCCACGCGCGATGCGCTGATCCGAGACAAGGTGGCGACGCAGGACTGGGCCGAACATATCGGCGAAAGCGGCAGCGTGTTCGTGAACGCCGCTACATTCTCCCTGATGCTGACGGGCGAGGTCATCAAGGGTGGCAAGACCAAGGAAAAAGGTCTCGCCAGCGCCCTTCGCCGCGCTACCGGTCGCATGGGCGAACCCGTCATCCGCAATGCCACCGGACAGGCCATGCGCATTATCGGCGGGCAATTCGTCTACGCCCGCGACATCGAGGAAGCGATGGACAGGGCCAGGCCGGAAAAGAAACGCGGCCTCACCCACAGTTTCGACATGCTGGGCGAAGCGGCGATGACCTTCGACGATGCCGATCGCTACGCCCGCGCCTATTGGAACGCGATAGAGCGGCTGGCGCGGGAACCAGGCGACGTGCACACCGGCCCCGGCATTTCGGTGAAATTGTCCGCACTTTACCCCAAGTACGATTTCTTCCACGCCGAAGCTGCGCGTAAGACCATCGTGCCCATCGTGCGCGAACTGGCGATCAAGGCGCGCGAGGCGAATATTCACTTCACCGTCGATGCCGAAGAGGCGGAACGACTGGAACTTAGCCTCGATATCATCGAAGAACTGATGACCGACGACGAGCTGTTCGACGATGGCACAGAGGACGGCTGGCAGGGTTTCGGGCTTGCCATCCAGGCCTATCAGAAGCGCGGCGTTCCGCTGTGTCGCTGGATTGCAAAGCTCGCCCGGCGGCACGAGCGCAAGCTGTTCGTACGGCTGGTGAAAGGCGCCTATTGGGATTCCGAAATCAAGCTGAGCCAGGTGGGCGGTTATACCGATTATCCGGTTTTCACGCGCAAGGTCGGCACCGATGTTTCCTTCCTCGCCTGCGCGGCAGAACTGCTGAAGGCGGACGATTCGATCCACCCCGCCTTCGCCACCCACAACGCCTATACCATCGGCGCGATCAAGGCGATGGCAGGCGATACGCCGTTCGAATTTCAGCGCCTGCACGGCATGGGAGAAGACGTTTATGGCGCGCTTGCCCGCATCGAGGGCGAGAAGAAGACGCCGGTTCGCATCTACGCGCCGGTGGGCGGTCACAAGGAACTGCTGGCCTACCTGGTGCGTCGCCTGCTGGAGAACGGAGCCAACAGTTCCTTCGTGAACCGCATGGCCGATGCCGATGTGCCGGTGGAAGAACTGGTGACCAACCCGGTCAGCGATCTGGCGAGGTGCCAGCCCTACCGAAATCCCACCATTCCCCTGCCGCTCGACATTTATCCCAACCGCCGCAATTCCAAGGGTGTGGATCTTGCCCATCCGCCGGAGCTGGCGGAGCTGCGCGAGAAGCTGGCCTATTGGCGGCAGAGCCACCCCATTGCCC
>OJBY01001089.1_pt1 | contig 11380 bp, 12 predicted proteins | sample 1591731 | NCBI WGS metagenome assembly OJBY01 (sample SAMN05416837, study PRJEB24817) | seawater metagenome | isolation source: Sea water | place: Canada:Atlantic | collected 2013-07
CGCCCCCGCCGCCACCCGCGCTGCGGTTTCACGCGCGCTGGAACGCCCCCCGCCGCGATAGTCCCGAAAGCCGTATTTGGCGTCATAAGTGTAGTCGGCGTGGCCGGGGCGGTATGCCTTGGCGACCTCGGAGTAATCCTTGGACCGTTGATCGGTGTTCTCGATCATCAGGCTGATCGCGGTGCCGGTGGTCTTGCCTTCGAACACCCCCGAGAGAATCCGAACCTCGTCCGCCTCCCTCCGCTGTGTGGTGTATTTCGACTGGCCCGGTTTGCGCGCATTCATGAACGGCTGGATGTCCGCTTCGCTCAGCGCAATGCCCGGCGGGCAGCCATCAACCACCACGCCCAATGCATGGCCGTGGCTTTCCCCCCATGTAGTGAAGCGAAAGACGCGTCCGAATGTATTCCAGCTCATGGCCTGTTTCCTTAGCGCAACTTGTGTTCATGTCGAGACGGACGGGGGGAAATAGGAGGTCCGCACTGGACTGTTCCCGTTCTGTCCGCCACACCCTGCGCTCAAGCAACAAAGTGGTAGCGTGACAAGAATATCATGATTGCAAAGCTAACGGGCAGGCTGGACGAAACCGGCGAAGACTGGGCCATCGTCGATGTGCAGGGCGTGGGCTATCTCGTCCACTGCTCCACCAAGACACTGACGGCGCTGGGCTCCGTCGGCGATGCCTGCACGGTGCACACTGATCTGCAGGTTAGCGAGAACGACATGCGCCTGCTGGGCTTTGCCGAAAGCGCGGAGCGTGACTGGTTCCGCCTGCTTACGGGCGTGCAGGGCGTTGGCAGCAAGGTGGCGCTGGCGATCCTGTCCGTCCTCTCCACCGGCGAACTGCGCGATGCCTGCGCTGCGGGCGATGCTGCCAGCGTGGCCCGAGCCAACGGCGTGGGGCCGAAACTGGCAGGCCGCATCGTGAACGAATTGAAGGACAAGGCAGGCGCGATGCCCGGCGCGGCTGCTGGCGGTATGGGTGGAAGCACTGTCATGCCAGCAGGCAGCGCGAGCGCAGATGCCGTCAGCGCCTTGCAGAACCTCGGCTTCAAACCTGCCGTGGCCACGCAAGCCGTGGCCCGCGCGCAGGAAGAACTGGGAGAGAGCGCCGCAGAAGGCGACCTCATTCGCGTGGCGCTGAAGAAGGCTGCGGGATAGGAGAGATGACGATGAAGACGACGCTATACGTAATTGCCGCCAGCATGTTGGCAGCCCCCGTCGCTGCGCAGGATATGTCCGCTTTCACCACCGGCCCCGTGTTCGCCGACTTCGGCCCGCACGCCAGTGTAGACCAGACCGATCAGCTGCCCTACGATCTGGCGCTGCGCCACAGCTTCGATGTTGTCGATGCTGCCGAGGATGGCCATTTCAATCGCGGCTTCGAAAGCACGGCGCGCTTCGTCAACATGCACGCGGCGAATGGCGTGAACCCGGACCGGATCGACGTAGCGATGGTGGTCCACGGCCGCGCGGTGCAGGACTTGCTGACCGACGAAGCATGGGCCACGCGCGATCTTGAAGGCGATGTGAACCCGGGCGGCGAGCAGGTGCGGGAAATGCTAGATGCAGGCGTCCGCTTCATCGTCTGCGGCCAGAGCACGGCCGGACTTGGCGTGTCGAACGAAGACTTGATCTCCGGCGTCGAAATTGCGCTCTCCGCGATGACCGCGCATGCGCTGCTGCAACAGCAGGGCTACACGGTGAACCCGTTTTGATTTGTTTCATCAAGAAATATGGCCTTCTGTTGATGATATTCGCTTCGCTGATTTTTCTCATGGTCTTTTATAAAGATAACACCAGTGCCGTGCGTTCCTTTTGTGAAACGGAAAAAGGGGTCGAAATCGGACAGGGCGCAATCAGAGGTGGTGGCTATTGTTATGAGCCAGAGAATTCGGACTAAATGACCAACCAACCCATCCACTCCTCCGACCGCCAGCCGGAAGACCCGGACGCGGCGCTGCGCCCGAAATCGCTCACCGAATTTGTCGGGCAGGAAGCCGCGCGCGATAATCTGCGCGTGTTTATCGAGGCCGCCAAGGGGCGCGGCGAGGCGATGGACCATGTGCTGTTCTTCGGCCCGCCCGGACTCGGCAAGACCACGCTGGCGCAGATCGTGGCCAAGGAACTGGGCGTGGGGTTCCGCGCCACCTCCGGTCCCGTAATCGCCAAGGCAGGTGACCTTGCCGCGTTGCTGACCAATCTTGAACCCAACGATGTTATCTTCATCGACGAAATTCACCGCCTCAATCCGGTGGTGGAGGAAGTGCTGTATCCCGCCATGGAGGACCGCGCGCTCGATATCATCATCGGGGAGGGGCCATCGGCGCGCAGCGTGCGGATCGATCTGCCGCCTTTTACCCTTGTGGGTGCGACCACGCGGCAGGGGCTGCTGACCACGCCTTTGCGCGACCGGTTCGGCATCCCTGTGCGGCTGGTATTCTATACCGAGGACGAACTGATGCGCGTCGTTACCCGCGGCGCCAACCTGCTGGGTATGGATATAGACCCCACCGGCGCACGCGAAATCGCGCGACGTTCGCGCGGCACGCCGCGTGTAGCGGGCCGCCTGATGCGCCGCGTGCGCGATTTTGCGCAGGTGAAGGGCGAAACTACCGTCTCCGCGCCGGTTGCGGACGAGGCGCTGACACGGCTGGAGATCGACAATCTGGGCCTCGATGCCATGGACAGGCGCTATCTCACCATGATTGCCACAACCTACAAGGGCGGGCCTGTCGGCGTGGAAACGCTGGCCGCAGGGCTGGCCGAACCGCGTGACACGGTGGAAGAAGTGATCGAGCCTTACCTGATCCAGCTGGGCCTGATCGCCCGCACCGCACGCGGGCGCTGTCTCAACGATGGCGGTTGGCAACATCTTGGCATGTCTGTTCCAAACGAATCGGGCCGCGCCAGCCAGGGCGGACTGTTCGAGGACGATGGCTGAGCCGCGCGGTTAACCCGGCGCTAACCATAGGACGCCTCGTTTCGGTTCCAATCTGGGACAGACCGGCCCGGCGGCCTGAAAAAGCGCATATTTCTGCGCTTCGAGAGGTTGAAATCGTGGTTAATGCAATTGCGTGACGGGGATTTGCAGGTCTCATGGAAGCAACCGGAAAAGGCCAGAGGTGTCACAGGGGCACCCCAAGCCATTCCCCGGCCAAGCTGAGAGAGATCGTTCATGTCGGTACGTATGGCCATTGCGAAACTAACTGCCGCCGCTGCGGGCGGTGCAGTTGTGGGCGGGGGCGCGGTGCATGTCGCCGAGCCGCAGTCCGCCCAGGTTGCCTACAAGTCCGACAAGGATGCAGAGAATGCGGACGTCGAACTCGCCTATGTAAAGGGTGAGCCCACCGCGCGTCGCACGATCCCGCCTTTGCCGCGAGAGCAGATGCGCCTGCGCCGCACGATCGAAACCGAATGCTGCGAGAAGGAGGTTGCCGCCCTTGGCGCACCGCTTCCGCTACCCCCGCTTCCTTCCGCACCGATAAGCGGCGGTGGCGGTGGCCAGCCGATCATCATCGGCGGCAGCGGCGGGGGATTCGGCGGCGGCTTCGGCGGCGGGTTCTTCGGCGGCTTCTTCGGTGGATCGGGCGGCGGTGGCAGCGCGGTTGTAGACATGAGCACCACGACAACGACGGGCGGCGAAGGCGGCGGCGATATCAACATCGATATCGACAACGACAACTCCAGCACCGGCTCATCGACCAGCACCAGCTCGGGCGGTTCTTCCACATCGACCTCCGGCGGTTCGACCTCGACCAGTTCGGGCGCATTCACCAGCACGACCTCCACCGGGGGCTCATCAAGCAGCACCAGCACGGGCGGCGTGACGAGCACCACATCGTCCTCCACCGGCGGCGTGACCAGTACCACCGGCGGTGTCACCAGCACCACCGGCGGCGTTACCAGCACATCGTCCTCTTCGGGCAATGTCACCTCGTCCACCAGCGGCTCAAGCTCCAGCTCGGGCAGCTCCAGTACAAGTTCTTCCACCGGCGGCAGCACCAGTGGCAGTTCTTCCACCAGCGGTAGCAGCAGTGGATCGAGCAGCGGGGGATCGAGCAGCGGGGGATCGAGCGGCAGCAGCAGCTATGGAGGCAGCAACGGCGGCTCCGGTGGCAGCACCAGCACCAGTGGTGGCAGTACTACGGGCAGCACGACCAGCGGCGCCTCCACCACGTCCACCTCGTCGGGCGCTACCTCGTCCACCACCACGACAGGCGGCGTGACCAGCACGACATCGACGGGCGGAAACACGACGTCCAGTGGCGGTAGTACCACGACCTCTACCGGCGGATCTACCACGAGCACCGGCGGTTCAACCACCACGACATCGGGCGGCGGCACCTCGGGCGGTTCCTCCACCGGCGGCAGCAATGGCGGCTCGACCACCACCAGCACCAGCACTGGCGGCGTAAGCACGACGACCGGCGGCGTGACGAGCACGACGGGCGGTGTAACCTCGACCAGTTCGACCTCCGGAAATGTGACCAGTTCGACATCCGGCAGTAGCTCGACCTCGACCAGCACCTCAAGCTCTACTTCTTCGAGCACCTCGGGATCGACGTCCACCAGCAGCTCCACTTCCGGTGGCACGACCGGTGGTACGACTTCGGGCACGCAGGTTCCGGCCCCCGGTATGCTGGTGCTGTTCGGTGCTGCCGCCGGTGCGGTGTTCTGGCGCCGTCGTCGCAAGGGGGATGGCAGCGAGGCTGCTGCGGCCTAGGCCTCATACGAGTTAAACGGGGGGAAGGCGGTCTTCGGGGGGAGGCCGCCTTTTCTATTGGGCTCTAAGTTCGGGCGACACCCAGTCGACATCATCAAGCGCCACGACTTCGCCCAGTTCGGCGATATTACGGTAGCCGTAACCATACAGATTGATGAATGTCGGAATGTTGAGTGCCAGCTCCAGCCGCTTGAGTGGCACGGGCGGCTCATCGTCGGCGAAATTATTGTTGCAGTAGATGAACACCGGTCGCTGTCTGTCAGCGATGATCTGCGCCAACTTATCTTCCGTGAAGTCGGAGAAAGGCAGGTTTACCGCACCTCGGATATGTCCTTGTGCGAAAGCGGCGGCAGAGCGGGTATCGAGGATGATGGCGCCATGCAGACGAGACTGCCTGTCCCATTCCTCCCAGCCCAGCAGGCGCGACTGGCGGTACTCACCGAGTTCGCCAGCAAGTTCGACGAAACCGGCGTAGTCCACTCCCGCCTGCCCCACTCCTGCTTGCCCCGCTCCTGCTTGCAAGGTCTCTGCCTGAGCATATGCGGTGCCGGGTGCGGTCATCGCAAAAAGTGCCAGCGACGCGAAGGCAATTTCCGAGCGCATGATCTTCCTCCCTCAAACAATGCGAACAATGCACGCCGGGTGATAACCATTCATGAATGGTGCGGAGGATTTGAGCGATGGCACCGGAGCGCGTTTGCTGACCCCGCTGTCTCGCAAAAAGAAACGGGGCAAGCCGTGAAGCCTGCCCCGTTCGGTAATTTTGGCTGATGGAGTCAACAATGCCGATCAGGCGGGCCGATCAGGCAGCGGCCAACTTGCGTAGCACGTAGTGGAGGATGCCGCCGTTGCGGTAATATTCCATCTCGTTGGCGGTATCGATGCGGCACAGGGCGGTGAAGCTATCCGTGGAACCGTCAGCGCGCGTGACTTCCACTTCCACGTCCTGGCTGGGGGAGAGGTCGTTCAACCCCTTGATGGTGAAGCTGTCCTCGCCCGTCAGGTTCAGTTCCTTGCGACCCTGGCCTGCCTTGAACTGCAGGGGTAGCACGCCCATGCCGATGAGGTTGGAGCGATGGATACGTTCGTAGCTTTCCACGATCACCGCGCGCACACCCAGCAGGATGGTGCCCTTGGCTGCCCAGTCGCGGCTGGAGCCGGTGCCGTATTCCTTGCCGCCGATCACCACCAGCGGCGTGCCGTCTTCCTTGTGCTTCATGGCGGCATCGTAGATCGCCATCTGCTCGCCGTTGTAGGTGGTGTAGCCGCCTTCGATACCCGGCACCATTTCGTTACGGATGCGGATATTGGCGAAAGTGCCGCGCATCATCACATCATGGTTGCCGCGGCGCGAGCCGTAGGAGTTGAAGTCCTTCTTGGAAACCTGGTGGTTAACCAGATATTCGCCTGCCGGACTGTCTTCCTTGATCGAACCGGCGGGGCTGATGTGGTCGGTGGTGACCGAATCGCCCAGCACGGCCAGCGGCTTTGCGCCCACGATGTCTTCCACCGGCGCCGGTTTCATGCCCATGCCTTCGAAATAGGGCGGGTTGGCGACGTAGGTGCTGGAGGGGTTCCAGTTGTAGGTATCAGAGGCTTCAACCTGAATGGCCTGCCAGTCCTCGTCACCCTTGTAGACGTCGGCGTAGCGGGTTTCGAACATCTCGCGATCGATATTGGCCGTGCGGTGCTTGCGCACTTCCTCGTTCGTAGGCCAGATATCGGCCAGCATCACGTCGTTTCCGCTGCGATCCTGCCCGATGGGGGTGGCGGTGATATCCTCGGTAACGGTGCCTTTCAGCGCGTAGGCCACCACCAGCGGCGGGCTGGCAAGGAAATTGGCACGCACGTCTGGCGAAATGCGGCCTTCGAAGTTGCGGTTGCCCGAAAGGACGGAGGCAGCGACGAGATCGTTCTCGTTCACGGCCTTGCTGATCGGCGGGGCCAAGGGGCCGGAGTTGCCGATACAGGTGGTGCAGCCATAGCCGACAAGGTCGAAGCCGATGGCGTCCAGATCATCCTGCAGACCGCTCTTCACGAGGTAGTCTGTAACCACCTGCGAGCCGGGGGCGAGGCTGGTCTTGACCCAAGGCTTGGGCTTCAGGCCCATTTCATGTGCCTTCTTGGCGACGAGACCGGCGGCGATCATGACATCGGGGTTGGACGTGTTGGTACAGCTGGTGATGGCTGCGATCACGACGTCGCCGTCGCCCACATCGTGGCCCATACCTTCCACATCGACGCGAACGGGGGCGTCCTTCTTGTAGACCGATTTCAGATCGCCGTTGAAGTTCTCGTCAACTAGCGGCAGCGCAATCTTGTCCTGCGGACGCTTGGGGCCGGCAAGGCTGGGCACGACCGAGGCAACATCGAGTTGCAGAGTGCTGGAGAATACGGGTTCTGCGTCCGGTTCGAACCACATGCCCTGTTCCTTGGCATAGGCTTCGACCAAGGCGATATCCTGCTCACTGCGGCCCGTCAGGCGCAGGTATTCCATCGTCTTCTCGTCGATGCCGAAAATGCCGCAGGTGGCGCCGTATTCGGGGGCCATGTTGGCAATGGTGGCACGGTCGGCCAGCGTCAGGTTGGATACGCCGGGACCGTAGAATTCGACGAAACGACCCACCACGCCATGTTCGCGCAGCATCTGTACGCAGGTCAGCACGAGGTCGGTGGCGGTCACGCCTTCGGCCATCTTGCCGTCGAGGCGGAAGCCGATGACTTCCGGGATCAGCATGGAGACCGGCTGGCCAAGCATGGCCGCTTCGGCTTCGATGCCGCCAACACCCCAACCGAGCACGGCGAGGCCGTTGATCATGGTGGTGTGCGAGTCAGTGCCGACGCAGGTGTCCGGATAGGCAACGGTTTCGCCGTCTTCATCCTTCGTCCAGACCGTTTGGCCCAGGTATTCGAGGTTCACCTGGTGGCAGATGCCGGTGCCCGGAGGCACAACGCGAAAGTTCTTGAACGCCATGGAGCCCCAGCGCAGGAACTCATACCGTTCCTGGTTGCGCTTGTATTCGATCTCGACGTTCTTCTCGAAGCTGTTCTCTCCGCCAAAGCTGTCGACCATGACCGAGTGGTCGATGACGAGGTCGACGGGAACCTGCGGGTTGATCGCGTCTGCCGACGCGCCGAGCTTCTTCGCGGCGTCGCGCATCGCGGCGAGGTCGACCACGGCCGGAACGCCGGTGAAATCCTGCATCAGCACGCGGGCCGGGCGGTAGGCGATTTCGTGGCTGACGCCGCCCTTGTTCTCAAGCCAGGATTTGAAGGCGAGGATGTCTTCCTTGGTGACGGTCTTGCCGTCCTCATGGCGCAGCATGTTCTCAAGCAGGACCTTGAGGGATGCAGGCAGGCGGGAGACGTCGCCAAGACCGTTTTCTGCGGCTGCGGACAGCGAGAAATACGTGTAGGTCTTGCTACCGACGGTGAGTGTGCGTTTTGACTTGAAGCTGTCGAGGGACGGCATGGAGAGGGAACCTCGCGTCTGGAATTATCGATCTGCGGCGATGAGCCGCCGCGCTGGCCTGTCTCATATAGGCCCTAATGGATTGAGGCAATTGGGACAAAGGGTCTAAACGGGTCATATGAGCGTCGGTTCACTTCTTTCCGCAGCCGATATCGGCATGATCCGCGGTGAGCGCCTCCTGTTTCGGGAGGTGTCCCTGTCCTTGGCGCCGGGCGAAGCAATTGTCCTGCGCGGGCCGAATGGCGCCGGCAAGACGACCCTGTTGCGCATTCTCGCCGGCCTGACGCAGGCCGAGACCGGCACGATTGATCGCAACGCACCGCATCATTGGGTAGCGCATCGCGACGGATTGAAACCGCATGAAACACCGCGAGAGCATTTGACCCTCTGGGCGCGCGCATGGGGACAATCCCAAACAGACATCGAGCCTCTCCTGGACGAAATGGGGCTTTCGCGTCCATCAGATGTGCCTGCCAAGCATTTATCGGCGGGCCAGCGCCGCCGGACCGCCCTCGCCCGCCTGCGCCTGGAAAACCGCCCGGTCTGGCTGCTGGACGAACCCCTGACTGCCCTCGATGCTGACGGAAAGACACTTTTGCTCGACATGATCGCCGCCCATCGCGCGGAAGGCGGCGGGATGATTGCAGCCATTCACGGCGACGCTGAGTTTGAAATTGATATGCAGGTGGACATTTGAGCCCTGCACCCATCCTCTCTGCGTTCCGGCAAGCGCTGGACGAAGCCTGGGCGGGCGGCGCAGGCGCGCTGCTGCCAGTAGGCTTCTTTGCAGGTGCCGCAGTTCTCGTGCCGCTGGGCGTCGGAACCGATCCGGAAACCCTGCGCGCCATTGGTCCCGGCATCCTGTGGGTTTCGCTGGCGCTCTCCAGTCTCGTAACATTGGAACGCATCTTTCAGGCAGACGCCGAAGATGGCTCGCTGGATCTCTGGCTGCAGACCAGCGCCCCCGCCGCATCCATTGCCGCAGCAAAGACATTCGCGCACTGGCTGACGGCCGGCCTGCCCCTCGCCCTGCTGTCTCCCCTCCTGCTCCTGATGTTCCAGGCACAGATTGACGGCGCGTTGCTTGAGAACATGTTGTTCTATGCGATTGGCGGGCTCGCCTTCTATTTCTGGGGCGGTGTCGGGGCTGCGCTTGCCGCGACGGTACGCCGGGGGGGCCTGTTGATCAGCCTGATCGTCCTGCCCCTGTACGTCCCCACCGCCATCTTTGGCGCGCTCGCCATGGGAGGCGGCCCGAGTAGCGTCGCTGCTCCATTATTTCTCGCTGCCTCAACGCTGTTTGCGTTGGCTGTCGCACCATTTGCCATGGGTGCAGCCCTGCGCTTGGCGGCAGACTGAGGGAAGGGTATTCCGAACGCGATGTTTTCCTGGTTCGCCAATCCGCACCGTTTCCTGATGCTGTCCAGCTGGCTCGCGCCCCTGTTCTATGCGGCCGCGGCACTGCTGATTGCATGGGGGCTCTGGCAGGGGCTCTGGATGGTCCCGAAAGACGACTATCAGGGCGGCGACATCATGCGGGTCATGTTCGTCCATGTCCCGGCCGCCTGGCTCGCCATGGCCAGCTATCTCGGCATGGCCGTGATGAGCTTCGTCTGGTTCATCTGGCGCCATGAAGTCGCTGACATTGCCGCCAAGGCGATTGCGCCACTAGGGGCAACATGGACCGCGCTCTGCCTTGTCACGGGCGCGATCTGGGGCAAGCCGACGTGGGGCACCTGGTGGCAATGGGATGACGCGCGGATGATGTCGGTCCTGTTCATGTTCTTCCTCTTCCTCGGATATATGGCCCTGCGCGCTGCGATGGATACGCGCCAGAAGGCCGCCCGGGCGGGTGCGATCCTCGCCATGGTGGGGGCGCTGAATGTGCCGCTGATCAAATTCTCCGTGGACCTCTTCACCTCCCTGCATCAGGACGCCAGCGTCATCACGCCAGAGGGTCCGAAGATGGCCGCCGTCTATCTCTGGCCCTTGCTAATCAGCTCACTTGGCCATTCGCTACTGTTTGCCGCCCTTGTCATGACGCTGATGCGGGCCGAAATATGGACCAGACGCGCAGCCCAGATCCGGGCTCGCCTGATGACAGGAGACTGATCCATGCTGCCAGACTTTGATTCCAATGCCGCCTTCATCTGGGCGAGCTATTCAGTCGGCCTGCTGCTGATCGGCGGCGCAATGGTGTCCGTCATGATGAAGGCACGCGCTGCGAAAACGCAGCTTATCCGCATTGAAGCCCGCATTCGGGACCAGAAGCGCGGATGAAACGCTGGCTGGCGATTGTCCCCGTCGGCGTCCTCGTCGTATTCGGAGCCATTGCCGCCGGCCAATTGATCAATCCCGAAAAGGGCGACTTCAAGCGCAACCTGCGCGGCGCGCCTGATACGGCCTTCCCGACGCTCGACACCGCCCCTCTCACCTTCGCACCCTCGCCGACCGGCGGGGCCATTGCGGTGAACCTGTTCGCCAGCTGGTGCGCGCCCTGTGAGGCCGAACATAAATATATTTCAGAACTGTCAGCAGCCCATCCGGGACAGGTCTTTGGTGTCCTTTACAAGGACAAGCTGGAGGACGGCCTCGCCTTCCTCGACCGGCTTGGCAATCCGTATACGCGGATCGCACTTGATCCGGACGGTCAGGGAGGGCTCGATTTCGGCCTGACCGGTGTGCCGGAAACATTTGTTATCTCAGCCGACGGCGAGATCATTGACCATGTCCAGGGCCCCCTGAACGAAAATTCGGTCAAAAAAATAGGCGAGGCGCTGAAAAGCGCCCCGCCGAATTAGATCCGTCTCCGGAACCTTACTTTTTCGTCGACTTGCGAGCCTTGCGGGCCGGAGCCTTCTTCGCAGGCTTCGTCGTCGTAGCCGCTTTGGCCGTAGGGGCCGCCTTGGCTTTGGCTTTAGGCGCAGCTTTCTTGGCCGGGGCCTTCTTCACAGCTGGCTTCGGTGCTGCTTTGGCAGCCGGAGCTTTCTTGGCAGCAGGCTTCTTCGCAGCCGGCTTGCGGGCCGGAGCTTTCTTGACGGCTGGCTTGGCTGCGGCTTTGGCGGCAGGAGCGGCAGGAGCGGCAGCAGCTGGCTTCGGAGCAGGCGCTTCGACCTTGTCAGCTTCAGCAACCATGTCCTTCCTGTCTCTTATACACATCTGACGCTGCCGACGAAGAGGAT
>OJBY01001090.1_pt1 | contig 11374 bp, 10 predicted proteins | sample 1591731 | NCBI WGS metagenome assembly OJBY01 (sample SAMN05416837, study PRJEB24817) | seawater metagenome | isolation source: Sea water | place: Canada:Atlantic | collected 2013-07
CACTATCCTCTTCGTCGGCAGCGTCAGATGTGTATAAGAGACAGGACCACTACTACGTGTGAGAAGCAGGGCGCGCTCAAGTCGGCTGATGCTGTAAGAGTTAGGAGTCTGCTTCTCTGCTTTAAAGCCGCCGCCAAGCACCACAACTGCCTGCGCCCCAGTCTTGCCAACCGGTTCGCGTACCGCAAAAAACAGCTCATGCGTCAGCCAAGCGACCGCCAGTATAAGCGCGGTAAACACCGCGATCCGCCTAATCCACATACTTAGCCCCCAAAGGATCATTGATGATACGCCCCGCTGAGTCCACCCAAACCGGCTCCGGCTCAAGCCACACGCCAAAGCGCTCATGCACCGCTTCAGTGACCTTAAAGCAACTGGCGGCAACGTCACGCTGAGTGGCCACGCCCGGTTCATGATTCACCAGCACCAGCGCCTGACGCTCAAAAGGGCCCAGTTTCGCTAGAGCTCCCTCGCGCGAACCCTTGAGACCAACCGCCTCTATCAACCAACCCGCTGCGAGTTTAACTCCGCCTGCTGCTGGATAAACTGGCATGTTGGGGTTTTGCTTAGTTAGAGCATCAGCTTGCGCTTGACTCACCACCGGGTTTTTAAAAAATGACCCACAGTTAGGAATCTGTCTCCAGTCGGGGAGTTTGGCGCTCCTGATCCGCACCACTGCCTCAAGCACGCTTTGGGGCGTTGGGATAATACCTGCCTCTTGCTTTAGATCGCCGTAACCCAGCACCAAATTGGGCACTTTTGAGAGTTTTAAAGTGATCTGAGTGATCAGCCAGCGCTGCGGGTTTTGCTTAAACACCGAGTCGCGGTAGGCAAAGCCGCATTCGCTCGGATCAAGCGTCACAAAGGCGTGGGTTTCACGATCATAGGCACTGACTAGTTCGATAAAGTCTTTGATCTCGCGTCCATAAGCCCCGATGTTCTGTACTGGCGCCGCGCCGACCCAGCCGGGGATCAAAGCCAAGTTCTCTAAACCAAACCAGCCTTGAGCAGTGGCATAGACAACCAATTCATGCCAGTTTTCTGCAGCACTGACGCTGATCCAGACGTGATCGCTATCTTGGCTGAGCAGCTCTACCCCTGTTAAGCACGGCTGAACGACGACGCCTTTGATTAGCTCAGGTGGAACCAGATTGCTGCCGCCGGACACCACCAGTGCATGCTGACTTTCGCCGGTTTGAAAAAAAGCCTCGATCTCAGCTTTGCTACTGAGCTTAATTAACTGCTGAACCGAGCTTTTAAGCGCTAGGGTATGCGGCAGATCACTCAGTAAATCATGAGGCGGATGTAAAACTGACTGAGACTGGGGCAGGGCAGTACCTTTTTCGGGTGCAGGGTCACTTAAAGGGCTGGATGACATAAATCAGCTGCGCTGCCAACGCTGTATCCACGCCTTAACTGATGACTCAGACTGCTCAATCACACGCTCAAAATCACTATCGCTGCCGTGATAGGGATCAGGGACTGCGGTTCCCTCAAACATCGGGTCATGCTTGCTAAAGAGTACCACCGCAGCGCCTGCTTCTTTTCCATCTTCACGAAGCAAAGCCCGGCGCTCGCGCAGCTCCTCTAAGTTCGCCTCATCCATCGCCATGATCAGATCAAACCGATCAAAGTCCTCGTCTGTCACCTGACGGGCACGTAGCTTTGATATCGAGTAGCCGTTTGCTTTGGCGTGAGCGATGGAGCGCTCATCCGGCTTACTGCCTGGGTGGTAGTTAGCCGTGCCGGCCGAGTCAACCTTGATGCTAAGCCCACTCATCGCCAAGTGCTGGCGGAACACTTCTTCTGCGGTGGGCGAGCGACAAATGTTACCAAGACAAACCAAAAGGATCGATTTGGGTGCGGGACGTTGGTTGTTTTTCATAGGCGATTATCGGGGGTAGGTTAGCGTCTGAAAATTAGCTTGCAAGCGAGGAGCAACTCAATCCAGTGAGTCGCTGTCCGGCGGTGACATTTTACGCGAGTTTTAGAGCGATTGCTCAGTCAGTCAAACTGCTGATCGCTGATCCAGCGATTGTGTGCACGGCGCTGCTTTTTACTGGGTTTTTGCTCATCGAAGTGAACCTCGGCGGCGGATTTAGCAACTTGATAGTTTTCACGGCGCTGCACGCTCTCATCAGTTTCACTGTATAAAAGTTGCGCAGCACTGGCTGGACCGCGTTGGTCGCTGAGCACCAACACCTCGACTTCCTTTTCATCCATGCGGGTTGCGCTGCCTTGGCGCACACTGATCTTCATGCCTGGCTTGATCTCTTTTGACACCTTGATCCGCGCGCCATCGACATGCACGCGTCCGCTTTCAACCGCTTGCTTGGCCAGGCTTCGGGTACGGTAAAAACGTGCTGCCCATAGCCACTTATCGATGCGTAATTTACTCAGTTCGCTCATCACTGCTCACAAAAAAAGTCGGATTGCCGGGTGGTCGGTTACCTCTTCATAAACGTAACCGGTGCGCTCCATGCGGTGGGTAAAGTCTGCACTTTGCTCCGCGCTGACTTCAACCCCAAAGAGCACACGCCCATCTGCAGCACCGTGATTGCGATAGTGAAACAGAGTTATGTTGAACTCAGCGCCCAAGTTACTTAAGAAGTTGAGCAGAGCGCCGGGTTTCTCAGGAAACTCAGCACTGAACATGCGCTCCTCTGGCAGACTCACTTGGCCGCCGATTAGATGCCGCACATGGTTTTGCGCCAGCTCATCGTGGGTTAAATCGTGAACCGTGATCTTTGCCTCTACTAGCTCACCTAGCAGCTCAGCGCGCTCCTCTGGCTTGATCTTAAGCCCAAAAAACACCCGAGCCGGGAGCGACTGCTGCGCAGCCAGTGGCTGAAACCGGTAGTTAAACTCGGTGATCTCAAGCCCCTTGAGTAGCCTGCAAAAGTGTAAAAATGCCCCTTTTTGCTCGCTAATCTCAGCGGCAAACACCGCTTCTTTGTCTTCACCGATCTCAGTGCGCTCTGCGATATAACGCAGACGATCAAAGTTCATGTTGGCGCCCGATATGATCGCCACCAGTTTTTTGTCGCTCAGATCAACGCCCGATTGTTTTTGCTGCTTCACAAAAGTTTTAAGCCCTGAGATCGCAAGCGCGGCGGCGGGTTCGGCGATACAGCGCGTCTCATCGAAGAAGTCTTTGATTGCGGCGCATACTTCATCGCTGGTGCAAGTGATCACCTGATTAACCAGGCTTTTGCCGTCAGCTGCTTTGATCTGCGTGGCGGCAAAGTTAAGCTCACCAATCTGCGCGACCGCTACCCCGTCAACAAACAGATCAACTGACTCAAGGGTCACGCGCTCGCGGCCCTCTAAGGCTGCTTTAAAGCAGGCCGCGCCCTCAGGTTCAACCGCGATGACCTCGGTTTTGGCGCCGCGGATCGCAAGCGCCAGGGCAACGCCTGCCAAAAGCCCGCCGCCGCCCGTGGGCACAAACACGTAGTCTGCATCGATGAGCTCATCTGCGATCTCAGTGCCGCAGCTCGCTTGACCAGCAATCACTTGGGCGTTGTCGTACGGGGGGATAAAGGTAAAACCCTGGGTATCAGCCAGTGCGATCGCGTAGTTTTTGGCAGCATCGAAGTTGTCGCCGATGAGCTCCACCGTCACCCACTCCCCGCCAAAGCGCCTCACGGCCGCCACTTTGATTTCAGGCGTCGTCACCGGCATCACGATCACCGCAGGCATGGAAAGTTTGGCCGCACTCATCGCGACGCCTTGAGCGTGATTGCCCGCCGACGCACAAACGACTCCTTTAGGGCGCTTAGTTTGATCAGGATCATCTGAGGCGCACAGCTGTGCGATACAGTTATACGCGCCGCGAAGCTTAAAAGAGAAAACTGGCTGCTGATCTTCACGCTTAAGGTAAACCTGCGTACCTAAGCGAGCACTCAGTATCGCAGCACTTTGCAGATCAGTGCGGATCGCTGCCTCATAAACCCGGCTTTGATCCAAAAGCTCACTCCAAGCCTCAAGCGTCTGAGTCATGGGCGGCTGATTTGAGCGCGCTGGGGCTGGGTCTTGCGCAATTGAGTTTTGGTTGCTGGCTGAAAATGTGTTGATAGTTAAATTACCGGTGAGATAGCCAGTTAATTTGTCATGTTTTCACAGGCGGCGCAAGGGATGCGCAGGGATGGCTAGGGCGCCTTCTTGAGTTCGCCAGCGGTGACATTTTTCATGGGTTACATGCAACGTCTGGTGAGGGCGGCGCCAATTTGGCAATATGCTCTTTTTGCAGGCGGATAAATGTCATGACTCAAGATCAATTAAAACAACAGGTTGCCGAAGCGGCTCTTGAGCACATCCCAGAGGGCGCAGTGCTTGGGATTGGTAGCGGATCGACGATTGAAAAGTTGATCGCACTACTCAAACAGCGCAAACCTGAAGCTTGTGTGGCCAGTTCAGTGAAAACTGCCGAACTGCTTAAGGCTCAGGGAATTGAGGTCGTGGATCTGAACGATTGCGGTCAGCTTGAGCTTTATATCGATGGGGCTGACGAGGTAAACCGCCACCTGTATATGATTAAGGGCGGCGGAGCGGCGCTGACTCGCGAGAAGATTATCGCGGCGGCCTCAAAAGAGTTTTTATGCTTGGCCGATCAAAGCAAGTGGGTTGAAACCTTGGGTAAGTTTCCACTGCCGATCGAGGTGATCCCCATGGCGCGCTCTTATGTGGCGCGTCAGTTAGTGGCAATGGGCGGAGATCCTGAGTACCGCTCAGGGGTCACCACCGATAACGGCAATCAGATCATCGATATCCATAACCTTGATCTGACCGACACCCAACAAGTCGAACGCGACATCAATCAAATTGCCGGGGTAGTCACCTCAGGCCTATTTGCACAGCGCGCAGCGGATAAACTGATCCTGGCGACTCCTGAGGGCATACAGATTAAAACCGCGATGTATGAGTGATCGGTTAAATAAGCCATATAAAAAGACCGCCGAGGCGGTCTTTTTTTAACTTAAAACTTAAGGAGCTGGTGGCTCAAAGGTGCGTACGTAGCTTTGGGCATTTAGTTCCTGAAGCCAATCTTCAGCCGCTTGCTGAGACAGTCGCTCAGTTAACACTTTTTTGGCCTGTTCGCGCATCAGCTTTTCAGTGACGTCCTGTTGACGCGTGTCGTTAACCCGCATCACGTGCCATCCAAACTGAGTTTCAAATGGAGCCGTGATCTGGCCAGACGGAGTGCTGAGCATGCGCTCTTCAAAAGGTTTGACCATCACCCCTTGAGACACCCAACCCAAAGAGCCGCCTTTGGACGCTGATCCTGGATCGTTTGAGTAAGTAGAGGCCAAAGTATCAAAGTTCTCGCCGTTTTGGAGGGCGCCGTATATCTCGTTGATGCGCTCACGTGCTTGCTGCGGTGACAAAGTTTCTGAAGGGCTAATCAAGATGTGCTGAACTTGCCACTGTGGCTCTACTTTTTGAACCTTGTCTTGCTTATCCTTTAGACGAATCACGTGGAAACCATCGGCCGCGCGAACCGGCTGAGTGACCTGACCGGCTGTGTTCAAAGCCAAAATCTGGTCTTTAGCATATCCAGGCAGCGAGCTTGGCTCATGGAAACCCATGTTGCCGCCCTGAACAGGCAAGCTATCGCTTTGAAAGTCTGAGAGCAGCTGATCCACATCTGCGCCGCTGATCATCGCTGAGCGCAGCTGCTGAGCTTTTGCTAAAGCTGTCTGTTCTTGAGAGGCGCTGGCGTCGTTTGGCAGAAAAACCCGAAAGTGATCGGTGTTGTATTTTGCGCCGTAGAGCGTCTGACTTTCAGGAGAGGCCAAAAAGTAATCAATGTCCTGATCGCTGACATTTACCCGGCGACCCAACTCTTGTGCTTTAAGCTGTTCAGCGGCGATCTCTTCACGCGTAATCTCACGCAGACGGGCGTAGCTACCAGGCGACTCACGCTCAACCATGGCTTGTAGGTCACCCAGTGTCTGCACGCCGCGCTGCAGTGCCAGCTTTTGTAGCGCCTGGTTGACCATGGTGTTGTCCACACGGGTTTTGGCCGATTGAATCAGGCTGACCTGTGCGCCGCGTTGAACCAAAAGCTCAAGCGTCTGAGCGCGTAGCGTTTCAGTATCAGGAACCGGCTGGCCATCGGCTCTAAGACGCGAAGCGCGATCAGCCATGGCAGCTTCAAGCTCACTGCTTAAAACCACTTCAGAGTTGACCGTCGCGACTATGTAATCGAGCACTTCAGCTTGCGCGCTCACGCTAAAACTTGCGAGCATCACGGCTGCGCTGATTGAGCTGAGCCAGGCAAAAGGTTTGGTTTGTCTAAACAAGGTCATAAACGGTCCGTCAAATGCGTTGATAGAGTATAGCTGATCACAGCGCCGAGCGCAGTGGATCACTCATCTGAGCGATCAGAAGAAGTCTCGGCGAATTCCGCTCAATCTGCCATTGATTTCACTCTGCATGCGCTGGTTGGAGCGGGTCAACCCCTTAAATGTCAGCTCAAATAAGACTTGCTGACGGGCTTTGTCGACCAGCGGATTATCCAAGTTGCTGAAGTAGCGGCGGCCATAGAGCGAGAACTGATAACAGCACGAATCATAACTCAAACCCGCCAAGGCGTCGCGCACTGTATTGGTGTCTGGGCTGATTTGAGCAAAACTCATCAGCTGCCAGCGATCCTTAAAGGGTATCTGGCCGCCGATCACAAAAGCTTCGTAGTCTTGCTGACCGATCTGCTCAAGCCCCTTGCGATTGATGAAACCAACCGAACCAAGCACTTTAGGGCTGGGCTGATAAATCAAATTGGTGGTCAAATAGTTTAGGTCTGATGCGTCTGTGAGCGCTGAATCAAGCGTAAATGTCAGCGATTTTTGCGGTGAGAAGCGGGTAGAGAGGTACGCCCCTTGGAGTGGATCAACTGAAGTAGGCGCACCCGGTAAATTGACTGAGACGTCGTCAAAGTACACTGCACTGGCCACTCCAAGCGACAAACGCTCACGCCCACTTGGCTCGTTTAGGCGGTAGGTCAAACCATAAGCCAACTTGTTGGTGTCATCGATACGGTCGTGACCAATTAGGCGCGTGCTATCAAAAAGCTGATCAAGGGTTGGTGTGGCATATATGGTATTGAAGTTAGGCAAATCATTTTGTTCTTCATAAGGCCTAAAAGCGTATTGCGCTCTAGGTTCTAGCGTGTGTGTATAGCCACTAGAGGCGTCGAAGCGCTCAAGGAAGAGCCCTGCATCAAGTTCCGCTCCTGGTACTGTCACGCTCACCGTGCGGTTGCCAGAGTCGCGGTTTTGAGCGATCAAGGCGTTGTCATCGAAGCTGTTAGACAAGTGGGCCAGTGACACGGTTGATTTGGCATAACCCCAACTGCGTGCTTTGTTGTAGCTAAGCGACTGTTTGGCCCAGGCTCTGAGGCCTGAATCTTCGACGGCCGATCCATCGTTGACATTTTTCCTGAAGTAACCCACATCCAGCTCACTTAAGCTGTTGAAACCAACCGGGTTACCTTTAATCAACTGCACGCCTAGCTGCGGCAAGCGCTCGTATGGCTTTGATGCGTCAGGCAAGGTCGGGTCAACGATATCGTAGCTCTCGGCGGTGAGGCTTGAGCTGAGCCCTTTGTTGTAATCGTTGTAGCGAGCCTTGATGTTGCGAGGTAGGTAGACCTCGTCGATCGCAAGCGGGGAGTAGGCTAGATCTGAAAAATAATCGCGATCTGATACCTTCTGATAAATCCCACTCAAATTGAACTTTCTAGAGGCTTCCCAATCATGCTGCGCCTTAAAGAAGTAGCGGTTTTTGATGTCTGACTGCGCATCGCTCGGCAGGGTGTTATAGGTCAGCTCAGACTGCCCGTAACCCGGAGTCAGGTAACGCAGCTCGGTTTCCAGCATCACGCCGCGTCGAGTGAGCACACGCGGTGTCACGATGGCGTCAAGTTCAGGGCGCAGGTTTAGATAAACCGGCGCGCGCAGATCGATACCGCTGGTGTTGGTGACCCCGACGCTGGGCGCCAAAAACCCGGTCAGCCTGCGATCATCGATCGGGAAACTCAGGTAGGGGGAGTAGAAAATCGGAGTATCTTTGATCTTGAGCTTGGCGTTACGGGCGCTGCCGCGTCCGGTTTCTGGATTGAGCTTGATCTGATCGGCCTCAATCTTCCACGCAGGGGAGTCCGGATCACAGGTGGTGTAGCTGGCGCCGGTCATCACCACGGTTTCATCGCTGTTGCGCTGGATCTTGAGCGCTGAGCCGTGAGACTGCTGCGAGACGCTGTAAAAATCAGTCGCGCCTAAAGTCGCTTCTTTTTTGTCTGCGTTTAGGCGAGCTTGTTTGGAGAGCGTAGTAAAGTCACCGTTTGAGAGACTTAGGTTTGAATCGGAGCTGATATCGCCGGTGGTTAAGTCATAGCGCAACTGATCGGCCAAGATCGTCTGACCCTGCTGACGGATGCTCACGTTACCTTTTAGTTCGGCATAATCTTCAGGCTTTAGGTAGGCCTGATCAGCCAGCGCAGTGGTCGGCAAGGATTCAGTAAACTCGGCACTGGTTGACTCGCCTTGATAGTTTGGGTTGACCCAGACACCCGAGCAAAACTCGCGATCGGGGGCATTTTTACGCTTAGCCTGATTGGCCTTGGACCCAGCTTCAGACACCTGGGACTTAGGTACGTAGTTGCTCTTGATCGGCGCGATCGCTGCTTGAGCAGTGGCTGCCTCAAGTGAAATCAGCAGCACAGCAAGAGTAAGGGGTTTGAGCGTCAGCAAGATAATCCACCGCGAGTTAAGCATCTGGCCGAAGCCTTGTGCCTTGTATCATAGTGAAAAAGCCACAAAGCAGCTACACTAGCCATCGTTTTTTTAATTGGCAGGTGGCTCCAAAACATGAGTCGGATTGAGCAGATTATGGTGTGGCTGAGCGAGCACCTAGAGACCTATCAGCTGGAGGCGCTGGGAGGCGACGCCAGTTTTCGTCGCTACTTTCGGGTCACCACCGATGAGGGCGACTGCCTGCTCATGGACTCACCGCCAGATAAAGAGCCGGTTGAGCCCTTTGTCAGGATCGATCGATTCCTTGAGAGCTCGGGAGTCCGCGTGCCCAAGATCTTGGTTGCAGCAGAAGATCAGGGCTTGCTGCTGATTGAGGATTTTGGCGATCAGCTCTTCGCTCAGGCGCTACCCAGCAATCATCAAAGCTTGGACGCTGTTGATCTTGCGCAAGCTGATCAGCTTTATCGCCTCGCCATCGATACCTTGGTGGATATGCAGCGCGTCAGCCTAAGCTCCGCCAAAAGCGCGCAGATCCCTGCCTACTCTCAAACTAAACTCATCGATGAGTGCGGGCTGTTTGATCAGTGGTTTTTGCCCTTTTTAGGGGCTGATAAAGAAGCTGCGCCGGTATCTCTGACTGAGCTATACGCAGAGCTTGCCGGCAATATGCTCGCTCAGCCGCAGGTGCTGGTTCACCGTGACTACCACAGCCGCAACCTCATGATGCTGGACGCTCAAATCGGACTGATCGACTTTCAAGACGCGGTGATCGGCGCGGTGACTTACGACGTGGTTTCACTGCTAAGAGATGCTTATGTCGCCTTTAGTGAGGAGCGGATTAACGATTGGAGCCGCTATGCGTTTGATCAGCAGCAGCGCGCCGGTCACTTAAGCGGCGATCTGAGCTTTAGCGACTATGAGCTCATGTTGGCTGTCAGCGGCCTGCAGCGCGGCCTGAAAGTCTTGGGGATCTTTGTGCGTCTGAGCGAGCGCGATGGCAAAACCGGCTACTTGGCCGATCTGCCCAGAGTCATGCAGCAAGTGATCGTGCAATTAAGAATTTGGCAAAATGCCCACGCGCATGGCACCTCAAGCCAATCTGCGATCAGTGCTGATCAGGCTGCTGACTTACTGAGCTGGTTTGAAGATTTGCAAGTACAGATGTTAAAGAAGCTAGCAGAGGACTGATCTGATGGTGCAATTAACCAGGCAAAAATCAGCCACTCAAGTGAAGATCGCCGATATGAGCGTGATGATCCTTGCTGCAGGCAAGGGTACGCGCATGGGCGCACTGACTGAGCACACCCCCAAACCCTTGGTTAAGCTCTCAGGGCACGCCTTGATTGACTGGCACCTGCACGCTTTGGCTAGCAGCGACTTTACTCAAGTGGTGATCAACACCGCTTACTTGAGCGACGTGCTAGTCGCTCACTTTGATAAAGCAAAACAAACAGGGGAGTTTAGTGAACTGCAGATCCAGCTGTCCGTCGAGGATGAGCCGCTTGAAACCGCAGGCGGTATCGTGCAGGCGCTGCCACTGATTGAATCGGACTACTTTTTATTGATCAACGCTGACGCTTGGTTGGACTTAGATTTGCAGGCATTTGTTTTAAGGGCTTTAGAGCAGCTGAAAGACACGGGTGGTTCGGCGTATCTGGGGCTGGTGGATAACCCGGATCACAACCCAAGCGGGGATTTCTACCTTACCGATCAGGGTGTAGTTGAGGTGTTTGGCGAGCGCAGCGGCTTAACCTTTAGTGGGTGCAGCGTGCTTAAGCGTGATCTGTTCGAGGGGCTTGAGATTGGTGTGAGACCGCTTGCGCCAATTCTCAAAAATGTCATGGGCGAGGGTCAGTGTTTTGGTGAGCGCTTGAGCGGCAAGTGGGTTGATGTTGGCACGCCCGAGCGCTTGGAAGACTTATCTGCAGCGATCGCAGGCGGCGCAGCCAGCGATCATGCGGCTTACACCAGACTTGATCTGAGCTGAAGATCGGGTAAGACTTCGATCGTTAAAGCAAGACTTAAGCGTCAACCGCGAGTCTTAGCTTCTCGGGGTGCACTTCAAGCAGCCCGCCGCCAAAACCTCTTAGCCACCACACCAACTGCTGAGTGGGCGTGACTGTGGCCTTGACGATAATCCTGTCACCCAAAGTTTCAGTGGTTTGATCCAAGCTGATGCGGTTTTCGGTCAAGGAGAAACCAGCAGATTGAGTAAAGTGCAGCTCAATTGGGATCGGTCCCTCAGCGATGTCGGGCGCCAAAAAGTCCATGTTACCGACGCTTAAGTAGTCATCTAGATCAAAGTTGACCGCCAAGATATTGCGATCGCTTGGCGTCGCTGACTCGATGCGGTGGAGGGCAAACATCTTGCTTGGTTCTTGGTTTAAGTCGGTCTGATCGGCACGATCCAGCGAGCTTAGGTCTTTAGCGATCAGATACATACTGGCGCCGCGCTGAACCACGGCCAGCACTTGCAGCTCATAAGACTTAGGCTCACTTTCACGGCGCTTTCGGTAGTCGATCAACAGGGTTTTTTTCTTAATCAAACTCTCGTAAACCGCGTCTTGCACCTGTCTCTTATACACATCTCCGAGCCCACGAGACTAGGCATGATCTCG
>OJBY01001091.1_pt1 | contig 11373 bp, 8 predicted proteins | sample 1591731 | NCBI WGS metagenome assembly OJBY01 (sample SAMN05416837, study PRJEB24817) | seawater metagenome | isolation source: Sea water | place: Canada:Atlantic | collected 2013-07
CGCGCACGTCGTCGACCATGGCCACCAGCATCTTGCGCATGTTGTCGAGCTGGCCGTCCTGCTGGCCGAGCACCGCCTTGCGGGTGGGGTTCAAATTGGTGCTGATGGCGGCCATGCGCAGCACGCCTTCGATCAGGCGGGCCACGTCCGGGCCGAACTCCTTTTCCACTTCCGGCAGGGAGATCTGCCCTTCGCGCACGGAGCGGTAGAGGATGGCAGCGGGCAGTACGTCGGTATCGGCGCCCAGGTCCACCAGCACCTCGGCCATTTCCAGGCCGATATCCAGGCAGCCCTTGCCGTAGGGCCAGTGGCGACCGGCGGCTTCGCCGGCCATCTGGCACTGTTCCGCCCGCTCACAGGCCTGCTCCAGTGCCTCGCCGTTGCGCACCGGGGCCCGGGTATCCAGGTGCGCCAGCCAGTCACGCCAGTGACCGGTAGCGCCTTCTGTGGGGCGGCGTACTGTTACCATGATCCTCTCCGAGGCGCCGGAGGCCTGACGCGAGGCGCCTGACGCAGAAGACATCTCCGCGTCAGGCGTCCGCCGTCTGGCGTCCGGCGCATGTTATTTCTTCTCAAACACCGCGATGGATTCCACGTGGGTGGTGTGAGGAAACATATCGATCACACCCGCCGCTTTCAGACGGTACCCCAGGGCGGTGAGTTCCCCGGCATCGCGCGCCAATGTAGCCGGATTGCAGGATACATAGACGATCCGCTTCGCACCAAAGCGGGGCATCAGTTTCATCATTTCCAGCGCGCCGGTGCGCGGCGGGTCAATCAGGACACGATCATACTTGCGGTTGGCCCAGCTTTGCCCGGCCACATCCTGACTCAGATCCCAGGCGTGGAATTCCAGGTTTTCCAGGTCATTGCGGCGGGCATTCTCGTAGCCACGCTCGACCATGGCCCTGCTGACTTCCACGCCCACCACCTTGCTGGCCCGCTTGGCCGCCGGGATGGTGAAGTTCCCCAGGCCACAGAACAGATCCAGCACGGTGTCGTCCGGGGAGATGTCCAGCAAGTCCAGTGCCAACGGCACCATCTTGCGGTTGATCTCCGCGTTTACCTGGGTGAAATCCGTGGGATGGAAGGCCAGTTCCACATCGGCGGAGGGGTGGCGGTAGTGGAGCCGCTCTTCGTTCTCCGCCCCGGTGAGCGCCGGCCAGATACGATGCACGGTACTTTCGTTACCAGGCTGCAGGTACAGGTGCCACCCCAGAGGCTGACAGAAATCCAGGAAGGCCTGTTGATCCTCATCGGGCAGCGGGTCCAGATGGCGTATGATCAACGCCACCTCGTCGTCGCCGGCGGCCAGCTCGATCTGCGGAATGCGGCTGCGGCTCTTGAGGCCATGCATCAGGGTACGCAGGTCTGACAGGCGATGGCCCACGGATGGAATCAGCACTTCGCACTGCTGCAGCTGGGCGATGAAGCTGTTGCGCTTTTCCCGGAAGCCCACCAGGGTTTCGCCTTTGGCTTCCACGTATTTTACGCCCATGCGGGCCTTGCTGCGGTAGCCGGTGACCGGGCCGGTAAGCGGTGCCAGCCATTCTTTCGGTTCCAGCCCACCGAAGTGCTGCAGTTGCTCGCGCAGTACGGCTTCCTTGCGGGCGAGCTGCACATCCGGGTTCATGTGCTGCAGACTGCAGCCACCGCACAGGGTGCTGTGCTGGCACGGGGGCTCGACCCGATCCGGCGAGGCCTGAACAATTTCTACTGCCTTACCCTCGTCGAATTTGCTGCGCATGTAGGTGAACTTGAACATCACCTCTTCGCCGGGCAGGGCGTTGTCGATAAAGGTGGTCTTGCCATCACGGCGGGCAATGCCGCGGCCGTCGTGGCTGAGTGATTCAATGCTGGCGGGTTCCGGGGTTTCCGGTAGCTGCTTGCGTTTTCGGGCCATGAAGATCTCTTGTCATCGATTATGCTGTTGGAGCCTTGCTTGCAAGGCGAAGGGGTATACCGGGCCCTTCGCCTTGCAAGCAAGGCTCCAACGAATTCTTGGGAGGGCTGGTTAACCCTGCCAGGCTTCCAGGAAGCCGAGGAAGTGCGGGTGGCCTTCGGCTTTCAGGTAATCCTTCAGCAGGGTCAGTTCCTGCTCGTAGCCGGTGGGGTCCAGTTCGCCGCGCATCAGCTGGAAGCGCAGGTAGACCAGCCAGGTGTTGAGCACGTCGGTTTCACAGTAGTCGCGAATGCCCTTGAGGTTACCTTCCTGGAAGGCATCGAATACCTTGCCGCCGCTCATGCCCATCTTGCCGGGAAAGCCCAGCAGGGTGGCGATCTGGTCCAACGGGGCGTTGGCCCGGGCGTTGAACAGGGCCAGCTGATCCATCAGGTCCAGATGGCGCTGGTGGTAACGGCTGAGGTAGTTGTTCCATTTGAAGCTGGAGTCTTCATTACCGGTTTCCCAGTAACGACGGGCCTGCACGCCATGCTTGAGCGCCCGGTAGTGCAGCACCGGCAGATCAAACCCGCCCCCGTTCCAGCTCACCAGGTTCGGCGTGAAGCGATCGATGCCGTCGTAGAAGCGCTCAATCAGCTCCTTCTCCGTGCTGTCTTCGTCTCCCAGGGACCAGACTTTGACGCCCTGGGTGGAGCGCAACACCACGGAAATGGCGACGATACGGTGCAGGTGCAGGCGCAGGAATTCGGTGCCATTTTCCTGGCGGCGCAGGTTCAACAGGGCACTGGCTGTGTCCTTGTCGTTCAGACCGTCCAAGTCATAGATGCGTCGTCCACCGTCCAGGTCGGGGATGGTCTCGATATCGAATACCAGTACGTTCATTCAGCTCTCCAAAATGGCAAGGGCCCGCTTCAGGTAGCGGGCATCCAGCGTCAGGCTTCTTGCTGGAACACCCCCGTGGACAGGTAACGGTCGCCGCGGTCACAGATGATGGCCACGATGACGGCGTTTTCAAGCTCTTCACTCAGGCGCAGGGCCCCGGCAACGGCACCGCCGGAGGAGACACCACAGCTAATGCCCTCTTCCCGGGCCAGCCGGCGCATGGTGTGTTCGGCCAGGGCCTGATCCATATCGATGACCCGATCTACCCGGGAGTCATCGTAGATGGACGGCAGGTATTCCTTCGGCCAGCGACGGATGCCGGGGATGGACGAGCCTTCAGTGGGCTGCAGGCCGACAATCTGGATCGCCGGATTCTGCTCTTTCAGGTACATGCTGCATCCCATGATGGTACCGGTGGTGCCCATGGAGCTGACAAAGTGGGTAACGCCACCGTCGGTATCACGCCAGATCTCCGGGCCGGTGCTTTCATAATGGGCCATGGGATTGTCCGCGTTGGCGAACTGGTCCAGCACCCTGCCCTCGCCCCGGGCCTGCATGGCCTGGGCCAGATCACGAGCGCCTTCCATGCCCTCTTCCTTGGTCACGGAAATCAGCTCGGCGCCGTAAGCTGCCATGGCGTCGCGGCGTTCCTGGCTCTGGTTGGCGGGCATGATCAGTTTCATGCGGTAGCCACGCATGGCGGCGGCCATGGCCAGGGCAATACCGGTGTTACCGCTGGTGGCTTCGATGAGGGTATCGCCGGGTTTGATCTCGCCCCGCGCTTCGGCCTTCATGATCATGTTCAGGGCCGGACGATCTTTCACCGAGCCTGCAGGGTTGTTGCCTTCCAGCTTCACCAGAATGGTATTGGTGGTGTCGCCCGGCATCCGCTGCAGGCGAACCAGGGGCGTATTGCCCACGGTCTGTTCGATGGTTTTATGGTTCATGGCGCGCATTGTACCTAAAGCGACAACACGCAACACGCTTCATGTACCCAACGGCATACTGGACATTGGCGGGGAAACACCCGTTGGAACGTAGCGCAGCGGAGTAACGCCCGGCAGGGCGGCGAAGCGAATAACCTTGCTCGCAAAGCGAAGGCCACAATCTGCTGCCGTGCCTGCTGGCAACCCTTCGCCTTGCGAGCAAGGCTTCAACGGCTGCTAAAACGAAATGGCAGGGTCCGTGGCAGCTGCCCCTATCTCAGGCATAATGGGCGAAAACAACAGCAAGAACGGGGATTCATGGTCAACCAAAGCCTTCGCTCACGCCTGATGTTCATGGCCATTCTACCCGCCCTGATGGCGGCGCTGGTGGTGGGTGGCTATTCCCTGGTGAATCGGCTGGTGGATGTGCGCGATACCAATGCCCAGCGCCAGCAGCTGGTGGCCGACAGCTTTGCCGCCCGCCTGGAAAGCACCCCCATCACTGACACTGCTCGCCAGCAACAGTTGTTGCGCCAGTTGCTGGAAGCCGAAGACGTGCGTGCTGCCACTCTGAACTTCAGTGGTGATAATCCTACTCTCCATGCCGGGCCAAGACTGCGTCCGGTCACCAGCATTAATCAGAAAGACAGTCGGCAACGGCTGGTTACCGATACCAGCTGGCAACTGACCCGCAATATCAACCCCGGGGAACCGGCCATCTTAACTGTGGAATTTACCCGCCAGGGGGAATACGTCTCGACCCTTGAAGGGCTGATCACCGTGATTCTGGTGATGGTGGGCCTGATGCTGTTGGCCATGGTGCCCGCTCTGCGCTTTTCCCACCAGCTGACAAACCCGATCGGGGAAATGGTGGCAGCCGTGCGGCGCATTCGCGACGGTGACCTGAGCATGGCCATTCATACTCAGGCCAAGGGGGAGCTGGCAGACCTGGAGACTGCCCTGCGCCAGATGGTGTCGGCACTGGCCGATGCCCAGACCGAGCTGCAACAGAACGTGGACCAGGCTACCCAGGATCTGCGCGAAACCCTGGAAACCATCGAGATCCAGAATATCGAGCTGGACATGGCCCGCAAGGAAGCGCTCAAGGCCAGCCAGATCAAGTCGGAATTCCTGGCCAACATGAGCCACGAAATCCGCACCCCGCTCAATGGCATCATCGGCTTTACCAAGCTGCTGGAAAAATCCTCCATGAGCCCCCGGCAGCAGGATTACCTGGGCACCATTCACAAGAGCGCCGATTCGCTGCTGGCGATCATCAACGACATTCTGGATTTCTCCAAGATCGAGGCAGGCAAGCTGTCGCTTGAGCATACCCCGCTCAACCTGCACGATCTGATCGAGGATGTGCAGACCCTGCTGGCCCCCATGGCTCAGGACCGGGGCCTGGAACAGGCTGCCATCATCTACTCCGATGTGCCGGTGAACCTGCTCGGTGACCCGCTGCGTATCCGCCAGGTGCTCACCAATCTGCTCAGCAATGCCATCAAGTTCACCGAGCAAGGCTCGGTGGTGGTACGCGCCATGCTGGAGGAAGACCGGGGTGCAGAGGCGATTATCAAGCTGACGGTGACCGATACCGGCAACGGCCTGAGCCAGGAGACGCAGAAAAATTTATTCAGCGCCTTTACCCAGGCAGACCAGAGTGCCCGCCGCCAGGAAGGTGGCACTGGCCTGGGGCTGGCCATCAGTAAACGCCTGGTGGAAGGCATGGGCGGCGAGATCGGCATCGACAGCAGTGAGGGCCAGGGGTCCACCTTCTGGTTCACCCTGCGTGCTGAGCGGGACCCGAAACAGCGCCCGTCTCCCCATCTGGAACACTTCCGGGGCCGCACAGTGACGCTGGTGGAAACCGACGAATATGGCCGACTCGGTCTGTATCACATGCTCAGCCACTGGCAGATGCGCATCAACGAATTCCACAGTCTGGATGACCTGATGGCCGCGCTGGACCGGGGGGAACTGGTCAACAGTGATTTTCTCATCGTGGGCCTACCCGCCCACCCGCAAAAACAGAGCATGCAGCCAGTTCTGGATAATCTGGCCGCCCTGGGCCAGCCCATGCTTGCCCTGAGCAATAACCCGGAAACCGTGTGCCGCTGGCTGGAGCACTATCCCCATTGCCAGGTGCAGGGCAAACCGGCCACCCGCCAACGTCTGTTCAACGCCCTGCTGGCCTTGAGTGGCGAACTGGATAGCAGTGAGCTGGATGCCCACACCGACAACCGGCTAGATTACCCGGTATCGGTCATGGTGGTGGACGATCACCCTGGTAACCTGAAACTGGCCAGGGTCTTTCTGGAAGAGTTGGGCGCCATCGTCACGCCCTGTGACAGCGGCCAACAGGCTCTGGATGCATTTCGCGACCAGGAGTTCGATCTGGTGTTCATGGACATCCAGATGCCGGGCATGGATGGCAAGGCCACGACGGCCAGAATACGCGAACTGGAAACCCCCGGTTGCCACACCCCCATCGTTGCCCTGACCGCTCACGCCCTGGAAAGCGAACGCCGGGATCTGCTCGACAGTGGTCTGGATGACTATCTGAGTAAACCGATTACCGAAGGGCAGCTTCGCCACACTCTGGAACAGTGGGTAATGGAAAAGCCTCACCAGCCCCTGCCCGATTCAGGGGAAGATAGTGAACCGGACAACGACAAGGTATTCGATGAGGACCTGGCCCGCCGCCGTGCCGGTGGCCGGCAATCGCTGGCCGATGAAATGCTGAAAATGCTGTTGGACAGTCTGTCAGAAGACCGGCCGGCCATTTCTTCTGCCTTCGACAGTGGCGACCAGGAAACCCTGCTGGAACGCGTTCATAAACTCCACGGCGCCACCCGTTACTGTGGCACCCCACGCCTGGAGACAGCAGCGAAGACCCTGGAAGAAGCCCTGAAAACCGGCACCGGCCGGGAGTCCCTGGCACCAATGGTCTCGGCACTCTGTGACGAGATCTGCGCGCTGGAGCATCTATGGCAGGATCAGGGGGAGGAAGTGTCTAGCTACTAGCTACTAGCTTCTAGCTTCGACGCGGGCTCCGCCGTGCAGGCTCAAGGTGCGTTGCCGCGCCTGTAGGAGCGTCGCTAGAGCCGCTAACCGAGCGTAGCGAGGTGACAAAGATCAATCTGGCCGCCATTCTTTCTGAAACCTGTCGAGCTCTGAGATTCCTGATCGCCCTGCGGGCGATTCCCGTGCAAGCGCGGTTCGCCATGCAAGCATAGCTCCTACAGCGGCTTCGTAGAAATGCCGAGGTCCTGGGAACTTTCCAGACCTTCCCTATCCAATCGAGCGTAGCTCGTAGCTCGTAGCTCGTAGCTCGTAGCTCGTAGCTCGTAGCTCGTAGCTTGTAGCGACTCCCTCAAACCCGCACTTCGGTCTGCACCTTTTTCGCGGCGCGGCCCATCATCTCGATGATCTTTTCCCGTTCGCGTTTTTTCAGTTCGGCGCTTTTGACATGCAGGCTGAAACCTTCGGCTTCGAAGTCCACCTCCACCGGCTTTTCCTGTTTCAGATCCGTGGCGGACCGGGCCAGGGTCTTGAGGATGGAGTTCTTGTCGAAATTGCGAATACGCTCCAGATCCAGATGGATGCCGAAGCCCTGGGTCTCCGCAGAAACATAACGATTTCGGGCACCCGCATCCTTCTTGGCCCCCATGGCTTCAAATACGGGAATCGGTCGATTGAACCCCTTGACCTGAATGTCGCCGATATTGCGGCACTGGATGCGATCTTTTACCAGGTCCTGGGTGGCTTCGGAAATCAGCACGCCGCCAGGGCGGCAAGCGGATTCAAGGCGGCTGGCCAGGTTCACATCGGTGCCGAGAATAGTGTAGTCCATCCGGGAATCGGTACCGAAGTTGCCCACCGTCACGTAGCCAGTGTTAATGCCGATGCGGATTTCCAGCTTGTGGTCAATGCCCTCACGCTTCCAGCGCTGGCGCAGCAATTTCATCTGCTCCTGCATTTCGATGGCCATCATCACGCATCGGAAAGCATCTTCCTGGGCGCCAGCACTTTTCGGGTCGCCGAAAAATACCATCACCGCATCACCGATAAACTTGTCGATGGTGCCGCCATGGCGCAGGGCAATGCGGGTCATCTCGCTAAGGTAGGCATTTAGCATGCTGGTCAGGGTTTCCAGCGGCAGCTCTTCTGAAATAGCACTGAAACCCTTGATATCGGAAAAGAATACCGTCAGCCGCTTGCGGCGGGTTTCCAGCTTGGCGTCACGCTTGCCGGAAAAGATCGAGCCCCACACTTGCGGCGGCAGATACTTGGCCAGCTTGCGAGACATGTCCACCGCCTGTTTCTGCTGACGACGCACTGCATCCTGGGCCTGTTTCAGGTAGCGGGCCTGCAGGTGCGCAAAGGCGGAGGACGCGCCCACATAAATGCCCAGCCCGAGCAGGGAGATGACTGTCAGCAGCACTGGCGACTGTTCCACCGGCAAGGCGGGGAAACCCAGGATCCAGCCCATCATTAGGGCGCCAATGGCTGTCATCAGCAGGTTCAGCAACCAGGGCTTCAGGCCACCGCTGCTGACCGCATTCGCGTGGACAATGATCAGCAATACCAGCGAAGGCACCAGGGCAAAATGCAGCAGAGCGCACACCACCCCGATGATCATCGCATCAGCCTGCATCAACAGTTGATGCACCGGCTTTTGCGGTCGATCCTGTCTCTCCGCCAGGAACAGCAGCCCCTGGGCTATCAACGGATAGACGAGCAGGCCCGCCACGCCAAGCATATACAGCTGGGGATACAGTTCCAGCTTCAGACCCGCCATGAGAATCGTGGCGGCCACAAGGAAAGCCAGTAAACGGATGTAGTTAGCCTGACGGCGTGCCCGCTCCATTGGACCGATCTGGGATCGGCGGGCTTTCTTTTTGGTTGAACTTGTCATGTGAACCGATTCACGTCATTTGCGAGAAGCTTATCTCTTTCCCATCTAAGAAAAAAGACTGGCATGATCAAAGGTGGCTTGTAGCCTACCTAATGCCTTTACACCGCTGAGCCGGGTTGCTCGCCATGCAGAGCCGTGAACCTTGAACGTGGCCCAGCAGGCCTTACGGCCCACGCCGTACCTGGAGATATTTTCAGCGACAACTCAGTGATGTAGAGGCATTAGGTAGGCTCCCCCCTTTGACTGGGAGTTATTTTCAAATCGGGCTACCATGGCGCCCCTGTACAAGGAGCCCTGAATGGACACCATCACCGCCCTCACTACCCGTGTTTCCAGCCCGCGACTGGACCAGCCCGGTCCCAGCGACGAGCAGCTCGACCTGTTGCTGCGTGCTGCCATCCGTGCACCGGATCATGGTCTGTTACGTCCCTGGCGCTTCATTGTGCTGGAAGGCGAACAACGGGAACGGCTGGGCGACATCATGGAAGCGCAGCTGCTGGAAGATCAGCCCGAGGCCGACTCGCGCAGCCGGGCCAATGCCCGCAACAAGGCCCTGCGCGCGCCCACCATTCTCGTGGCGGTGGCTGAAGTCACTGAGAACCACAAAATTCCGGTGTGGGAGCAGGTGCTGGCCGTGGGGGCTGCTGTGCAGAACATGATGGTAGCCGCCTACGAACTGAACCTGGGCGCCATGTGGCGTACCGGCGCTCTGGCCAACTCCGATCTGGCCAAACGCATGCTGGGCTTTGCCCCCAAGGATCAGGTGGTAGCCTATCTGTACCTGGGCACCCCAGTGGGCAACCTGAAGAACCTGCCCGACGATTCCCCCGCCGACTTCATTCGTACCCTGCCATGATGGATCTGGATGCGTTGGCAGAACGGGTCCGCGACGCCATACCACTGACGCGGCATCTGGACTTCACCTTCGCCGGGTTTGACGGCCTCAGTCTGGTCGTCACCGCCCCCCTGGGGCCCAACCACAACGACAAGGGCACCTTCTTCGCCGGCAGCCAGTCCGCACTGCTGACGCTGGCCGGCTGGGGCCTGACAACCCTGCTTGCCCAACAGAGCGGCCACCCGGCCGATGTGGTGGCTGTGGAAACCTCGCTGGAATACAAATTACCTCTGGACGGTGATCTACAGATTACTGCGTCCATCAGCGAAGAGGATCGGGAGCGTTTCGCTCAGCGCCTGAGCCGCCGGGGCAAGGCCACACTACGCATTCACGCCAAAGGCACCGACGTCGACGGCAAGGTGGTTTGCCTTTATCAGGGCCTGTACCTGGCAAGAACCTGAGCCCCTGACGCAGAAATGCTCAAACCCTGAGCAACCAGGCGGCCGGGCGCTTGCCTCAAGCCCCACCCTCCGGTACTCTACGCGCCCTCAAGAGTTGACCAGAAGGCTCTTGAGCACAATCAGTTTAAGGTGGGGTGTCCGAGTGGCCGAAGGAGCACGCCTGGAAAGTGTGTATACGGAAACGTATCGAGGGTTCGAATCCCTCCCCCACCGCCAAATAAAGAAAGCCCCGCAATGCGGGGCTTTTTTGTGGGCGCATAACCCTATGACGGTTTCTCCCTGCAAAACCGCTACTGATGAAAAGTCTTCCGCCATCCGTTGGAGCTATGCTTGCATGGCGAACCTTCTCCACCCCTTCGCCATGCAAGCATAGCTCCAACGAAACACTCCATCCCCCTCGAACGCCCTTGTTCCCGCTACCTCCTCCTCGCTAAAGTAATCCGATTACAACAGGGGATCGCATCATGACCAACACCACCGGCTGGCTGGGCCGACTGGAAACGCTGGGCAATAAACTGCCCCACCCTACCCTGCTGTTTGTCTGGCTGTGCCTGTTGTTACTTCCCCTCACCGCCGTACTCGGAGCGCTGGAGCTTTCCACTCAGCATCCGCTCAGCGAGGAGACAGTGACAGCGCGCTCGCTGGTGGACGGAGACGGCATCCGCTATCTGTTCACCTCACTGGTGGGAAACTTCACCGGCTTTGCGCCCCTGGGTATTGTGCTGGTGGCCATGCTGGGGCTGGGCGTCGCCGAGCAATCCGGGTTGCTGTCAGTGAGCCTGGCCAGCCTGGTACGCCGGGCCTCCGGCCGCACCCTGGTGATCACGGTAGCCTTTGCCGGAGTCCTCTCCAGCCTTACCGTGGACGCCGGCTATGTGGTTCTGATTCCGTTGGCCGGGCTGGTGTTCCAACTCGCTGGCCGCTCCCCCATTGCCGGTATTGCCACCGCCTTTGCGGCAGTATCCGGCGGTTTTAGCGCCAACCTGCTGGTGGGTCCGGTGGATGCCACCCTGGCCGGCCTGTCCACAGAAGCCGCCCGTATTGTGGACCCGACTCGCACCGTGGATGCCACCGGCAATTACTGGTTCATTATCGTCTCCACCTTTCTGGTTACAGCGTTGGTGACTCTGGTCAACCAGCGCATCACCGAACCCCGGCTGGCCAGCCAGCCAACGGCAGAGACCTCCGCCCCCCAGGTGCCAACCAGCCACCCCAGTGCCATGAAATGGACTCTGGCAGCACTACTGATCCTGCTGGTAGGCATCGCGTTACTGGTGCTCCCGCCAGAGGCTCCCTTGCGCCACCAGGACACCGGTGGCGTGCTCGGCTCGCCGTTCATTCATGGACTGGTGGTGATAGTGGCGCTCATCGCTGGGGTGTGTGGCGCGGTGTATGGACTGTCTCTTATACACATCTGACGCTGCCGACGAAGAGGATAGTGTAGA
>OJBY01001111.1_pt1 | contig 11214 bp, 7 predicted proteins | sample 1591731 | NCBI WGS metagenome assembly OJBY01 (sample SAMN05416837, study PRJEB24817) | seawater metagenome | isolation source: Sea water | place: Canada:Atlantic | collected 2013-07
ATTTCGTGACGGCATAAGGGGAAAGGGGCTTGCCGATTTTGTCTTCCACTTTGGGCAGACCGGGGTGGTCGCCGTAGGTGGAGCTGGAGGCGGCGTAGGTGAAGCTTTGCACGCCTTCGTCTTTGGCAGCCACCAGCATGTTCACGAAACCGTCGATGTTGGCCTGGTTGGTGGTGATCGGATCTTCGATGGAACGGGGCACGGAGCCCAAGGCCGCTTGGTGGAGGACGTAATCGACGCCTTTGGCCGCCTTCTTGCAGTCGTCCAGGTTGCGGATGTCGCCTTCGATGAAAGTGAAGCGTGCCCATTGTTCTGCGGTGACTTCGCTTTGTACTTCGTCCAGGTTGTGCTGGTGACCGGTGGCGAAGTTGTCCAGACCGATGACGATTTGGTCCAGCTGCAGGAGGGTTTCCAGCAGGTTGGAGCCAATGAATCCTGCTACGCCAGTGATTAGCCAGGTTTTGGGGTTGGCTTTGAGGTCTTGCTGTATTTGTTCGTAGCGGGTTGTCATGGTGGTTCCGTTGTTTGTTCGTTTAAACAAGCTTCTAGCTATGAGCTATGAGGAAACCCAAAACAGGGCTTCGCCATGTTTGTCCTTGCCCTTCGGGACCCGCCCGCGGCGGTTCACGCCGCGAGCGGTAATTCGCTTCGCTCGCCCCTTCGGGGCCTTCGCCTCTCAAGCGAGGCTCCTACATTTTTTGTGGGAGCGGTGGTTCCACCGCGATTTGCCGGTTTTCTGTCATTTCGCGGTCGGACGACCGCTCCTACAAGAGAATCGCTTGCAGGCATACCCTGACGAGCAGAGAGAGCTCCTAGGGTTTTGTCTTTTACTCATAGCTCAAAGCTCACAGCTGCCTTTACAACCGTAGGTCAACCTCCTCCTTGGGGAGGATGTATTTCAGATCGTAGAGAACATGCTCTGCTTTGCCGAAGCCGCGTATGTCCGCGACGCCCATGGCTTTGAACTGGTTGTGGCCAACGGCGAGGATGATGGCGTCGTAGGCGCCCTGCTCAGGCTCTGCAATGGGGCTGATGCCGTATTCGTGTTCGGACTCTGCCGCATTGATCCAGGGGTCGTGAACATCGACTTGTATATTGTAATCCTGCAGTTCCCTGACCACATCGACCACGCGGGTGTTGCGCAGGTCCGGGCAGTTTTCCTTGAAGGTGAGGCCCATGACCAGCACCCGAGCACCGTTGACCTGGATACAGCGATTCAGCATGGCTTTAACCAGTTCGCTGGCCACGTGGCTGCCCATGCCATCGTTGATACGACGACCGGAGAGGATGATTTCCGGGTGATAGCCGATTGCCTGGGCTTTGTGGGTGAGGTAGTACGGGTCTACACCAATACAGTGCCCGCCTACCAGGCCGGGCCGGAATGGAAGGAAATTCCATTTGGTGCCTGCGGCCTGGAGCACTTCTTCCGTATCGATGCCCATGCGACTGAAGATCATGGAGAGTTCGTTGATCAGGGCGATGTTCAGGTCGCGTTGGGTATTTTCGATGACCTTGGCGGCCTCTGCCACACGGATACAGGAGGCCTTATGGGTGCCGGCGGTGATGATGGAGCTATAGAGCTGGTCGATCAGGTTAGCGATTTCGGGAGTGGAGCCTGAAGTCACTTTGGTGATGGTGGTAACTCGGTGTTCCTTGTCGCCGGGGTTAATCCGTTCCGGGCTGTAGCCGGCGAAAAAATCCTTATTAAACGCGAGGCCGGAAACGGCTTCGAGCACCGGAACACAGTCTTCTTCAGTGGCGCCAGGGTAGACGGTGGATTCATAGATGACGATGTCGCCCTTTTTCAAGGTCTTGCCGATGGTTTCAGAGGCCTTGATCAGTGGGGTGAGGTCCGGGCGTTTGTGCTCATCGATAGGGGTGGGCACGGTGACGATATACACGTTGCAGGCTTTCAGGGCTGTCGGATCGGCACTGAAGGTAAGTTGCTCTGCGCTAGCCAGCTCTGCATCGTCCACTTCCAAGGTGGTATCGTGGCCGTTATTGAGGGCATCGATGCGCGGCTGGTTGATGTCGAACCCCACCACCGGGCGGAGTTTCCCAAATTCCACCGCTAGCGGTAATCCCACATAACCCAGGCCAACAACGGCCAGTTTGATGTTTTCCAGTTCCATTTGGTCTCTCTTTACCTGATCTTTTTGCCCGCTGCCGGTGCCAATTTGCTGTTCAGTGTTCGTCACGGCCCTTGGGGCCATTACCGGGTTCGCGCCGCCAGCGACGCTCCTACGGAAAACCATCGCTTGCAGGCAAGCTCCCACAGTGAACCTTGCTGTTTGTCTTTGTGGGAGCGGTGGTTCCACCGCGATTTCCCTAGTGTTCTGCCATTTCGCGGTCGAACTACCGCTGTTACACAACATTGCCCTTCGGGTCTCTGCCTGCGGTGTTTCGCACCTCGAGAGGTGTTATTCGCTCCACTCACCCCTTCGGGGCCGCACTTCGTGCGTTCCTTCGCTGCGCTCTGGTCCTACGTGGCGCATCGGATGTCATTGCCCGTTGCATCCCTCGTGGATCGCGCCGCCAGCGACGCTCCTACGGCGAGGCGAGTGCTGTTTTATCTTCCCTTGCTGCTTGTAGCTGCCTTTCGCTTAATCTGTGCTTTTCCCGTATTCGTAAGCGTAGTAGCCGTATTCATTAGTGGCGCGGCGCTCCATACAGTTGAGGATGGCACCTTTGATGTCGACCTTGTTTTGGGCAAAGCAAGTTAGCGCAGCATCCACTTCTTTAATGGAATTCAAACCGAACCGTGTGACCAGCAGGCTGCTGCCAGCCAGCTGGCCGACGATGGCTGCATCTGTAACAGCCAGGATCGGGGGCGTGTCCACCAGAATCAGGTCGTAGTCGTCACTGAGCGAAGCCATCAGCGATTTGAAGCGTTCATGCATGAGCAGCTCGGAAGGGTTCGGTGGTGCCTTGCCGCGGGCAATAAAATCCAGCTTATCTACGATGGATGACTGAATAATGTCTTCCTTGGAGCTTTGGCCAGATAAATATGTCGACAAGCCGGGCTGGCTGGCGGCCTGGAAATAACGATGCAGATGTCCTTTGCGCATGTCAGCATCAATCACCAGTACCCGCTGACCTGTTTGCGCCAGAACTGCGCCCAGATTGGCAGAAACAAAAGATTTACCCACTTCCGGGCTGGGGCCGGTGATCATCAGGATTTTGTTGTCCGCGTCCATCATGGCGAAGTGCAAGCTGGTACGCAGGCTGCGCAGGGCCTCGATGGCTAGGTCGGTTGGATCATCCTGGGCAAGCAGCGGTATAGTAGTCGCAGAGTCATTGAGCTTGAGCCTTCGGCTACGACGTTGCTTCAGATCAGCTTTCCGGGTCGCCTTGACCTGCTGCTCAGACAGCGGAATAGAGGCATAGACCGACACCCCCTGCTCTTCCAGCTTTTCGGGCGACTCAATGCCTTTTTTCAGCAAGGCCAGTAGGAGGACAATACCCGCCGACCCTATGGCACCGAGAAAACCTGAGATAAGCGCGATAATCGCTTTTTTCGGTTTGATGGGGCCAGGCTGCACCAGCGCCTTGTCGATGATGCGCACACTGCCCACTGTCCCCGCCTTGAGGATACGCAGTTCCTGAACCTTGTTGAGTAGGCCCACGTAAATCTGCTGAGTGACCTGAACGTCACGCGTAAGGCGCAGTATCTCTTGTTGGATTTCCGGCAGGGTCTTGATTTGTTTATCTAAGTTGTGTTTTTGCTCAATCAGCGATGCTCTTTGGCGCAGCAGACTCTGGTAGGCGGGATGCTCGCGGGTAAAGCGCGTGGCCAATTCAACTTCCTTGGCCTTGAGCTTGTTGATTTTGGCTTCAATAGCCACGCTTTGCTGCAGCACGGACTGGGTTTCCATACTCAGGTCTACAGATTCCCTTTCCAGGCGGTAGGCATTGAGTTTCTCTTCAAACTCGGTGAGCTTTTCCTTGATCTTGGGCAGCTGCTCGCCGAGGAACTCCAGGCTGTTTTCGGCTTCGGCGGAACGGCGCTCTACATTCTGCAGCAAGTAGATTTCACTAATGGCATCCAGGCTGGTTTTGATACGTTCTTTACTGGGACCAGTCATAGTTAAGCTGAGCATGCCGGTCTTACCCACTTCGCGAATGGCGAGAGCGCCCCGTAAACTGTTGACGGAAGACACTTCGGTTAACTTAACGAGCTTCAGTGGTTCATTGCCGAATTGCCACTCATTCAGCACCAGCTGGATGCTGCCATCTTCGCTTTTAAGGGTTTCACCTACTGAGCCTGTTGCAACAAGTTCATTGCCCATATAGAGCGCCGGCTTGCCATTCTCTTCCAGCAAAGTAAACGCTCGGCCTTCCAGCCGCTCCGGCACCATGAAGCTGGTCACGGTGACAAAGGTTTCACTGTCCCGGTAGCCGGCGAACAAGGGCTTGGGCACAAACGCGGGCGCCGGATCAGGAGCCATGAAACGGCCGATATAGGCGGGACGATCCGGGAAAACCCGGATGTTCATCTTCAGCTTCTCGATCACTTCGCCCAGCACCATCCGCGAGTTAAGGATTTCAATTTCTGCCGAGGCAGAGGCTTCCTGGGCAAAGATGTTATTGACCTCAGACAACCCAGGCACGCCACTGCTTTTCTGTTCCAGTTGCAGCAGACTATCACCCTTGTAAATCGGGGTCGCAAACATCGCATATAGGGCACCCAGCCCGAGCGCCAACAGAGCCGTGAAAACGATCAACCATTTGTTGTCCAGCAGAATGCCGAACAAATAGCCGAAATCGATTTCATCGTCGCCGGGGTTGGACTGCTGCCGTTGTGTCATGATGCTGTTATCTGCCATTGGTTATCCGTTATCTAGATTCTGTAGGTCCTGCCTGCATGCGATCCCGTGCAAGCTTCAAACGGCAACCCCTACATCAATATCTTCGCTTCGCTCTGGTCCTACAAAAAATCGCTTGCAGGCAGGCTCCTAGGGAGGGCTTCCGTTGCGGGAGTTCCGCTTGAGGGACCAAAAATTGATACCTTTTGCCCTCTCAAACCCGACACTTCGGGCCCCGCCTTCGACGCTTCGCTTGCAAGCAAGCCCCTAAAGTTTGTTTTTTTATTTACAGTTTTTCTGCCCAAGCCTGTGTAGCTTTTTCCATCATTGGGTAGATCCATTCAAAGGCCTCTCTACCGCGCTTGTAAGGATCAGGTATGTCGTGCTTTCCATTCCAGTTGGTGAGCAGAAAGGCCTTACCACTGGCTTCAGGATAACGTTGACTCAAGCGGTCTTTCTGACGGATTTCCATTACCAGTATCAAGTCATTGTCCCGACACATTTCACTGGTCAATTTTCTTGCGGCATGCGGGCCACAATGCAATCCATGTTGCTGCGCCACCTCTCTTGCGGTCGGCTCCATGTCGCTACCTTCCAGGCCCACCAGACCTGCCGATGACACTGTCATGTTTGGCTTTTCCCGCTTCAGCATTGCCTCCACGGTGGGGCTACGGCAAATGTTGCCGTCGCAAACCACAAGTACTCGATCAAACATGGGCATTATTCACTCAGTGTTTCCTCTGCCCTGGCACCCAGGAGCAGAGTCGTCATGGACGGCAACAACAAACGAAGCACCCTGTTCCATTTAACCAGTGGCGCAGCGGTCACATAGACGATATCTCGCTCCTGAAGCTCAAAGCTGTCTGCAAGTATCAATGCGGCAGCATCTTTGGCGTTTAGCTGGTAGACATTGATGCCGTGCTTCTCTCCTTCAAGAGCTTTGCGAAAGACAAAAACCCCTGAGGCATTGGACTCCTGCTGATTAAAACCTCCCTTCTCGGCCAATGCTTCCGCAAGAGTGAGGCCATTTCGTCCCATTTGAAGGCTTGCAGGTTGCCGTACCTCACCCAGTACGAATACTTTGGCATCTGTGACTGGGTTAACATTGATCACGTCATTGGGCTGCAGCAAGATATTCTGAGCAGTATTACCGAATTGATAGATGTCTCTCAGAGAGAGGCGATAGTCATTGCCATTTCGGGTCAGCACAACGCTGCTCCAGTCTGCCTCAGATGTCAGCCCGCCGGCCTCACCGATGGCATCAATAAGCCGAGTTGGCACGTTGGTAACCGGATACAACCCCGGGGTTTCCACCTCGCCAGTAATGTAGATTTTTTTATTTCTGAAGGCGGCGACCGATACATCCACCTGAGGATCTTCAATATATTTGGAGAGCCGATTAGTCACCATATCCCGGATTTCGGTCACCCTAAGGCCAGCCACTTTTATGATGCCCACGTAGGGATAGAAAATGGTACCGTCATTGTGAACCCAGTTGCCGGATTCTGCGGAGCTACGTTCGCCTCCAGCTGGAATGGTTAGTTCAGGATGATCCCAAACGATAATCTGCAAAACATCCCCAGGCCCAACGGTATAGTCGTAATCTTTATCAGACAGATCCAGTTCTGTGGGGACTGGTTTCTCCTCAGGAGCAATTGTCTTTTGATCCAGTATAGCCGTGCCGATGGCATGCACCTTTACTACATCAGGCAAAGGCTTTCCTTGCGCCATCTCGGTTTCATCAATAAACCAACCCGGGGTTGGCGAGTGGTATGAGCCTGGCACTACGGTGCAGCCTGCTAGCAGGGCAACAGCGAAGAGCGCACCCAATTTACCCACAGAAATCATTTTTCCCTTCATAGTTTATCCAGTTACCACTCGAATTTTCTTGTCCACTGAAGACCGGCAGTCCATCTATCGTTTTTCTCAAGTGTTGTTACAACAGCCTTGTCGGAGGCAGAAAACAGCCAATCCAGCTGCCCACCCAAAACAGGGTGTTGAATCCTCAGTTCAGCGAGTGAGATCTTCTTTTCTTCGACTGACTGCAAGGTGGCTGCACCGTCTTCGGCGGTAACAGCACGTATTATGCCGCCCTGGTTGAGTGTGGCGCGGGACAGATTTAGCCCGATGGTGACATCGTTGCGGAAATATTGCTGTAAGCCGATTGTGACTGCGCGGGCATCACCTTCCCAGGTAGTGGCCATGTTTCGGCCATAATGGCGGAACCCGGAACGGTAAGTGCCGTGCTCATAAGCGGTATTAAGCCGACGGTCGCTGATCCAGCTACCGGCTACGGTTTCAGTGGCTTCCAAAAAAAAGCGCTGGGAGCCCTGACCGAAGTCAGTGACCATATCCAGGCCGGCCAGGGAGGAGAACTTGGAGGGTAGGCCGCCAGCTTCGTCTTCACCCATGAACTGGCCGTAAAGGCCAACTGGCATATCGCCGGGAGTGAGGGACAGGCGGAAGTCGAAACCGGCAATCTGGTTACTGGGGTCCCGGCCTTCTTTAAGGCCGGAAGTCTGGCCGTTATCGCGGCCGATAACGGCATTCAAGAAGGCATCCAGATCCTGCGGCCGCCCTTCCCCGCCCCACTGGGCCAGGCGGGTCATGCCGATTTGGAGGGAATCCAGAGGGTTGAAGACGAAGCGCGCCCCCAAAAGGAGTGCTTGAGGCACGGCGCGGTCATTTTCCAGCTGGCCGGCGATGACCTGCAGATCCCAAGGGCCGATCCAGCCTAGCCAGCGGCTTTCCGGTGCCAGCGGCATGTGCCGGGACATCCACAGGCCCGGTACCGGGCGGGCGTTGTTGGAGAGGGCCAGGGAGCTCTGCCAGCCCGGGCCCCACCAGCGGTCGATGGCGCCGACGCCAAGCTGCCAGTTGCCAACGATGCCGGCCAGGTAGGTGTCATCAAAGCGCAGGCGGGTATCATCCCGCTCACCATCCACGTAGCCAATTGCCAGGTTTGCCGCCCAGTGCTCGCCCATGCTGTAGAGGGCGATCTGGCTGGTGGCTTCATCTTCTACTTGGGAGGAGAAACTGGTGTAGAGCGGCTCTTGAGTCGCGCCGCCGAGGGTCAATTGCGCGCCGGTAGAGGCCTTGCGAGTCTGCTCAAGGGCTTTTTGCAAATAAGCGGAGTGCTGGTTTTTACATTGGCTGACCTGGTCTGGGGACTGTCCCGCCAAGGCCACACGGTAACCTTGCATGAGCGCGGCCCAGCTGATTGGCCAGGTCAGGGTGATGCCTTTGAGGCACCCCTGACTTTGCAGGGCTTCAATGTGGTGACGCGCCGTCAGGTCGCCGGCCTGCACCCAGGGAGTTGCCGCATGAGAAGAGGCACTCAGGCCAATTACCAGGGCTCCGAGCCACTGAATTGGGGAGGAAGATAACCGCACTAGGACGTCCTATCCTTCTGGTGATGTACAACAAGACGCGCATTATGCGTGCTAAATCTTGTCAGCCATATGACAAAGTACGGCATTTTACAGTTTGTTTACCGTAATGCTAAGGGATTACTACGCTAGCTCAATAAATTCGAGCCTGGCGTCTAATCCCAGGCGGCAAATAGTAGCTTAGTGTCTGATCTGGGGCAGGAGCATTGTCTGACAAAGCAGGGAGTTGTGGCTAAGCGACTCGGCAGGTTTACCAAACCGTTGGAGCTTTGCTGGCAAAGGCGAAGTGCTATGCTCCACGTACCGCATGACCTTCGCTTTGTGAGCAACGTTATTCGCTGCTCTCAACCTCCGCGCCGCCTTTCAGGCGTTACTGCGCTTCGCTTGCTACAACGGGGGCTTGGTCGTTAGGCAGGGGCGGAATATGGAACCGTAGGAGCTATGCTTGCATGGCGAAAGGGTTAGAAACAGTTCGCCATGCGAGCATAGCTCCTACGATTGGGGCCGATGGAATTTTAGCTTAGAGCCCATCAAGGGCGTCGCGGGTTGGGGTTGGACCGGAAATGACGTCAAATTCTTTGTTGCGCAACGCACGGCGGGCGGTTTCCGAGAGAACTTTAGCGACATCTTCCCGAGATATATCACCAAAATCCTTCAACTTCTCAGCAACTTTCACTTTTCCCAGGGGCGGCTCTTCGGTAAGCCGGCCGGGGCGGACGATAGTGTAATCGAGCCCACTGGCGCGCAGGTGGTTGTCAGCCTTGCCCTTGGCCGCGAAGTAATGGCGCATTTTTTCCGGGCCGGACTCCGGGTCGTCGGCACGCATGGAGCTGACCATGATAAAGCGCCCTACTCCTTGCACTTTGGCCTGGTCGATCAGGCTGATGGCGCCGTTTTGATCCACGTCGATGGTTTTTTCAGGGCCGGTGTGGGGGCCCGAACCGGCGGTGAAGATGACCGCATCCTGGCCTTCCAGGGCCTGGCTGCAATCCCCTTCCAGGTCTGCTTCCACCACTTCATGGGCGCCCAGTGTCTCCAGATCGGTTTTCTGGCTCAGGTCACGGACCATAGCACGCACCTGAATATTGTCGGCCACCAGGTGGGGAATCAGGCGACGACCGATTTTGCCGTTGGCACCGGCGATCAGGACTTTCATAGGGACTCCTTCCTTGTCTGGGCTGGTAGTTCAGTGATGGAGGGCCAGCCCTGAATTTCAAGGGGTTGTTGTAGGAGCTATGCTCGCATGGCGAACCGGGTTGCCGAGGGTTATCTAGGCAAGCATGGCTAGTCCCACTGCTGCGGCACTTCCTGCAGGTCGTCCAGGTTGTAGCCCCTATCGCGGGCGATGTTCTTGAGTTTGCTGTAGGTGGCTTCGCTGAGATGCGGCTGGCGGGCCATGATCCAGAGATAGTCGCGTTTTTCCCGGCCGATAATGGTGGTCTGGTAGTCCTCGTCCACATACAGCACGCGGAAGTCTGCCTTGAAGGGCCAGATAAAACGCATGCCCCAGATGGCCGGGTCCACATCGCTGACAAAACCGGTGGGGGTCATGCGCTTGAACTCCCCGTCGAAACCACCTTTACGGAAGGTGAAAGTGGTGGCGATCTTGTTGGGCCCGATGCGTTTGTAGTTCTCCATGGCATTGTAGGCGCCCTTTTCAGGCAAGGTTGGGATGTTGGCGATCACATACCAGTCGCCCATGAAACGATCCAGGTTCAGATTGTCTGCGATCTGGATGGGGTCTTGCGGGTGGGTTTGGCAGGCTTGCAGCATGATCAGACTCACAATGATGAGGATGCGGCGCATTGGGATTCTCCTTTACGCGTAGATTGCCGCAAGGTGGGACAAGGCGAGGTGAATGCGTTTTTGAGGGATCGGGTTGGTGAGGCGCCGGATAACCGAAGCCCTGAAAGGTATTTTGTAGGAGCTATGCTTGCATGGCGAACGGGCCTGGGAGGTTCGCCATGCAAGCATAGCTCCTACAACTACAGCGGCTTAAGAGTATTGAAGGGGGGAGTGCATATGACATGTGATCACCTCCCCCGGCCGCAATGTGTTTGCCGCACCTGCAAAGCTCAAGCTTACGCACTACCCCGCCTTCTTCCGGCTTTTGGCACCTTTTGCGGGTTCCACGGTTACCGGAATGCCGTTGAGCTGGGCCATGGCGGTGACAGCTTCCACCCGGCTGCTGCCGATGATGTCGTTGACGCTCTGCCCTGCCACCTTGCGGGCAACACCCAGTTGCACGCCTTCGCGATCATGGCCCCAGCCGTGGGGGACGCTGATGACGCCGGGCATGATGTCGTCGCAAAGCCAGGCTGGCAGGGTGATGGTGCCGGACGGGGTGCTGACGACCACATCATCACCCTCTTCCACGGCCAGCCGTTTGGCATCATCCGGGTGGATCATTGCGTTACAGCGGCCCTTCCCTTTTACCAGCCGCTGGCTGTTGTGCATCCAGGAGTTGTTGCTGCGGATGTGGCGACGGCCAATCATCAGCATCTGCTCTGGCGCCACCGGTTTGGGCGCCGGCAGCCCTTGCAGGGCGCGGAAATAGAGGGCCGGCACCAGGTTGATGCGCTGATCCCGGGTGAACAGGCGCTCGGGGAGCATGGGTTCCAGCGGGCCCAGGTCTATGCCATGGGGTTCTGCCAACAGCTTTTTCAGGGTCAGCCCCTTACGTTCCCCTCTGAGGACCTTCCAGGCCACCTTGGGCAGCGAGTGCAATCCGTTGCGTCGCAGGTCGTCCAGCACCTTGCCGCCGGTGCCGTAGGGCCCCAGACGCAGACCCAGATCCACCAGCCCGCGGTCACCCAGTTTGCGGACAAAACGCTCGGTGGCGGCAATTTGCAGGCGGGTTTTGCGGTCCCGGGCGCGCAGGCGATTCAGCCGGGTGGTCAGGCCATTGAGAATCTCCCAATCGTGTAGCGCCCCTTCAGGCTTGGCGACCAGGGCCGGGGTGAATTTCACCACGTTGCGCACGGCCACCGCCCTGTCTCTTATACACATCTCCGAGCCCA
>OJBY01001116.1_pt1 | contig 11163 bp, 8 predicted proteins | sample 1591731 | NCBI WGS metagenome assembly OJBY01 (sample SAMN05416837, study PRJEB24817) | seawater metagenome | isolation source: Sea water | place: Canada:Atlantic | collected 2013-07
TACGAGATCATGCCTAGTCTCGTGGGCTCGGAGATGTGTATAAGAGACAGCCCCGGGACAAACGCGGCGAAAGCCCTTTCTCCACCGATGCCAACCTCCTGCACACCTCGTCCGAAGGCAAGGTTCTGGAAGACCCGTGGGAGGAGACACCCGGTTACGTCTATTCGCGCACCGTCGATCCCGAAGATGCGCCCGATACCCCTGAATACATCACGATCGACTTCGAGCGCGGCGACGGTACTGCACTGAACGGCGAGGCGATGAGCCCGGCCCAGCTCCTCACCGCGCTCAACGATCTGGGCCGCAAGCACGGTATCGGCCGGCTCGATCTGGTCGAAAACCGGTTCGTCGGCATGAAATCGCGCGGGATGTACGAAACGCCCGGCGGCGAAATCTATGCCCGGGCCCATCGCGGGATAGAGCAGATCACTCTGGATGGCGGCGCAGCGCATATGAAGGACGAGCTGATGCCCCGCTATGCCGAGCTGATCTATAACGGTTTCTGGTTCGCACCGGAGCGCGAGATGCTGCAGGCCGCCATCGATCACAGCCAGCAGCGCGTTTCGGGCACCGTCCGGCTCAAACTGTACAAGGGCACCGCCGGCGTTGTCGGGCGCAAGAGCCCTAACTCCCTGTATTCCGAGGCGCATGTCACGTTCGAGGACGATGCCGGCGCGTATGACCAGCACGATGCGGAAGGCTTCATCCGCCTCAATGCGCTGCGCCTGAAACTGCTCGCCAAGCGGGACCAGCGTTTGGACTAGAGGCGATGCGGGCCCCGCAGGATCGCGGCCCGCATCCCCTGCCTCCAACGGACAGTCGCACGGCATATGCGGAGCGAATCGGCGCAATTTCGCCATTCGCGCCGATGGTTCCCTGCAATTCGCGTCTTTTTGTGCAGGTGCACAACGACTCGTCCCGATTCAGCAACGACTCAAGGTAAGGCGTTGGCAGTCCGCGTCAGGGCCACAGCCGCGTTGTTCCCTTTACGCATACGTCATCTGTATGGAGGCGCCATGCTTACACGCACCCATATATCCAGCCTCGCCCGCCCTGCCGTCCTGTTCGGCATCGCTGCGATGATCGCCCTCCCCGCCCAGGCGTCCGCGCCGGGTTCGCAGTATGTCTCCGCACCAATCGTGCAGGAGATCGAGCCCGATGTCGCCTCCGCCTTCACGCGGTTCGACGCGCTGCCCGATTCGCCAGAGCCTTCAGGCAATGTGGTCGATATCGATACTATCGAGCCGCCGATCGAAATCGTGGAACCCGTCGCCGATACCGCCAGCGGGCGTTCGCTGGGCCGCGGCATTGCATCCTATTACGGCAAACGGTTTCACGGCCGCCGCACCGCCAATGGCGAGCGGTTCGACATGAACGCGCTGACCGCCGCGCACAAGAAGCTGCCCTTCGGCACCAGAGTGCGCGTTATCAATCCCAATAATGGCAAGTCCGTCATAGTCCGCATCAATGATCGCGGCCCCTATGCGCATGGTCGCACCATCGACCTGAGCCGCGCCGCCGCCCGCAAAATCGGTCTGGTCTCACGCGGTCACGGCAGTGTGAAGCTTGAACAGCTGTAGAACGCCAGCGCGATTACCCGGCGCAGGCGGTAGGCCGTCTGCAGAGACACCGCCGCGACCCGGCTTGCCCAGCGCACCTGCCCGCCGATGGACAGCGCCTACAGAAACCGCACATGCCGCTTGCGCAGAAAGCTCGGCGGGGCGAGGGAAGCGGAGACGGGAAGGTTTGGGGAGCGGGTTAGGGTCATCGCTTCACCTGTGATTGGTGCTCAGGGAACCGGACCAGTTATACAGCGCACGGCGTGTAGCGCAGAACTACCGATCCAATTTTTTTTATTTTCCGCAAGCGCATCCGCGCTCGCGATTTCCTCACTCACGCGGCTTTCAGCCGCGTCGCTGCGGGCGGGCGCCCCTATTCTTCGGCGCCCTTGCGGCGCTTCGCGCCGAACCAGCGCTAGATTTGCGATCGCGGGTTAGGGTTCTTGGGATGTGATTGAGCCGGTACGCCAAGGTTCTTGCTGCCAGCCAACAAGGAAGCGCCAAGCGTCCAAGCACCATCCACGAAGCTAGAGCACAATTCCGGTCGGCGACCAGCCGACCGCAAGCGCGACCGCGCGCCCGAGCCTATGCGAGGCAGCAAGGCGGGCGGATGCCCGCCGCCCGCAGGGTCCAAAACAAAAAACGCCCGCCGCGCCTCTTGGTGCAACCTCGCAACCAGTCACCAAGAACCTTGGCGCACCCGTCGCTACCCCTTCACTTCAACTCCCCCAGCACCGCCAGCTCGTTCTTCGCATGCCGGATTTTCTGCGCAGCCGTCTGCGTCGGCACAGACCCTAAACGCCCCGCCGAAACATGCCCCCGCCACTCCCGCGCATCGGAGAAATGAAGCGGATGGCCATTCGGATAGATCGGAAAAGTCATTGGTTCACCTGTGATTGGTTTTCAGAGAACCGGGTCAGGTATACAGATTGAGGTTTGTAGGACAGGATGAACCAATGATTGATGATGCAACCGTTCCGGAACTTGCAGCGGCCATAACCGCGTGTGTCCAGATGCACCGCTTCGGAGTGTCGGCCCTCAGTGATCGGTACGACCTCAATGCCGATGGCCCGGACAAGGTATTTCCGGAGGCGAAAGCGACTGGTTGTTATTTCATTTTCGATGCCGACGATCGCTTGCTCTATATCGGCAAAGCGTCCCTCAAGAGCACGATAGGCCGCCGCCTTTCGACCTACTTCCGATGGAAAGCAGATCGCCTCGAAGTGCGACACTCGGCCTGGTCACCGGACAAAGAACCCACCTTCGTTCGCGCTGTATCCGTGGCGGAGCCATATCAGGCTGCATCGCTCGAAGAGTATCTGATTGATCGATTACAGCCTTCGCAGAACACTCGGAAGTAGGCTTGCGGTTTTAAGTATACTGTACCCGAATTCCATTACCTGTTCCTTCGCTATTGGCGTTCGAATAAAAATACGGTGGACAGCTCTCGGAGGATACTTGACGTCTGAAGTACTAATTTTAACATGAATTTATGGCAAAACTCGTACGAAATTACCCCAGACGCACGTTAGAAAAAGCACTCGTCATCGCATCAGCCATCGTCGAGAAAGGTGCCGGTCAGCCGATGGACAGACTCCTCGTCGCTGACGCTGTTGGGCGCACTCCGAGTAGCAGCGAGTTCAAGATGCTCCTTAGCTGTTCGCGCTCTTATGGTTTAACTGTTGGCACCGAAAAAGCAGACAACATAAGCTTAACAGACCTAGGCTCGAAGATTCTCAAACCCACCCATCCGAGTGATGAGACGCATGGAAAGCTCGAAGCGCTTTTGAAGGTCGAGTCTTTCAGGCACGTGCTTGAAAAATTTGACAAAAGTAGACTCCCCGATACTAAGTTTCTGCAGAATACGCTTGAAAAATCTTTCGGAATCGATAGCAATCATTCGGACGAATTTGTCGAGATCCTACTGGAAAATGCGAACTTCGTTGGCGTGATCCAAGAAATTAGCGGGTCCGACTATGTGAGGTTGAGTGCTATCGACAGTGGCCCCACTTCGAATGGCGGCCAGAAACAACCGAGCATCGATGACGATTTGGGCGATCTAACGCAGTCTGCTGAGGGTGCGACGCCTACAATTGATCCTAGCATACTCCAGGAAGATGACAGCGCTGGGAATAGTCCAACGTCAGAGGAAAAAGCAAATGCTCCATCGAAGCCAAAACAGCTTTTTGTTGCGCACGGGAAGAACCATCCGCCACTAAATGAGCTGAAGAAAATTCTAGATGAGTTCAAAATACCATACAAAGTAGCGATAGACGAAGCAAACAAAGGGCAGCCGATTTCGCGCAAAGTTGCCAAGCTTATGCAAGAGTGTAGTGCTGGTATTTTTGTATTTACGAAGGATGAGCAGTTCTATCGTAAAGACACAGAGACAGAAGAAATGACAGAAATCTGGCGCCCCAGTGAAAACGCTGTCTACGAGCTGGGAGCCGCATGTATTTTATATGAAACCAAGATCATAATCCTCAAGGAAGACGGTGTAGTTTTCCCATCAGATTTCAGCGACATAGGTTACATCACCTTCTCCAAGGGTGAGATCAAGAGCAAAGCGCTTGAAATACTTAAAGAGCTTGTAGGTCTGGGCTTGGTAAAGGTTCAAGCTGCATAGCTAGAGAGAATGTGCAGAAACAAGTCGTTGGTCCCCACTCACCACTTCCCGCCCACTTCCTTGATCGCCCTAAGCAGCGCTCGTTTGCTGGGAGAGCGGTAAGTGCCTGCGTTGCACGGTGGGCCGGACAGGGCCTGTTCGCCCTCGCGCGCGGGGTTGCGGCAATCGACTAATGCCCTCTCGGAAACCAGCCTTGTGCATTCCTTTCGGGCAAATCGATACCATGCGATTCGAGATGCCTTACGAAAACCGGCTCAAACACTGGACCGATGCCGTCCCAGTTTCCCGAAAAGCAAGAGCGACACATCGACATCTGATATCGGCTAATCCATTTGCCGTCGTACCTGTGCGGCCCCATTTGAAACTCGGTGCCGCACAAATCACATCTGATCATTATCTTTGGCTTCATTCCGCCGCCTCTCGCTGCCGGTCTGCGCTCTTGACCAACATAGGCACTAGATACCCCCCGGTATAACTCCCCTCAACCTTCGCCACCTGCTCCGGCGTACCTTCAGCCACAATCTCCCCCCCACGCACACCGCCACCCGGCCCAAGATCCAGCACCCAGTCAGCCGTCTTGATCACGTCCAGATTGTGCTCGATTACCACCACGCTGTTCCCCTGATCCACCAGCCGGTGCAGCACTTCGAGGAGTTTGCGGACGTCTTCGAAATGTAGGCCGGTGGTCGGCTCGTCGAGGATATACAGCGTCTGGCCGGTGCTGCGTTTGCTCAGTTCCTTGGCCAGTTTCACCCGCTGCGCCTCCCCGCCCGATAACGTGGTGGCCTGCTGGCCGACCTTGACATAGCCGAGCCCGACCTCGTTCAGCATGTGCATCTTGTCGCGGATCGAAGGTACGGCCTTGAAGAAGCCTTCCGCATCCTCGATCGTCATGTCCAGCACATCGGCGATGGACAGGCCCTTGAACTTCACCTCCAGCGTTTCGCGGTTGTAGCGTTTGCCGCCGCATTCCTCGCACGTCACGTAGACGTCGGGCAGGAAGTGCATCTCGATCTTGATCAGGCCATCGCCCTGGCACGCCTCGCACCGGCCGCCCTTCACGTTGAACGAAAAGCGGCCCGGCTTGTACCCGCGCGCCTGCGCTTCGGGCAGGCCGGCAAACCAGTCGCGGATGTTGGTGAAGGCGCCGGTGTAGGTTGCCGGGTTGGAGCGCGGGGTGCGGCCGATGGGCGACTGGTCGATCTCGATCACCTTGTCGCAGTATTCCAGCCCCGTCACCTTGTCATGGCTGCCTGCCACCACGCGGGCGTTGTTCAGCGTGCGCGCGGCGGACGCATACAGCGTGTCGATGGTGAAGCTGGACTTGCCGCTGCCTGATACGCCGGTGATACAGGTGAAGGTGCCCAGCGGGATGGATGCGGTCACGTTGTTGAGGTTGTTGGCGCGCGCGCCGTGCACGGTCAGCTTCTTGCCATTGCCCTTGCGGCGCTTTTCCGGAACCTCGATACGGCGGCGGCCGGTCAGGTAATCGGCAGTGAGCGAGCGTTTCGATTTCAGCACCTTTTTCAGCGTGCCTTGCGCCACCACCTCGCCGCCGTGCACGCCTGCGCCGGGGCCAAGGTCCACCACGTGGTCTGCGGTGCGGATGGCATCCTCGTCATGCTCCACCACGATCACGGTGTTGCCAAGGTCGCGCAGGCGTTTGAGCGTTTCCAGCAGGCGATCGTTATCGCGCTGGTGCAGGCCGATGCTGGGTTCGTCCAGCACGTAGAGCACGCCCGACAAACCGCTGCCGATCTGCGAGGCGAGACGAATGCGCTGGCTCTCCCCGCCCGACAGCGTGCCGCTGGTGCGATCGAGGTTGAGGTAATCGAGGCCGACGTTGTTGAGGAAGCCGAGCCGTTCGACAATCTCCTTCAGGATGGCCTTGGCGATCTGGTTCTGCGTGTCAGTGAGGTGGCCTGGCAGTTCCTCGAACCATTTCAGCGCATCGGCCACGGAATAGCGTGTGGGCTGCGAGATGTCGGTAATGCCGTTGGTGCCGGGGATCTTCACCGCCCGCGCTTTCTGGTTCAGGCGCGCGCCGCCGCATGTCTCGCACGGTTGCGCGGTCTGGAACTTGGAAAGCTCTTCCTGCATCCACGCGCTCTCTGTCTGCGCCAGGCGGCGGTTGAGATTGCCCATTACGCCTTCGAACGGCTTGCTGACGGTGTACTGCTTGCGCCCGTCCTTGAAGGTCAGCGGCACGCGCTTGCCCTTGGTGCCGTAAAGAACGATGTCGCGCTGATCGGGCGTCAGTTCACTCCACGGCGTGTTAAGGTCGAAGCCGTATTCCTTCGCAAGGCTGCCCAGCACTTGCATATAATAGGGCGACGGCGGGTTGGACTTGGCCCAGGGCACCACGGCACCCTTCTTCAGCGTCAGCTCCTCGTTCGGCACGACCAGTTGCGGGTCGAACAGCTGCTTCTCGCCAATGCCGTCGCAGGTCGGGCAGGCGCCTTGCGGGGCGTTGAAGGAGAACAGACGCGGCTCGATCTCCTCGATGGTGAAGCCTGAGACGGGGCAGGCGAATTTCTCGGAGAACACGATACGGTTGGCGGGCAGGCCAGCGCCCTTCATCGCGCCGCCCCCTTCGGCATCGTCCTCGCGCCCTGGTACCACACCGTCGGCAAGATCGACGAAGGCCAACCCCTCGGCCAGCTTCAGCGCGGTTTCGAAACTGTCGGCGAGGCGCGTCTGCAAGCCTTCCTTCACCGCCAGCCGGTCTACAACCACTTCGATATCGTGCTTGAATTTCTTGTCGAGCGCGGGCGCTTCCTCGATCGCGTACATCTCGCCATCGATACGTACGCGGGTAAAGCCAGCCTTCTGCCACTCGGCCATTTCCTTGCGATATTCGCCCTTGCGGCCGCGTACCACGGGGGCCAGCAGATAGAGCCGCGTGCCCTCCGGCAATTCCATCACCCGGTCCACCATGTTGGACACCGTCTGCGCCTCGATCGGCAGGCCGGTAGCGGGCGAATAGGGCACGCCCACGCGCGCCCACAGCAGACGCATGTAATCGTAGATCTCCGTCACCGTTGCGACGGTGGAGCGCGGGTTGCGCGAAGTGGTCTTTTGCTCGATGGAAATGGCAGGCGACAATCCGTCGATATGCTCCACATCGGGCTTCTGCATCATCTCCAGAAACTGACGTGCATAGGCCGAAAGGCTTTCGACATAGCGCCTTTGCCCCTCTGCGTAGATGGTATCGAAAGCAAGCGAACTTTTGCCCGAGCCGGAAAGGCCGGTAATGACGATCAGGCTGTCGCGTGGGAGATCGATATCGATCCCCTTTAGGTTGTGTTCGCGCGCGCCTTTAACGGAGATTTTGGTAAGAGCCATAGTCGGTCCAAGTGGGGCCTGCCCCCCGGTTATTCCAGTGGGCCTGAAGGTCGTGTTGCCACGATGGCTGGAGCAGCCACGAATGTTCCTACAATGTTCTTGACCGCTTGAGCAAGCCGTATCGGAACCGTGACATACGGCATTGTCCGATTCTGTGACATCGGTGTTTCGAAAACGCATCAATTAAGATATAAAGTTACATGACCAGAATTGCGTGGTTTGTGAAACTACGACTGCAAATCGAGTAAGGAAATCTTCACCTTTATTACGCGGTATTACGCGTAATGCGCGGCGAAGCCCGGTCTCTCTCGAATACATTACTTAATTTGTCCGTATGCGTTGATAGGCGAAATTGCGCAATTTGCGTAATACTCGGCCTTCCGCGAGCACGCAGGTTTTCAATTCCTCTCCGGATAAAGTCCATTCTTCGCAAGAACTTGGACGGTTAAAACCGAGAGGATGCAAACATGATGAATACACAAACCCGGATTTTGCGGGCAACCATGCTGGCCAGCGCAGGTCTGGCCGGAATGGCTGCCCCCGTGCTGTCAAAGCCTGCCCAGGCGCAGGTCCTGCAACCCGTTGTGGATGTGTGCACGGGCATTTCTCTCGACGACTCCCTGTTGCGGGACATACTCGCGACAACCGTTGTTCCGACCGCCGGCGGTCTGGAAACGCTTTACGACAATCTGCTCGATATCGAACTCGATATCGGTATCGGCACGATCGACCTGCTCGATATTCCCGATCTCGATCTTGGCATCGCGGAAACCACCGCTGCGCTTGCCGCAGGCGACCCCATCTCGCTGCAGGTGCTGGATACGGATGGAAATATCATTTCGCCCGGTGACTGCAACGTAGCGGCGGACGGCTACACACTGAACGATGCAGGCGGGATCGCCATCGGGGGCAACCAAATTACGGGGCTGGGAAGTGGCCAGGTCGCAAATGCAGGCGAACTTGACGCGATTGCCTTTGGCAACGGTGCTTCAACCGCAGTGGGCGCAACTGGCGCCATCGCCTTCGGCACGGATGCCAGCGCAACGGCTGCGAACAGCGTGGCGCTGGGCGCAGGATCGGTTGCCGATCGTGGGCCGCAAACCGGCTATAGCGCGGCATTCCTTAGCGGAACCTTCGATTCTGCGGGCTCGGTTTCGGTTGGTGCGGCTGGGGCGCTGCGCCAGATCACCAACCTTGCTCCTGGATCGGATGCAAATGATGCCGCAACCGTGGGCCAGGTACAGGCCGCGATAGACAGCGTAAACGGCGCTGTTGCCAACGCCGTGCTTTATACCGACGCTACCCAAACGGCTGTGACACTGGAGGGCGCTGGTGGAACGACCATCTCCAACGTGGCGGACGGCACGCTGAGCGCAGCTTCGAGCGAGGCGGTCAACGGCTCCCAGCTTTTCGCCACCAACCAGCAGGTTGCCACGAATGCCGGTGACATCGGTACGCTGCAAACCGATGTTGCGGCGCAAGGCACTACCATCAATAATCTGCAAGTCGCGGTGGGCGATAATTCTGCGGATATTGCCGTCAACGCCGGTGACATTTCCCAGTTACAGGACACGGCGGTACAATACGACGATGCCACCCAGACCAGCGTGACGCTTGGCGGAGCTGGCGGAACAGGCATTACCAACCTTGCGGCAGGCACCGTAAGCGCAGGCTCCAGCGATGCGGTAAACGGGGCGCAGCTCTTCGCTACGAACACGCAGGTGGATGCCAACACGGTCGCTATCCAGGCGAACGCCAATGCCATTCTCGCTGTCGGAAGCACGGGCGATCCGCTAGGCGTAGCCTATGACGATATCACCCGTACCAGCGTGACATTCGATGGTGCTGGGGGGACACTTCTTGCCAATGTCCAGAGTGGTGAAGTGAGCGCAACGTCAAGCGAGGCCGTGAACGGCAGCCAGCTTTTCGCCACCAACCAGTCCGTTACCGATCTGGATGGCCGTGTTACTACGAATGAAGGCGACATCAGCAATCTCGATACGCGCGTTACCGTGAACAGCAATACGATCTCCACCAACACGACGAGTATTGCCAACCTGGACAATCGCGTGACCACGAACCAGACGGAAATCGCCAACCTGGACGGTCGCGTTACCGTCAATACCACTGCGATCACCGAGGTCGAAGAACAACTGGCCAACGTTCCTATCGGATACGTCGCCGACAACGATACGTCGGTTCGGAGCGATACTCCTACCGACACGGCCGCACTGCTGGGTGCAGGCGGAGGCGGCGTGCGTGTGACTAACGTGGCTGCCGGTAATGTCGCTGCCGGATCGGACGATGCCATCAACGGCTCGCAGCTGGCTGCCACCAATTCCGCAGTGACCGTCAACCGTTCGGACATCGACCGGAACACATCCGAAATTTCCTCTATAAACAACAGGATCGCCGGAAGCATGATGGTATCGGTTCAGTATTCCGATCCTTCAGATCCTACGGTCAGCAATGGTGGCACGATGACGCAGGATGTTACATTCTTGGGAGCCGACGCATCGCAGCCCGTGAGTGTCCACAACGTGGCCGACGGCACATTGGGAACCGACGCGGTGAACGTGCGGCAACTGCAAGCGAGCATGTCGGAAACGATGGCCAGGTCGACGGCCTATACGGACGAGCGCTTCGATCTTCTCAGCAATGGGCTGAACCAGCTTGCCTTCGACCTTGACGAGGTGCGCGACGAAGCATTCTCCGGTACGGCGAGCGCCATGGCGCTGGCGGGGATCCCGCAGACCATGGATCCGGGGCGTTCGCTGGTTGGCAGTGCGATCGGCCATTATCGCGGCAGGACGGCGTTCGCGATCGGCGTCTCCACCACCATCAACGATGGCGGAGGGGTCTTCACCGCAGGCGGCACCATGGATACGGATGGCCACGGCGGGTTCAGCGCCGGTGCCGGGTTCAGTTTCTGACATAAGCTCTCACAAGGGTCGCACCAGCGCTGCGGCGGACCGATTGGTTCGTCGCGGCCTTTGCTGTACATGACAATACGGACGGAGTGCGACGGGGCGATGGCACCGCAGGCCACGATCACCGGACACCAGCCCGTATCGATCGAGCCAGTTCTGCAAGACTGGACGATACGGCAGACGATGGCCATCATTGCCCCATGTCGTCGCGCCGTCTGTTCATCGCCCTTCGCCCGCCCGAGGACGTGGTAGAGGCGCTGCTCGACACGATGGAAGGGATATCAGGTGCCCGCTGGCAGGACGCCGATAATCTTCACGTAACTCTGCGCTTCATCGGCGAAGTGGATCGCCACACCGCGACGGACGTGGAAACTGCGCTGGAGAGTTTGACCTTCGCCCCTTTCCCCGTTGCCATTTCCGGTGTCGGACACTTTGAAGGCAACAAGCGTCCGAAGGCAATCTGGGCGCGTATCGCCCCGGACCCCCGGCTCGATGAATTGCAAATGCGGGTCGAAATGGCCTGTCGTCGTGCGGGATTGCGGCCCGAAACGCGTAAATTCGTGCCTCATGTCACACTCGCCCGATTGAATTCCGGCAGCGGGATGATCGACGACTGGCTGCTCAGGCACGGCACGCTGCGCCTTGGTCCATGGACTGTCTCTTATACACATCTCCGAGCCCACGAGACTAGGCATGATCTCGT
>OJBY01001118.1_pt1 | contig 11156 bp, 8 predicted proteins | sample 1591731 | NCBI WGS metagenome assembly OJBY01 (sample SAMN05416837, study PRJEB24817) | seawater metagenome | isolation source: Sea water | place: Canada:Atlantic | collected 2013-07
GAGATCATGCCTAGTCTCGTGGGCTCGGAGATGTGTATAAGAGACAGCCTCAAAACACCTACACCCAAGAACCCAGTGATCACGCTAAGTATATAAAGCGCATGGTAAGCCCGACTGCTGACATTTTCTGTGAAACCGCACGGTCTTTTAATAAACAGTCTGTTAAAAAAACTGATACTTAGCAGTTAGCCTTAATCCGCTATGATTGCGTCTTCAATAAATTACTGAGGCAGTTTTGCTGCGACAGCTCATGAAAGCGAACTCCCCCAACCCTTTTTTGACCCGATTGCGACTTCCTGTTCTATCTATTAGCTTAGGTTTATTGACCCTGATCGGCTGTAGTGACGAGCCTGAACAACAAGCTCCGCCGCCGCCTGCCGTGAGCGTTGAAACCGCTCGGTATGTTGATGTTCCTATCCAAACCTCTTTGCCCGGCCGCATCGTGGCTTATGAGCAAGCCAAAGTATTGCCTCAAGTGACGGGAATCGTCGAATCACAAATGTTTGTTGAAGGCGGGTTTGTGCAAAAAGGACAAGCCTTGTTTCGGATCGACACCAGCTCCTATAAAGCAGACGTCGACTCGCAAGATGCCGCTTTGAATCGTGCCATCGCTAACACCGCCAGTCTCAAAACTCAGTATGAGCGGTATCTGTCACTGAAAAACTCAAATGCCATCAGTGCGCAGCAACTCGATGACGTCAAACGCCAATATGATCTGGCACGAGCGGAGCAAGAACAAGCTAAAGCCAACCTCAACAACGCGCAAACTACGCTTGACCGCACGGTCGTTCGAGCGCCAATTTCGGGGAAAACTTCTCGTGCGTACATCGATCAGGGCGCTTTAGTAACCGCTGGGGCAAACACCTCCATGGTGGACATCTCACAGCTTGATCCAGTCTATGTCGACATGAACCAGCCGATTGATCAATTGATGGAGCTTAAAAAGTCCCAAGGGTCATCTGAGATTGGCATGATCCGCTTGAAACTGGGAGAAAGCTTCTACCCCGCCTCAGGTCGACTGATGCTCAGCGAATCACAGGTCAACCCCGAGACCGGAGCGGCAACCATACGCGCTGTCTTTCCAAACGAAGATCAAAACTTACTTCCCGGCATGTATGTCACCGCACTGGTGAACCAAGGAACTCAAAAAGCCGTGTTACTGCCGCAAAGCGCCATCCAGCGCACCCCTAAAGGTGACGCTCAAGTTTATGTGGTTGACCAGCAAGGTATCGCCAAGATCAAACCAGTCGTCACTAGCGGGCTTTATCAAGGCAAGTGGATCATTAGCCAAGGGTTAAACCCCGGCGACCGCGTGGTTGTTGAGGGTGCCATGAACGTGCAACCCGAATCTGCCGTAACTGTGCAGAGCGCTTCAGCCGACCAAGGCGGCGGTTCAGCACAACCTGCTCAAAGTGAACCGGCAGGCGAATCAGCGCAGCAACCCGCTCAACCTAACGCTGAATCCGAGTCCTGATTCGTTAACTGATCAACCCAACAAACGCTCAAACCCATCATTTGAGCCTGAACGTCTTAATTAAGGGACGCTATGTCACGGTTTTTTATTCACAGACCCATCTTTGCTTGGGTAATGGCCATTATTGTGATGCTGGCCGGTGTGATGGCAATTCTAAATTTGCCCATCGCTCAGTATCCAAAGATTGCTCCGCCTGAAGTCTCGATTTCATCTAACTACCCCGGCGCCTCTGCCGAAACGGTAGAAAATGCGGTAACCCAGGTTGTCGAGCGGCAGATGAAGGGCATCGACGGTTTGATGTACATCACCTCGACCAGCTCATCCAACGGTCAATCGTCAATCACGCTGACATTTGAAAGCGGTACTGATCCGGACATCGCTCAGGTTCAGGTGCAAAACAAACTGCAAGCAGCAACTTCCCGCCTACCTGAAGAGGTTCAGCGCCAAGGGATCACCGTCAACAAATCTACTGGCGGCTTCTTAGTGGTAGTGGGCTTTATATCCACTGACGGCAGCATGGATCGCAGTGACATCTCAGACTATATCAGTACCAACCTGCTTGATCCGATGAGCCGAGTTGAGGGCGTAGGCGACATACAGGTGTTTGGCTCCCCTTATGCCATGCGGATCTGGCTGGACCCTGAAAAGCTGGTCAGCTACTCACTCATGCCAAGTGATGTGATTGCCGCGGTTCGCGCTCAAAACACTCAAGTTTCCGCAGGACAGATCGGTGCTATGCCAGCGGTGACCAGCGAGCAAGTGATTAACGCCACCGTGACGGTGCAAAGTCGACTGCAAACAGCGGCCGAGTTTGAAGAGATACTGCTCAAAAGCACAATTGATGGCGCCAGTGTCCGCCTCAAAGATGTTGCTAAAGTTGAAATTGGTTCAGAAAACTACGCCACCAACTCACGCTACAACCGTCAGCAAGCCGCCGGTATGGGGATCTCACTGTCTTCAGGTGCCAACGCACTTGAAACCCGCACGTTGATTGAAGAACAGATCAACGAACTCAAAGATGGCTTTCCACCTGGTTTGGAGCCAATCTACCCTTACGACACCACGCCTTTTGTCAAACTCTCTATCGAAGAGGTAATTAAAACACTGGCTGAGGCTATCTTGCTGGTGTTCTTGGTCATGTATCTGTTTCTGCAGAATTGGCGAGCGACCATCATCCCAACACTTGCGGTGCCGGTTACGCTGCTAGGCACATTTGCCCTTCTGCTGTTTGCAGGGTATTCCATCAACACGCTAACCCTGTTTGCGATGGTTCTCTCTATCGGCCTACTCGTCGATGACGCGATTGTGGTGGTAGAAAACACTGAGCGGATCATCCATGAAGAGGGCCTAGGACCGGTTGAGGCCACCGAAAAGTCGATGGATCAGATCGGCAAGGTGGTGATAGGTATCGCGGTCGTCCTATCGGCCGTGTTTATTCCCATGGCGTTTTTTGGTGGGTCAACCGGCGTGATTTACCGTCAGTTTTCCATCACGCTGGTAGCCACTATGCTGCTCTCAGCATTTATGGCCCTTACTCTGACTCCAGCTTTGTGCGCCTCACTGCTGGTTGCCAAGGATCAAGAAAAGAAACCGCATAAGTTTTTCCAAAAGTTCAACGAGCTGTTTGATAAAACGTCGCAAAAATATCAAAACTTCGTCGGTAAATCGATGCAGAAAACACTGCGTTATGTGGTGATCTATGCAGCAATTATCGGGGTGATGGGACTTTTGTTCTTGCGTATCCCTGGTGGATTCCTGCCCGAGGAGGATCAAGGCCTACTCTTCTCACTGATTCAACTTCCCTCAGGAGCCACACAACAAGAAACTCAAGTTGTGCTTGAAAAGGTTGAAGACTACTTTTTGGATCAAGAATCCGACGCGGTAGAAGGTGTGTTCGGTATTACTGGCTTTAGCTTTGCAGGACAAGGCCAAAACGTCGGCCTAGCCTTTGTGCGCCTGAAACCGTGGGAGGAGCGCGCAGGGGACGATCTAAACGCTCAAGCGGTTGCAGGACGTGCAAGCGGATTTTTTGCTCAAACGATCAACCAGGCACGAGTTTTTGCCTTTCCGCCACCAGCGGTGACCGAACTGGGCAACGCTTCGGGCTTTAATTTGCAATTACAGGATACCGGCGGTATCGGACACCAGGCGTTGATGAATGCACGCAACCAACTGCTCGGCATGGCGGCGCAAGAAACCAAACTGGCAGGCGTGCGGCCAAACGGTCAAGAAGACTCCCCCGAGCTCAAACTCAACGTAGATCAGCCTAAAGCTGCCGCCCTGGGTGTTGGCTTGGGTGACATTAATCAGGTGATCTCAACTGCATGGGGTAGTTCTTACATCAACGACTTCATCGATCGCGGTCGAGTGAAGCGCGTTTATGTCCAAGGCGATGCCCAATCTCGCATGACACCCGATGATATCTACCGCTGGTACGTTCGAAACAACCAAAACCAGATGGTCAGCTTCGCCTCTTTCTCAGACACCGAGTGGTCTTATGGGCCGCCGCGCCTTGCCAGGTATAACAGCTTGCCCAGCATCAACATACAGGGCGGAGCGGCTCCCGGCGTGTCTTCGGGCGAGGCCATGGACATCATGGAAAATCTGGTGGGTCAACTTCCAAGAGGCGTTGGCTTTGAGTGGACGGGGCTCTCACTTGAGGAGCGCAAATCAGGCGCTCAGGCTCCTATCCTCTACGCCATATCCATTTTGGTCATTTTCCTGTGTCTTGCCGCACTCTATGAGAGCTGGAGTGTGCCTTTTGCGGTGCTTATGGTGATACCGCTTGGTATCATTGGTTCGCTGCTCATGACTTTTGGGCGAGGGCTGACGAACGATATCTATCTACAGGTCGGCTTGCTGACGATTATCGGGTTGTCAGCCAAAAATGCCATCCTGATCATAGAGTTCGCAAAAGAGCGGGTCGATGCCGGTAAATCGTTGTTTGACGCGGTTACCGTCGCCGCTCGGCAACGCTTGAGGCCAATCATCATGACCTCGCTTGCCTTTGGTATTGGTGTGGTACCTTTGTTTTTAAGTACGGGTGCTGGCTCGGGCTCTCAAAATGCCATCGGCACAGCTGTGCTTGGCGGAGTGATCAGTGCAACCATACTCGGGGTGTTTTTCATTCCACTATTTTTTGTCTGGATTTATCGCATCTTTAACAAAGATGAATCCCCAAACAGTGAACAAGGGTCAAATGGATAATTTAAAACACCCCTCTCAAGCGACTGAGATTGCACTGAACAAACCAATGAGAACATTGGTGTTAGCAGTCAGTATCGCTACTCTTAGTGCTTGTCAAAGCTTTACGCAGATTGAGAACCCTTCGGCTCAAGTTGATCTTGATCGCACCTATTTGTCTGATCAAGCCAATGCTGAAACACTGAATTACCGGACCTACTTCACCGACCCCAAACTGGTTGCTGTTATCGATCAGGCTCTATCAGATAACCGCAGCCTCAAGTCAGCAGTTGCTGCGGTGAGTGAAGTTCAAGCCAGGTATGATATTGCCAAGATCAGTAATCTTCCTACGCTTGCGCTTTCATCTCAGTACTCGCGAACGGGTGACTATGGGGGAGATCCTCAAACCATCACCGATGTGGTGCAGGATGTTTTTCCAACCCCTAACCAATACTCAGCTCAGCTCGCACTCAGCGCTTATGAGATCGACTTCTGGGGTCGGGTTAAAAATCTTAAAGATCAGGCGCTGAGCCTGTTTTTATCGACCAATTTCGCTAAAGAATCAGCGCAGGTCAGCATCATCTCGCAAACCGCGCAGACTTGGGTGAGTTACAGCTATGCGCTGGCGCAAGTTCGCCTAGCAGAACAAACCCTTGATAACCAAATCAACGCACTTGACCTCAACCGTAAGCGCTTAAACGCAGGAATTGACTCTGAGTTGTCGGTGGTACAAGCTCAAACTCAAGTTGAAAATGCCAGACTCTCGCTAGATCAAGCGCTGACTCAGGTAAAACAAACACAAAACGCACTTGAGCTTTTAGCTGGTGGTAAGGTTGATCCCTCCCTGCTCCCTCCTGCCGCCATCGATCGCATCACCAGAAAACGTGGTGCAACCCCAATCAGCTCTGAAGTTCTGCTGCTCAGACCAGATGTCAGACAATCAGAGTTTGAATTACTGGCTGCTGGAGCCAATATTGGAGTAGCGCGCGGTGCGTATTACCCCAGCGTTACTTTATTTGGTAGCACTGGTACGGCCACGACTCAGGCGGACAAGTTGTTTACTGCACCCACGTTAAGCTGGACTTTGGGTAGCTCAGTCAACTTACCCTTGTTTGACTTTGGAAGACGTAAAGCAAACCTAAAAGTAGCAAAGGCTCAGGCAACTCAGACGCTTTATAACTATGAGCAAACTATCTTAACTGCCCTTCGCGAAGTCGGTGACGTGGTTGCCTTTGATGAACGAATCGAGAGTCGCCTCAATTCTCAATCCAGACTGGTTGCTGCCGCTGATCGCTCATTGGAGCTTTCTGACTTGAGGTTCCGTGCTGGTCTGGACAGCTACCTAAACGTACTAGACGCTCAGCGCTTTTTATTTCAAAGCCGACAGTCAGCCTTGAGACTTAAACAGCAAGCCCTCACCAACGAGATTGTCATGTTCCAAGCTCTTGGCGGTAACGACGGAGTCGTGGATTTCAGACCAGAGCGTGTAGAGCGATCGTTTGGCCCAGCAGGTGACCCTGATCGCTCAGCCATAAAAGACTTTTTTGGTAACTTGTTTTCATAGGCAAAGGTAACTTAAGCAGATGAGTAGCGGCAAAGAGGGCTATAGCGATTTACTAAAAGTAGTTGAGTCAGATTTCAACACCATGGATCAGATGATCTTTGGGCAGCTCAATTCCAAAGTGAAACTGGTCATGGCGGTATCTCAACACGTGATACACGCTGGCGGTAAGCGTATGCGTCCTCTCATGGGGCTGCTTGCAGCCCGAGCCCTGAAGGACGAGCCATCCAGTGACGCCATGAAACTGGCCGCGATTACCGAGATGCTGCACACGGCGACTTTAGTTCACGATGATGTGATTGACTCATCCAACCTGCGCCGCGGCGAACCCACCGCAAACGCTACTTGGGACAACCCCACTGCTGTGCTGGTAGGAGACTACCTAATCGCCCGTGCTTTTAATCTGCTGGTCGAATTTAAAAACCTCGAGCTACTTGAGCTGTTTTCTGCCGGTACCTGTGACATCGCTGAGGGCGAAGTGCTGCAATTGCAGCACCAGCACAACCCTGAAGCGACTGAGGAGGATTACCTCGCCATCATATTGGGTAAGACTTCTCGGTTGTTCATGCTGGCAACAGAGGGCATGTGCTTGCTATTTAATCAGCGCGAACATCAGCAGACATTTTCCGAATTCTCTCGTCACTTTGGAAATGCCTTCCAAATGGTCGATGACATACTGGACTATGCTTCTGACTCCTCAGTCTTGGGTAAAAATATAGGCGACGATATCGCCGAGGGCAAGCCAACCCTACCGATGATCCGCGCTTTGAGCCAAACCCGAGATTCAGACCCTAAAGCTTATCAGCTACTGAGCGCAGCTGTATCAAGCGGGACTTATGAGAGTATCGATGCGGTCATAGAGGCTGTGAAGATGACCGACTCTTTGGATTATTGCCGGGAAAGAGCCATGGATGAGAGCGCAAAAGCTACCGGCTGTCTTGAGAAACTGCCGGCGTCCAAGTATGTCGACACCTTAAAATCTTTGACTCAGATTTCGATCAATCGGATCAACTGACGTAAATTAGGCATAAAAAAAACCCGCTGTAGAAACAGCGGGTTTTTTTTAGTGGTATGGAGTAACTACTCCTCCCTAGATAAAGAATCAAAAAAGTCTCTTAATTCGTTGGGTATGCTCTTCTGATTATTTGGAGCTGGCTGGGATTCGAGCTGACTGTTCAACAAACTTTGTTGGGTCGGGCGCTCTCCCAACACAATCGATATCTGCATGGGCTCAGCGTTACGAAGGATACCAGCGGTGATCGACTGATTGGGTTTTTGCCTAGAGATATACTGAATCAGCTGATTGGCGTTTTTGATATCAAGGCCGTTTAAACTCTGGATAATGTCTCCGTTTCGAAGACCAGCCAAGTCTGCTGGACCGCCCGCCATAACTCCGCCAACCAAAACACCTTTTTGAGCTGATTCAATTGAAAGGGCCGCTGGGCTACCGCTTGGTGCAATACCTACTTCTATACCCAACCAACCCCGAGTAACCTTGCCATCACGGATGATTGAGCGCATCACCTGCTCTATCAAAACGGTTGGGATCGCAAATCCTATCCCGTTATTGCCGCCCGAACGAGAGAAGATCGCGGTATTGATGCCGACCAGTTGGCCGTTTAGATCAATCAGCGCCCCACCTGAGTTACCCGGGTTGATTGCCGCGTCGGTCTGAATAAAGTCCTCAAAGGTGTTGATGCCCAGTCCACTCCTACCCGTGGCTGAGATGATACCCTGAGTAACCGTTTGTCCAACGCCAAAAGGGTTGCCAATCGCAAGCACGATATCCCCAACTCTGACTTCAGACCCCTTAAAAGGAAGAGGCTTGAGTCCTTTGAGGTTCACTTTAATTACCGCCAGATCACTTTCTGCATCAGCGCCAATTAATTGGGCGCGCGCTTCGGTTCCGTCATTGAAGTTAACTTTTATATCGTCAGCACCAGCAATGACGTGGGCATTTGTCACGATAAATCCGTCTTCAGAAACCACCACACCTGAACCCAAGTTGGCTGATTCTCGCGACTGATTGGGAAACTGCTCTCCAAAAAACCTCTCGATCATTGGGTCGATTGCTTGAGCTGAAGAGCCTGCACTGGTTGTCGTATAAATATTGACCACCGAGTTGGCAGTTTTGGCTACCGCATCATGAAAGGAGATCACGCCCAGTGGGTTGGCAGGCTCAGCAGATGACTGCGGAGCACTCCAAACCTGAGGCTGACGATCAGGGTCTAGCTGAGTCAACACCCACCAAAATAAAAAACCCGTTGCAAGCAACAGAATCCAAGGGATGACAATCCAAAAAGTTTTAACATAACGACTAGTCACTGACATCCTTAATATCTTTTATTAGTTGAAGAGATATTTGGTTTGACCCAAACTTAATTGTGATGGTAACCAAATCCTCAAGCTCGCTCAGTATGAATTTGTTATAAGCTAAAGAACCCACTTAACTCCAAACCTACTTATGGGCTTGTCTGCACAAACGCTTGAAAATCACCTCAATCAACTGCTCAAGCCCGAGCAGTTCAAAGACTACTGCCCTAACGGCCTTCAAGTGGATGCTGGTCAACCCATCACCCACTTGGTGACTGGTGTTACCGCATCGCTTGAACTGATTGAGGCTGCAGCTGATATCGGTGCACAGGGCATACTCGTGCATCATGGGTATTTTTGGAAAGGTGAGGATGAGCGTCTTATCGGCATGAAAGGGGCGCGAATTCGAGCCCTGATCAAGAGCGGGGTTTCGCTTTTTGCCTACCATCTCCCACTAGATGCTCACCCAAGCTTAGGTAACAACGCTCAGTTAGCTTCCGATCTGGGATTAGAGATCACAGGGCCTATGTTTAAAGGTGAGAAAAACCCCATCGCTGTTATGGCAACGCCTCAATCTTCTATAAGCAATCTGCAGATGGCAGATCGAATCTGCCAAGTGTTAGGGCGCAAACCACAGCATATTGGCGAGGGGTTCGAGCGGGAATTAAATCTTATAGGGCTCTGCACAGGGGCCGCGCAAGATTGGATTGATCAAGCGGCACTTCGAGGATGCGATCTTTATATATCAGGTGAGATCAGCGAGCGCACCGTACTTAGCGCTCGTGAGCTTGATATTGACTATATGGCTGCAGGTCACCATGCGACTGAGCGCGGCGGTGTGCGAGCACTGGGCGCGCAAATAGCAAGTGATTTAGGTCTAAAAGTGTCCTTCATTGACATCGAAAACCCCGCTTGACTCAACTTTGGGGTCAAAAACCATAAAATGGCCATTTTTAAAGCTCTTTTTGTGTAAAAAAGTATAAATTAACGACCGTTCACTCAGATTCCCTCTTGGTCGGTCTGAAAATCCGCCCATAAATTTGCTTGTAACAAATCTCGTGGCTATGATACGCGCACCTGTTTTGACAAGAGTCATTTCACTCAACTGCCTTAAGTGTGCAATTTGCATACGAACACAGCTGGAGTAAGACGATGCCAAACGTGACAAATAACATCATAAATCGCCGGAGTGCTGTATTGGCTCCGGTTTTTTTAGCCGCCTCGATGAGCCTGCTTTCAACCCACGCCTTTAGCGACAGCACCCAATTGGGTCAGGTTGTTGAAAGAAAAAAGCTAATTGTTGCCGCTACGCCCAACAATTCAACCGTGTTCAAATCTGACGGCTATATGCACGGCTTTGGATATGACCTGTCTAAAGGTTATGCCAATCAAATTGGTGTTGATTTAGATGTGCGCATCTTCACGTCACAGGCTGCTGCTCTTAAGGCAGTTAAAAAAGGCGATGTGGATTTTGCACTCACCTCAGCTAACTCTGTAGCACTGGAGCAGATTGGCCTTGCGCCAGTTAACTTAAGCTGCGGCGATAAGCCTTCTTTGTACCGCTTTGGATTAGACGCAGAAGTGAACTGGAGTTTTGCAGACGGCTCAGATCCACTTGCCCAGCAAGCGACCAGCTTTATCTGCAGCCCCACGCAAGTCGGGATCAACAAAAAATTAGCAGCGTTTTACGATCAGAGTTTGCTCAAAGACACTTACAGCAAAACTCAGTTTGATAAAGCCATGCGCGACAGACTTCCAGCCTACAAGGCAAGCTTCAAGTCAAACGCCGAGCAGCACAAAGTCGACTGGCAACTCTTAGTTGCCATGGGTTATCAAGAGTCTCACCTAAAGGCAAATGCAGTATCCCCGACTGGCGTACGCGGTCTCATGATGCTGACCAGCGCCACAGCTCTGTCTATGGGCATCACCAATCGTACCGACCCCAATCAGAGCATCAAGGGCGGGGCAAACTACATCCGCCAGATGCAGGATCAGTTTGATCATGTACCTGAGCCTGATCGCACTTGGTTTGCTTTAGCTGCTTACAACATGGGTCCTGGCGCTGTTAGATCGGTTCAAAAGAAACTCAAGTCACAGGGTAAAAACCCCAACGATTGGATGGAGTTTTACGAGTATCTGAGCACCAACTCAGCACGTAATTCGCGCTATACCCAGTGCATCCACTACGTGACTCGCATCCGTACCTATCTTGAGACGATCAAACTAACCACCTGAACAAAACTGCCAATAAAAAAACCAGAGGATTTCCTCTGGTTTTTTTATTGATCAAAATTGTGTCTGGCTCAAGTTTGATTTGATTCTGGCTTGGGTTCTAGTTTTGGAGCTATGCCGGTATGCGCAGAACTTGACCTGGGTAGATCTTGTTTGGGTCGCTAAGCATCGGCTGATTGGCCTCAAAGATCTTCATGTACTTGTTGGCATCGCCGTATTCTTTTTTAGCGATAGATGAAAGCGTATCACCCGAGACAACCGCATACATACTGCTTTGTGGCTCATCAGCTTCAACCTTAATATGATCTTCAACACTTTCCACATGCTGAACATTGCCAACAGCCAATATCGCCTGTCTCTTATACACATCTGACGCTGCCGACGAAGAGGATA
>OJBY01001120.1_pt1 | contig 11124 bp, 7 predicted proteins | sample 1591731 | NCBI WGS metagenome assembly OJBY01 (sample SAMN05416837, study PRJEB24817) | seawater metagenome | isolation source: Sea water | place: Canada:Atlantic | collected 2013-07
AACCCTTTTCGATCACCTCGTGCGCGTCGAGACGATTGCGGAGCGGCCGCTTGAAAGTTGATTTGCCCCCAAGCCGTTGGCCCACCCGGGTAACGATCGCATCATCCTCTGGTTCAATCACTGTCGCCATATGTCACCTGTCGCTTGTAGAGCGACATATGGCGCCGAGAGTGATTTTGTCAATTCACTGTGGGCCGCAGGAGACTGATGCGTGCAGGGGATTTGGCGGGGTTTCAGTCTCGAACGGCGCCCGAAACCCTTCACGGGTGCGGAATGATCAGTATCAGGGTTTTCGACTCATAAAGCTGACTTTCACCGCTGCGTACGGTGTGCACGAAGTTGTTCCCCATATGTGCATGGTCTGATCCATCACAGCCCTGACCGATTATTGGCGGTAAAGGCCTTGGTTTCACTCGGATTTCCTAGCCCAAACCGGGCTTGAGGGGAAGTGGAAAGGTCGAAGGTTTGTTCTCGTCGGGGACCAGTTTGGTAACAAATAGCCATTTCGTTAAGCCAAACTCCCAATCAAATTTTAGGGCACCGGCGCTCTGTGTGCTGCACGGATTGACCGTGAGCAATTGTGACCGAGAGAGCTTTTTTGGGAAAGCGCATATCATTCCGTGGAACGGTTTTCGTTTGGCTGCTAGTCAATGCCGATGCAATTGTTCGCCGGATCGTTCCTAACGACTGATTACCTTGAAGAAGCCATCCGGCAATCGACCGAATACCGGGCGGTCGATATCCAGGCATTGCGCGTTGCGTTGACCGCAATCGCGGACCGTTTCCCCCGCGAATCTTCGCCAAACGAGAGCCAGACCGAAGACGATTTCATCTGGCCGATCCTTGCGGAACTGGGATGGTCCGAAAGCCTGAGGCAACAGAACCTGTCTGCTGGCGGCAGGCTGGACGTTCCCGACGGCCTGCTTTTCATCAATAGCGATGCCAAGGATCGTGCCAACGCCCAGCCAGAAGAATGGCGGCGATACGAGCACGGCGCGGCGGTCGTCGAAAGTAAGCGTTGGGCGAGGCCGCTCGACCGCGCGGTAGGGCGCGAAGATGCAGTCGCGCCATCAACGCAGATGTTGCGCTACCTGCGCCGTATCGGGGACAACAGCGAGCATGGCTTGCGCTGGGGTATCCTCACCAACGGCTCGCGCTGGCGGCTCTATTGGGCTGGCGCGCGGTCGGTCAGCGAGGAATTCCTTGAAGTCGATCTTGCAGGCGCGCTGGCCCTGGACGCGCAGGGTGAACTTGGCGTCGATGAAGAGGCTCGTGACCATGCATTGCGGGTCTTCGCCGCAATCTTTTCGCGCACCGCCTTTGCCAAGACTGGAGCCGATAGCCGGTCTTTCCACGAACGGGCGCGAGCAGAGGCTGCGTTCTACGAAGAGCGCGTTGCCAAGTCGCTCTCGAAGCTCGTTTTCGAGGACATCTTCCCTGCACTGACCGCCGCAGTTGCGGGTGCATCACCGGAGACACCGCTGGAGGAAGTTCGGGACGCTTCGCTTGTCCTGCTCTATCGTCTGCTTTTCCTGCTTTACGCCGAAGACCGCGATCTGCTGCCGGTCAATTCGGAAGGCTATGACGACTACGCGCTGCGCCCCAAACGCCTTGAAGTGGGTGACCGCATGGGGCGCGGCGATGCCTTTTCGATCAGCGCATCGCAAATCTGGAATCGCATTGCCGATCTGTCGCGGATCGTCGATCGCGGCGATGCCTCCATCGGTATTCCGCCCTACAATGGCGGTTTGTTTGCTCCTGCGAATACGCCGCTGCTCGACCAGATACGCTTACCTGACAGTGTGCTTGCACCCGTCATCGACAAGCTGTCGTTCGAGCGCGAGGGTAGCAACCGGCGCTACATCAATTATCGCGACCTCACCGTGCAGCAGCTCGGCTCCATTTACGAGCGCCTGCTGGAGCATGAAGTTGTCCGTGAAGATGGCGCTATCGCCGTCCGCCCGAATGCCTTCGCGCGCAAGAACAGCGGCAGCTATTACACGCCGGACGAGCTGGTCACGCTGATCCTCGAAAAGACGCTGGAACCGCTGTTCGTGGGTGCCAACGCGGGCTTCGCGGCGACGATAGGCCGGATCAAGAAGGGCGATGCGGAAGATTACATCCGCGCGGAACTTGGCGATGCCGATCCCGCGCAAGCCATCCTCCGTTTGCGCGTTTGCGACCCGGCAATGGGGTCAGGCCATTTCCTTGTCAGCCTGGTCGATCTCATGGCCGACAAGGTGCTCGAAGCGATGGCGGAAGCGACCGCCGGGGCAGAGCAAGCTGGCCATGACTATGCCAGCCCCCTGGCCGACCGGATTGGGGAAATTCGCCGCACCATCCTGAGGAACGCGCGGGAGGAAGGCTGGACCATTGACGAGGCCCAGCTCGATGATCGGCACATTGTTCGCCGCATGGTCTTGAAGCGTTGCGTCTATGGCGTGGACAAGAACCCGATGGCGGTGGAACTCGCCAAGGTGGCACTGTGGCTGCACACCTTTACAGTCGGCGCGCCGCTCTCCTTCATCGACCACCACCTGCGTTGCGGTGACAGCCTGTTCGGCCTTTGGGTGCGCGATGCCATCGACAAAGCCGAGGCATTGGGCGGTGGGCTGCTGTGGAACGACGCACTGCGCAACGCCCAGCGCAGTGCCGAGGCGATGAAGACCATCGAAGCGCTTACCGACGCCGAGATTGCTGAAGCCCATCGCTCCGCTGCGATGTGGGAAGATGTCGAACTCATGACGGGCGAGCTGGATGGCTTCGTCAGCTTCATGCACGCACTCGACTGGCTTAACCTCGACAAGGACGGCAAAGGTCTGGTGCGGCTGTGGCTCGACGGACGGTTCGGTGATGCCATCCCCATCGCGCGCGGTCGAAAGGAACCGGAAGGCGGCAAGGCCAAGGCCGAAGAGGTCGAGGCCTTCACCGAAATTTGGCGCGATGCGCGACAACTGATTGAGGAAGAACGGTTCCTCAATTGGCAGATCGCCTTCCCCGGCGTCTGGCAGGATTGGGCGAGCGCAGAGCGCAAGGGCGGCTTCGATGCGATTGTCGGCAATCCGCCTTGGGATCGGTTTGAGTTCGAGGAGGTTCCGTGGTTCGCGGCGCGTGACCCGGAAATTGCTTTTGAGCCGCTAAAAGCTCGGCGAAAAAAGATGATCGCCGCGCTGAAAGAGCGACGGCCCGATCTATTGCGCCAATTCAATGAAGCACAGGAACGGCGGCAACAGGCATCCCGCATTGTTCGGTCAGGCGGAAGCTATGCAGTCCTGAATTCCGGCAAACTCAACATCTACAAGATTTTCGTTGAACGATCCCGTCAATTGATCGGGAGTGAAGGAATGGTCGGCCTGCTGACCCCAATAGGGATTGGCACTGACCACAACGTCTCCAAGTTCATTCAGCAAGTCACTGATGCCGATCAGTTGCGAGCCTTCATCGCGTTTGAAAATCGTCGTCACTGGCTTTTCGAGGATGTCCACGCAGAGGATCAGCCGACGGTCATTGTCCTAGGCGGTGAAGCGCGAACGTTCAGCAAATTCGAATACGCGGTCAAGCTGCATCAGCTTCCTTCGGATGAAGATGCTCCACAACCGGTCGAATTCTCCAAAGATACATTGAAGCGCCTCAACCCCAACACCGGAACCATGCCCATTCTGCGGACGATGGATGGGCTTCGGCTTCTCACTAAGGCTTACGAAGAGTTCCCTATTCTAATCGAAGGGCAAGGCAGGACCGAAAAGTCAGTTTTTCCTTTCAAATATCAACAGATGGTCAACATGACGAGCCGAAGCGAGGGCTTTCGAACGGCGAAGATGCTTGTTGACGAAGAGGGCGCGTGGCCAATCGAGGCGGGAGAGTATCAATCGGCAAAGGGGCACTGGTTGCGCCTTTGCGAAGGCAAAATGGTATCGCTCTACAACCATCGATATGCTGGGGTCAGGGGACAAACAACGTCCGTCAGTGGCCAGGGCGTCCCAGTACATAGTGACGAAAAACAACTAGAAGACCCAGGATTCTTGCCGGTCCCGAGGTATTGGATACTCGAAGATGATGCGGCACCAGAATTCGACTATGCAATAGGCTTCAACGATGTTTGCAATACGAACAACTATCGAAGTCTTATCAGTGCTATCGTTCCCAGAGGGGCTTATGGGAACACACTCCCGCTGCTGTCTGGGGACCGCAAAGACGTCCAACAGTTGACGGTCCTACAAGCTAACCTGGCCTCGATCTTTGCTGACTATCTCGCTCGACAGAAAATTCAGAGCCGACATCTTAGCAAGTATATCGTTGCTCAAATCCCAGTCATCCCACCAGATGCATATTTCCAAAAGTTCGGCAGTAAATCGGCTACCGAGATTGTTCGGGAAGCTGTGTTAGAACTGACCTACACAGCGCACGACATGGCTCCCTTCGCACGCGATCTGGGGCATGTTAATACGAAGGGCGAAGTACTTCCACCGTTCAAATGGGACGAAGAACGCCGCTTCACCCTTCGGGCAAAGCTCGATGCGCTCTATTTCATCCTTTACGGTGTATGGGATGCGGCAAACCCGGCGAAGTCGCGCGGAGACATCCACTACATCTACTCAACATTCCCGAAAATCGAGCGCGAAGAACGCGCCCGCTACGCCGATCGCTATCGCAGCCCCGAACTGGCGCTTCTATGGATCAACGCGCTGATGGCCGGGCAACCGGATTCGGATATTCGGGATTGAACAATTGACTGTCCAAGACCGAGAAATGGGACACGGGGACCGCCCTCTCTGCATTTTAAAAATATAGTAAGGCGCAGTGCTGCACGATATCATGCTTTGTCATTGACTTAGAGAAAACGGAACGAAACCTTAGTAATGCTCGACCAGATGTTCACTGCGGAAAACTTCCGTCGAATTTACGACGCGGAGAACCGCAAAGGGCTAGACTTGGCGACCCGCTATTTCCCGACACTAGAACCGTTCACGCTCGCCGTACGTGGGAAAGTACAGGAGATTCGTGATCTTCGGAAAGTCGGGCCCACGCTGACGGCTGACGATTTTGAGGCACAGCTGCTTTCTTTGAAGGCCGACTTATCTGCCTTGAAAGCAGCTAAATCAGACGCCGTCGATGTTCTCATGGACGACATCAGCCAGCGGGTTATAAAGCCGAGCTTCAAGATCGATCTTTCGCAAAAGACCGGGCCGAAGGGGAAACAAGTTTTCTGCATCGATGCGGAGCCCGAGACCTTCTTCGTCATCAAACAGCTTCAGCGTAATATCCATCGCATCTACGGCGTAAAACAGTCGAACCGTCACGACTTGGTCTGCCAACTCCGCGACATGCTCGGCAGCCGCTTTCCTTTCGAGCTTGTCCGCACCGATATTTCGTCATTTTACGAGAGCATTGACCGGAAGCGGCTGGTTGAGAAGCTGGATCGCGACCAGCTCTTGAGCCCCGCTTCGAAGAAATACATCAAGCAGGTGCTGGATTCATACGGGGCAATCTCCGGGACCGCGACCGGCGTTCCTCGTGGTGTGGGCATCAGTGCATATCTCGCTGAGCTTTATCTGCGACCGGTCGATAAGGCGATCCGCGCGATCCCCGGCCTGGTGCTCTATTGCCGGTTCGTCGATGACATCGTCGCCGTGTTTGCGCGCCCGCCCGCTGGCAAGAGCCTCGGCTCGCTCAAGACCCTGATTATCGCGATTTTGGGGGAGAATGGGCTGACACACAACGCGGATAAAACCTCGGAATTCAAACTCGCCGACACCGCGCCGAAGAAGTTTGAGTATCTGGGTTATCGCTTTCGCCTCAAACCGGGCGAGTTTGAAATTAGCCCGAGCGCGGCGAAGATTTTGAAATATCGTGCGCGGATGAATGCAGCATTTGCGGAATATTGGCGGGAACGGCCGGTCAATCCGAAAACAGCATTCAGGAAGCTGGTTGGTCGCGTGAAATTTCTCACCGGCAACACGCGGCTATCTAACAGTAAGTCACGCGCAGCTACCGGCATTTATTTCAACAACTCAATCGCAACCGATTTATCGAGCCTTGAATTGCTCGATAAACGGCTCAAAACCCGTGTGGCAGAACTCAAAAGGACCAGCCTACAAAAGCAGTTGAAGAAGCTGAAATTCACGACAGGGTTTGAGCAGCGCCGGTATCATAATTTCAGCACGAGAGAGCTGCAGATGATCGTGAGGGCCTGGAAACATGGCTAAGCGACGCGTTTCACTCACCCACCGAAAGCAAAGGTCCGTCCTCACGGACATGCTGCCGTTCGAGGTGCCTCCGACGTTCTCCAATCGGGGCTATTACCGCTTCCTGCGGGACCACAGCGTTGAGATCGAAAAGCGAGAGTTGCGCTGGATATGTGAAACTGACGCTCTCGACAGGACGATGCGGCTGCTGTTCGGCATTAACCCCTCTGCAGTAATTGCCATCGAGGTCGTGACCGAGTGGGGCAAGCGGAAAACCCGCAGGTCGGTGCCTATCAACAAATGCCAAATGGCGACCATTCCGTTCAATTTCCGCGTCGCGCACAATCTCGACGGGCGCACCTTGAGCGTTGTGCATCCGCGTAATCAGGTCGCGGTGGCGAGCTTCTACGCGACCCATAGTGCACTGATCATATATCACACTTCTGTCAGCGAATTTTCGATCCGCCGCCCGGTGTCCGTTTCGCGATACGCCTACTTCAAGGACAAGCTCCATGAAGAGCGGTTGGATTCCGTAGCAGGTTTAGAGGAAGAGGACCGGGAGTATGAGCAGCTCGGTTCCTACTTCGTCTACCGGAGGTACCGGAATATCCATCGCTTCTTTGAGTCGTACAAATACCACCGCAGCGAGAAGAAGTACGATGAGATGGTGCAGATTGACGTAAGCAAGTGCTTCGACAGCATTTATACCCATTCGTTACCTTGGGCCGTGCTGGGCAAAGACCAGACCAAATTCAGCCTCGATGAATCTAAGGCCACCTTCGGCGGGCGTTTCGACGCCCTCATGCAGAACCTCAATCATAAAGAGACCAACGGAATCCTCATCGGTCCCGAGTTTTCGCGGATTTTTGCCGAGATCATTTTGCAGTCAGTCGATGCGGAACTGATCAGCCAGTTGGCCGAAGGGGCCAAGCTCGTTCACAAAGTGGATTACGAAATTTTCCGGTACGTCGATGATTTCTTCGTTTTCTATAACCAAGAGTCGACCAAGCTTAAGGTTTTCGAGACGCTTCAGGACATTTTAAAGGGAATGAAGCTCAGCATCAACACGGCGAAGGTCAAGCACTACCAGAAACCGATCATCACCGAGATCACGATCGCGAAGGAGCGCATTTCGGCTCTTCTGAATGTCGAGATCGATCTAGTTTGCGAAGAGGAGCCACCGGCAGATCTTTCCGAACAGCCGAAGCAAAACTTGGTCTGTGCCATCAATGCAAACCGCCTGATCATCCGTTACAAGGCCGCGATCAAAGAGGCAGGCGTTGCCTATGGAGACCTGCTCAATTATACTTTCGCCATTATCGAGAACAAGATCGAGAAGCTTTTCAAAGCTTATGTAGCAAGCGCGAAGTCAGACCGCGATCGCAAACGACTCTCCAATACCCTCTTGGCTATGATGGAATTTGCTTTTTTCGCTTATTCTGCGAGCCCGAAGGTCAACCACACCATCCGTATTTGCCGGATGATCACGACTTCGGTAGATTTTCTTCATGCCCATAAATTTCCACATGAGCAGAAACACCTGCTATTTAAGTACGTTCATGACAACGTGATACAGCAGCTCGAAAAGAATACGATGAGCGTTCATCGTGAGATTGAAAATCTCTACCTGCTCATCTCTTTGACGCAGATTGGTCGGGAATACTGGCTTCCGGTCTCAGTCTTGCTTCGGCATTTCCTGATCGAGGAGGAGAATGAAACAGGGAACTACGTCCGACCTGCAGGTTTCATGAACCACTTCTCGATCACGATCTTGCTGTCGTACGTCAAGGACAAGGTGAGGTATACGAAGCTGAAGGCGTTCGTCGAGGCGCATATTATCGACAAGCTCGAATATATGAAGGCTCACTGCCCGAATGACGCTGAGACCCTGATCATGCTGCTCGATCTTGTCGTCTGTCCTTACATCAGCGCCGCCACCAAGAATACCATAGGGCTCATTTTCAGCTTGGACGCGGCGGCGCTCGCGTCAGTCCAATCCGCCAACGATCAATGGTTTACCGCTTGGGGTGTTAAATTCGATCTTGGAAAGGAACTAGACGCGAAGCGCAGTCGTGAGGTATACTGATGTTGGCGCTCCGCTTTACCCTTAATGGCTGTTGGCAGCCCACACACAAGCGCCCTCTCTTCCCCTATATCAATTGGGGGTTGGGTAACTAGACGGTAGGAGCGGGCCGTCTCACCCATTAGAACACGATCGCAAGTGCCTTGCACATTAACAATGAAATTTGTGCCCCACCGCAACGGCGACACATTCATAGCACGGGCTGGTACCCCACATTTGGTGCCCAAACTTTTCAGTCCACTTTCGGCCCGGTTCAAGCCACTGCATCCAGCCCATTGCGCTGGATGATCGAAAGCAGTCGAAGCGCTGGACCGCCGGGCTTCTTCGCACCGCGCTCCCAATCCGACACCAAATTCTTCGACACGTTGAGATAGCGCGCGAATACCGGCTGAGAAACACGCTCGGCCTCACGGATTGCCTTGATTTCTTCGGGAGCAAGGACCGGCGCGGGGGCAAGGCACGCTTCGTCGAACTCGCGCATGGTGCGCTTGTCGATGCTACCGGAGTCATGAAGGCCCTCCATCATCTCATGGACAGCGGCCATCGCTTCGCTCTTGTAGGTCTTTGCTCTAGCCTTGCTCATCGTCTTTCACCTCAACCAATCGGCCCGCTTCAACTTCCGTTTCAATCTCGTCTTCGCCAAGTTCCAGCATGATGCTGGCGGCTTTGCGAAAGACCCTCAATTCCGCCGCACTGAGGTTCGCTTTCGCGCTCTTAGCGAAGGCGAACACGAATATGGCTCTCTCGCCCGAGCGGAAAATCAGGATCGAGCGATACCCGCCCGATTTGCCACCACCCTGGCGTGCGATGCGCTGCTTGATGAGACCGCTGCCAAGATCGGCATCGATCAGACCGCCTTCGGCCCGTCGCACGGTCTCAGCAAGCGTTGTATCGCTTATCCTTTCCTTTGCCGCGAACTTGGCGAACCATCGGTTGGCATAGATGCGTGTTTGCGGGTTCTCAGTCATACGGCACTGCTGTGCTATCACACATAGTATTATGTTTCAATGAACAGGTTCCGCCCATCATTTCTTCGATCAGATCGCCGATCCGCTGTCCCGCTTCGATGACGGGGCCATCGTCGAGATGAGCGTAGCGCGCGGTTGTGGTCACATGCCTGTGGCCGAGCAGCTTGCCAATCATCGGCAGCGTTTCCGACCGCGCGGCGGCATGACTAGCGAAACTGTGGCGAAGATCATGCAGTCGCACATCTTGCAGCCCTGCATCCTCCCGAACATCCCGCCATAAGCAGGTGATACCGACTGGCCGTCCCGTTTTCGGATTCCGAAACACTTCCGGCTTTCCCTTCTGGCGAGGAAGGCATTGGACGATCGTCCAAGCTGCATCACCAAGCCATACGGTGCGAGGCCCTGTCTTGCTGTCGGTGAGCAACAAACGCCGCCCTTTCACTTCGCTCCAGGCCAGGCCGGTGATCTCGGACTTGCGGCACCCAGTCAGCATCAAGAGATAAAGAGCCGCGCAATGCACCGGGCGCGATTTCCGATGTTTGTCTAGCGCCTTACCCAATCGCTCGAACTCCTGATCCGAAAGGAAGCGCTCGCATTTGCGGCGCTTGTTCATGCGGATCGAAGCGCACGGGTTCGATCCTTCGGGCTTGATGCCCCATTCTTCGGCCTTGTTCATGATCGCGCGGAGGATTTCGCAGGAGCGATTGGCTGCGCCAGGACCGCCAGTTTCGCTCGCGCGGTTGAACCACTCCTGCACATGGCTGTCCTCGATCTCGTCGAGAAACATTCCAGCAAACGCGCTTTGCAGATAGTTCTGACGATAGAGTCCATGCGTGTGCTGCGTCGAAGGTTTCCAACTGGGGGAGACCTTGTGCCAGTAGGTATCGAGGAAATCGGTGTAGAGCGGCACTTTGCGGCGCGCCTTACGCTTCTCAGCGGGGTTCTGGCCGACCTGCGCCCGCAAAAGCACGCGTCGGGCGACATCTATTGCCTGCGCCTCACTCAGTATCTTGGCATTACCGATCGTAACCGTGCGCGTCCGTCCCTGCATCGCGGCCTGGACGATGAATACCTTGCGACCGCTGGCGTAATGGCGCGCACCGAACCCCGGCAGACGTTTGGACCAGCTCGTCTGCCGCAATCGGCTTCGGTCGCTTGTCTTGCCGACGACCCCGATACGCGCGGTGCCAAGTTCCTCAGCGACGATTGTTTGAAGTGTGAGCGCGTTCATCGGCCCACTCCAATCAGGCTGGCAATCGATCCCGAGACCCGCTCGGCGGCATCGGCGACAACCTCGTCTGAAAGATGCGCATAGCGAGAGGTCGTTTCAGCGAGCGCGTGCCCGAGCAGCTTGCCAATCACCATCAGTGAGATGTTGTCGCGGATCGCGGTCGAGGCAAAGCTGTGCCGGAGATCGTGCAGCCGAACATCGGGCAAGGCTGCGCGATTGCGGATTTCGGGCCAATACATGCCCAATTTAATTGGCTTTTCCGGATCACGGATCGAAGGAAACAGCAAACCCTTCGCCTTTCGATCCGGAATTGCCGCAATCACCTCGACGGCCTGTCGATTGAGATAGACGATTTTTGCGCCGGTTTTGCTATCAGGCAGCATGAGGCGTGGCTCTTGCACCCAATCCCAGCGAAGCTTCTCGATCTCCCCGCAGCGCGCGCCGGTGTAAATCAGCAATCGGATAGCTCTGACTAAAGATGGGCGTTCATTTTCGTAGTCATTCAGGACAATCGCGAGCTGCCCGAATTCTCGCGGACTGAGAAATCGCTCCATCCTCTTGCGCTTGTATCGCGGCGTGCCCTTGCACGGGTTCGATCCGTGGTATCCATCCGGCGGGGACCGCCTTGTCTGGGTAGGTATTGAGCGCTCTTTAGCG